>OGYE01000841.1_pt1 | contig 20275 bp, 18 predicted proteins | sample 1576471 | NCBI WGS metagenome assembly OGYE01 (sample SAMEA3541532, study PRJEB24748) | human gut metagenome | biome: human gut; feature: human-associated habitat; material: faeces | place: China | collected 2012
AGAAAGCGAGCCATGCAGTCGATCGCATTGATACCTTTTTCCGGCGTGGTGCGTAAAGTTATTGTTCAGGTGGATATGAGTGAATCGTTCAGAAACACCACGCCAGCCATCGACCTTTTGCTTGGGCAGTCGGTCGATATAGTTTGCAATCTCCTTATGGGAAATCAGCATCAGGTGCATCTGATTTTTTCCGCTTCTATTGCATTTTTCTGCAAAGTCCTGAAGCATCTTAGTATCGCTTACAGATGCCTCCGAAATGTTTGCTTCCAGATACTTGCTGAACTCATCGTAGATGACATAGATACCCGTGTAGCCATGAGGTTTTAATGCCTGAACAACGCTTTCATATAGCTGCACGACATCAAAGCCTACAAAGGGATTAAACGTACTACCTGCTGTCAGGCTAGGGTAAATACGCTCAAATTCTTCGTAAGCCTTAATGTCATAATCTTCTAAACGAGAAACAAACGAACCGATAGAATCCGTAATCTTATTCTTGAACTGCTGATAGGTATCAGGAAAATCGTTTTTCCAACGTTCAATAACCGACACGGCAGCTTTATAGTTCGTGTCCGGCATAATACGGCAGCCAGCGCCACGCCCCGCTCCGCGCTGAGATTTCTTGAACGGGTGATCAGCCCGCACGTGCTGGTATCCGAATCCATGCGCGACGATATCACGCGCATCGCCGACGCCTATGGCGGCACGCGGGCCAACATACTTCGCCTGGCGGTCCCCCCGCGCGTGGCGCGCATCGACGGCGAACAGCAACTGGCCGCGCGTTCGCTATGGGTGGGAAGGCTCAGATTCTCGCACGTCTCGGACGAACTGATGCAACGGTGCTTCGACACGATACAGGCTTCATATGACGGCGCCGCCATGCTGCGCTCATCCCTGGAGGGCAGCTCGTTCGCCGCCCTGGTGATGGATGCGCGTCCGGGAGCGCGTGCGTGGGCTCGTGACGCCGCGTGGATGATCGCTGCCGCGATGAGGCAGAACCGTGCCGCCGTGGTGGTCCTGCCCGGGATAAGACAGTGCGAGGATCTCGCCGTTGCCCTGGAGGGACTGGGACTGTCCCGTTTCGCGCCGGGCGGCGCCGAGCACGGCGGATACTCCGGTGACTTCGTCGTGCTGGCCGCAGGACTGCCGCCGGCGGAACGGTACCGTGCCTATCTGGCGGCGGCGACCGGTCAGGTCGGGTGCGTCATCGGACTGCGTGCCGCCATGTATGCTCCGGTCGAGGGGCCGGCCCTGTTCATGATAGTGGATGATGCCGCGTACCAGCAGGCCGACGGGATGATGCCGTACGCGCAGGCACGCGGCGTCATGCGTCTGCGCGCTGAGTCGCACGGGGGAGTGTTTGTGGCGCTGTCGTACGCCCGTAGCCCGTTGAGCCAATGGGAATGCGAGGACCACACGGCCGTGACTGCCGTGAGCGGCCCGAGCGCATCCGTCACGCCGTTGCCAGCCACTCGCAGTGCCCGGCTGTCATTACGGGGTGGCACAGTCTGGAAACGGCGCCTGTGTCCCTGGCCGTGGCGACGCTCGAACCGGACCGCGACTTTTTCATCCAGGCCATGAGTTACGGCCTGAACCGGGATATATCGGGTCATGGCGCCGTTTCGGCTTTGCGCCGTATCCACGAACAAGGGCGCCTGATGCTGGACACCCTGCCAGGGCCTTATTCTTATTTCCTCGAACGGCAGCGGCCGCCAGCCGATGTCTATATCCTCTGGGATTATCAGGCCCGGCAATGGCAGCGCCGGGGCGCGTCTGTCCATATCGTCGTCCCTGAAGAGGGTACCCTGGCCTTCGAGAAGGGACTTTTAGCGAAGGTGCCCCTGGCATTTGACGATAATGCGGTGAAAGGGGCCCTTCAGGCAGGCGGTTATGCGCTGTCCGCCCTGCCGAAGGCCGATGACATCGACGATAGCGACGATTTTCTTCAGTATGCCAGTCATGTTTCGCAGCATATGGAACACCACGTCTTTGGCGTGTATCACGATACGGTCCTGAGCCGGGTCAATCATGTGACCTGGTATATGGCTGCCTGGTTCCTGGTCCTGCTCTGGGGCTGCCGCTTGCGGCGCCAGGTCTTGCAGCCGCCGATCCGCCAGGCTTATCTCGGCGTCATCGTCGTCCTCTGCGCCTGGATCGCCGTCCGGATTTTCAAACTGGTCCTGCCCGGTACGATGAGCGACTGGGTGCGTTGGAGCTGGTATAGTTACTATCTCTTTTACGGCGTCCTCATTTCTCTGCTGGTCTGGATCGGCTACGTCGCCTCGCACATCGGCCTGACCCGTCCCTGCCCGCCGTGGCTGAAAGCGGTCTTTGCCGTCAATCTGCTCCTGGCGGCCGCCGTCATGACCAATGATTTCCACCATGGGGCCTTTACCTTTCCCGGGGCGCTGGCCGATGCCGACCGCTATCATCAGTATGGGATCCTCTATTTTCTCCTGGCCCTGACGTATGGGGCCGAGTTCCTCCTGGTCAACGCAGGCCTCTGTTATACTTCGCTGCGCCAGCGCGTGCGCCATCCCTGGTGGATGGCCCTGCCCCTGGTCTGCACCTTCGGGTATGGCAGCTACGTTGTCGGCTACGCCTGGGGCCTGCCGAATATTTTCCGTTCTGAACTGGTCCTGACGACGGTCGTCTGGACCCTGGTCTGGCTGGAAATCGTCACTAGAGGGCGATTCGTCCTGGCCAATGAAGGCTATGTCGAATTTTTCCGCCAGTCGAGCCTGGCCATGCAGCTCTGTGACGATACGGGACACGTCTGCTATGCCTCGCATGACGTAGACCGTAAGGTACAGGCCGATTGGGAAACCCAGTCCATGCCCATCCGCGGCGGCTGGGTCCGCTGGTATCGGGATATCCGGCCCCTGCGGGAGAAACAGGCCGCCTTGCGCCGTGTCAACCGGGCCTTGACCCGGTCCTATGAACTGCGCTGCCGGGCCAGCGCCATCCGGCGCCAAGTCGTGGACAACCAGGTCCGCCAGCGCATCTACCGGGAGCTGGAAGTCATCATCGCCCGCAAGCGGCCGGCCATCGAGGACCGCCTGGCCTATCTCAAGACGGCCCGGCCCGGGCCCGATACGGATGCCGTCGTCTGCCGTCTCCATATCCTGGCCTGTTATCTGAAAAAACGCTGTGTCCTCTTGCTGCGGGGACGGGAAGACGGGACCCTCGATGCCCGGGAATTGGCCCTGGCCGTCCAGGAATCGCAGCGTTACCTGGATCAGGCCGGCCTCCAGGGGCGGGTCGCCTTCGACCTGGACGGGAGCCTGCCGGCGTCGGCGGCCCTGATCTTGTACGATGTCTTTGAAGAAGTGGGTGAAGCGGCCCTGGCCCAGGGCGAAGCGTATTGGCTCTGCCAGTTCCGGGAATCGGAGACGGATTGGATTTTTTCCCTGGTTTTAGAAAAAGGGGAAGGCCAGGACTGGCTGCTTTCGTGGCAGGGCCTGGCCGCTTACGACGTCGCCGTGCGCTGTGATGATACGGGCTATGGCCGGCGGCTGACAGCCTGCGTGGAAAAGGAGGGGCATTATGGTTAATTTCTATACGCTGCCGACGTATGTCATCGTCCTGTTCATCGGGGTTATCCTTTGCCTTTTCCTGGCCAACAGCGTCCTCTATTATTTCCTCATGCCCCAGACTCAGTTCTGCCGGTTCGGCCGTAAATGCCTGGAAGGGAGCAGCCTGCTCCTGCTCATGGCGGTAGCATCGATCCTGTACGAAGTCTACATCGATGGCCTGTACGGTATCGTCTACGATGAGGCGACGGATTTCTGGCGCTACAGCACGGCCCTGGCCGGGACGGCGAGTGCCCTGTACTGGATCCATGACCGCCAGGCTGGCAGTCTTCCTGTCCTGGCGGCGTCGCTCCTGCTGCTGCCCGCCCTGGACGGCTGGCTGCCCGGCTCGTTAGTCCTGGCCCTGGCTTGCCTGGCCTGGCGCCTGGTCCGCCTCCTGCCGCAGACTTATGAGCAGTACCAGAAGCGATTGACGGCCCGGTCGATACAGACCGCCGTAGACTGCCTCGATGAAGGCATCCTCATCAGCCTGGAAAAGGGCGAGCCTGTCCTGGGGAATTTTGCCATGTATGCCGTCATGGAACAGCTCGTCGGCACGGTCGTGCGCAATGCCAATGTCTTTTGGCATCTCCTGCCCTTTTGCGGCAGCCGGCCCGGCCTGTCTATGGAACGCCATGGCCAGGACCTGCTCTTTCGCTGGGATTCCGGCCAGTCCTGGCTCCTGCAGCGGCGGCCTGTCCGCTTCCGCCGCCAGTCGGGCTGGCAGATCACGGCAGCCAATGTGACCGCCCTTCATCGCTTGAACCGGGAACTGGCCCAGAAGAACGCCGTCCTGGAACAGCGCAATGAAGAAATGAAAGGCGTCCTCGACGGCCTCGTAGCCCTGCAGACACGGCAGACGACGGAGAGCCTGCGCTATAAGATACACGATCTCCTGGGTCAGCGCATCACCATTTTGCAGCAGCTCCTGAATAATCCGGCCGTCAGCAATTACGGCCAGATCCTGCCCCTCGTCGAAGACGTCCTGGCCGCCGATTTGCGGCGCGATGCCGCAGCGGACCCGCAAGAGCGGCTGGATGCCCTGGTGACGACGTACTGCAGCCTGGGCGTCGATGTGACCGTGACCGGGACGTTGCCGGCCGATGCCCGTCAGGCCGGGGAGTTCGTGCGCATCATCCGCGAAGCCATGACCAATGCCCTGCTCCATGGCCAGGCCCAGGCGATTGCCGTGACCTTTGGCAGCGGCTGTCAGCCGGCCCTGGTCATCGCCGATGACGGCCAGGGCTGTCCGGGCCCGATCCGTTATGGCACGGGCCTGCAGGCCATGGAACAGCGGGTCCGGGCCTTAGGCGGCCGCCTGACGCTGACGGCAGAGCCGCACTTCATCATTACTGTAGAAATGGGGGATGACCATGATCCGACTGATGATCGTAGACGACCAGAAAATCCTGCTTGAAGGACTGAAGAAGATCTTTGAAGGCCAGCGGCACATCGAAGTCGTCAGTACCCTGCCTTTTTCGGAACTCGTCGAACCAGCCTGTCAGAAAATCCGGCCCGACGTCATCCTCATGGATATCTGTATGGAAGGGAAGAACAGCGGCATTGCCCTGACGCAGCGCCTGAAAAAGAAATACCCCGGCCAGAAGATCATCATCATGACCGGGTTCCAGGATATGAGTTTCATCGAAATGGCCCGCGACGCCGGGGCGGACAGCTTCATCTATAAAGAGAGTGCCGCCGGCGATTTCCTCGACTGCCTGGAGCGGACCCTGGCCGGGGAGCATCTGTTCCCGGATATCCGGGAACGAGTGACCTTCGGGGCCTGCCGCATCAGCCTGACCGACAGGGAACTGGATATCCTGCGCCTGGTCTGTGAGAACCTGTCGTATCAGGAAATCGCCGATGAATTGCAGATCAGTAAGCGGACGGTCAGCTTCCATATCAGCAACATGCTCAGCAAGACCGGCCACAAGAGCCTGGTCGGCCTGGCCGTGGAAGCGGCCGACAAAGGTTACGCGCCGGTCCGTCAGAAGTAAGCCGTCAGGCTCGTGCCGATGACCGTTTCCCGGAAGGCTCCGGTCCAGGCTGTATGGTGGCGGTTCTTCAGGGAAAAGCCTTCGACGGCCCAGGTCAGACCGGGCTGGACGATGTAATCGAGGCGGGCGCCCCAGCCGCAAAAGCCCATACGGCGGAAGAAGGTCGTGTCGCCGTCCATGGTATGGTAGAGGATGGACGCCGACGGCTGGTCGTAATAGCGTATCCATGCTTCATACGAGCCTTTTTGCTGCTCGTCGAGGTGTCCATAGGTCAGGGCGGCGATGAAACCGGAATCGGTCGTATCATAGTCGTCGGCATCGTGGCGGCCCCAGGCGTGGAGCAGGTCCAGGCTGGCTGTGAGCTTGGGCGTCAGCTCATACATCAGGCGCCACTCGGCGATGCGCTGTTCGTCGAAGCCCGTGCCGGCCCGGCTCTGGCCAATCAGGGAAGGCCTCGAAGAAGGCAGGTCTTGGAGACGGCGGAAGTCAAGGTAGGCTGCGTCGCTCTTCAGGCGGCCGTACTGGCTGCTGTAGAGCAGGCTCCAGCCCCGCAGGCGGTGTCGGTCATCCGGGCCCGTCGTGCGGCCGGCAAAGAAAGTCAGGCTGCCCGGCCCGGTAGTCCGCTCTCCCAGGCGCAGGCGCAGGCCGTCGACTTTCTTGTCGATGACGTTGCCATCGAGGAGGTAGTAATTGAAACGGCCCGTTTCGACTTTCAGCCGGGCCTGTTCGTGCTGCACGTAGAGCCGTCCGAGGTATAAGTGATGGTCGGCGTTCGCGTCCTTGTCGTTGCGCAGGTCTTCGAGCTGCGTGCGCAGCGACGTCTTTTCGTTGAAGTGGATGAAGGGGAAGAGGCGCAGGCGGCGCGTCGTCAGGTAAATCCGTTCATCGTGGCGCCGGACCTTATCCGGCGCCATACGGTTGTCGGCGCGGAACTGGCCGCGGCCCCAGAGCCAGCGGTAGTCGCCGTGGATGTCGACGTAGGGATACGTGTTTTTTTCCGTGACCGGGATTTCCTGATCCTCCAAAGGCGCTGTGTCATCGACCGGCCTTTCCGGGATGGCCGGCGAGCTGGCAGACAGGCCGAGGGGGATGAGCACGGCCCAGGCGAGGCAGGCGGCTGTTTTCCATGGCGGGAAGGACTTCGTGTTCATGAGTATATCCTTTCACAATACTTTTTTATAAGTATATCATGCCTGAAAGTCTGCTGTATACCATACTGGTTTACAAAAAGGCACTTTTTCGATTACAATAAAAGATAATATTTAGGGGGGAAGGAGGCGATGCCTTTTAGGCGTTGACGCCGCGGGAACAATTCATCATCAACATGGTATCCCAAGGGAAGACCAATAAGGAAATCGCCAAGGCCCTCCATATCGCCGAAATTACTGTCAAGAAGCGCCTGTCCCAGCTCTGTCACCGCTTCGGTGTAACCAATCGGACCGGCCTGATCCATAAATTCAAGGGCAAGGCCTGAAGGTTGTCTGTTGCGGCAGGCGGCCATGGCCTGTATAATGGAGGGAAAATAGATAGGAAAGAGGAGATTGTTTATGAAAATCAGGACGGCTACGATGGCCGATTTAGCCGCTGTGGCGGCTGTAGAGAAAGCTTGCTTTCCGCCGGCAGAAGCGGCGACGGCCGATGAATTCCGGGACCGCCTGGCCCATTATGCGGCCCATTTCTGGCTGCTCTTCGATGAAAAGGGGGACCTCGTGTCCTTCGTCGACGGCATGGTGACGGATGAACGGGATTTGACTGACGCCATGTACGCTCAGGCGGCCATGCATGACGAAAAGGGGGCCTGGCAGATGATCTTCGGCGTCAATACCCTGCCTTCGTGCCGCCGCCATGGCTATGCCGGGAAGCTCCTGGAAGCGGCCATTGCCGACGCCAGGCAGCAGGGACGACAGGGCCTGGTCCTGACCTGCAAAGACAAGCTCCTCCCGTACTATGCGAAATTCGGCTTCCAGAACGAAGGCGTCAGCGCCTCCGTCCACGGCGGCGTTACCTGGTACCAGATGCGGCTGACTTTTGAGTAGCCGTCGTGCGAGCCCCTGCAATATAAATACAATTTTAAATTTGTCCCTCCTGCTGTATAGTTTGTAGTGCAGAGTTTGTAGAGGATGGTTTTAAATTTAAAGCCTTCACTAAAAACTACAAACTGCAAACTTAATACTCAACAAGGGTTGTCGCATGTGCGACAAACCCTTGTTTAATCCATGAAAAACGTGTATAATTAAAATTAGTCTGATGATTTTTATGTATGTCGACAGGGGAGATGTGTTTGTTCATGAATAAAACGATCGTTACGTCTATTTTTGTCGTATTGGCCTTATTGTTATCGACGACGTGGGACTTGCTGGCTGTCAAGATCTTGCTGACAGGCTGTCTCATGGGCTGGCTGGCCCGGACTATCGTCGCCAATTTCCAGGCCAATGCCAAAAAAGCCGCTGCCCGTAAGAAGCGGGTTCGCCGTCCGCGTGCGGCCCAGCACAGTCAGGCCAGCCAGACGAGCCAGGCCGGTGTATCCGGGCACTGAGGATGAAAAAACTGAAATCCATAAAATATAAATAATTGTTACATTGACATGTAATATGTTAAAGGGATTAAACGAAATCATAACGTTTAATCTCTTTTTTATTCTTAAAAAATATAAGTAAAACGCCGATGATGACTTAATAGTATATTTGACAGGCCCTTTTAATCGTGTTATACCGTACACATGCGCAGAAGCGAAGATGTATTTTATGGCATTCATTTTTATTTACCTTAACATCTTCAGCTCCTCCGCACAGATCCATTTGTTTATTTGGAGTATAGGAGGAATTTCTATGAATGGTGTTGTTTTAGTCACTTGTGCTATCGTCATCCTGGCGGTAGCCTATCGGTTCTATGGCAAGTGGCTGGCTAAGACGTGGGGCATCGACCCCAACGCTCTGACGCCGGCCCATCGCCTGGAAGATGGCCAGGATTATACGCCGTCTTCTAAGTTCACGGTCTTTGCCAATCAGTTCTCGTCCATCACCGGAGCCGGCCCTGTCACGGGCCCGATCATCGCGCTGCCTACGGCTGGCTGCCGGCTTTCTTATGGCTCATGATCGGCGGCGTCTTCTTCGGTGCCGTCCAGGACTTCGCAGCCCTCTACGCATCCATGAAGAATGACGGCAAATCCATGGGCGTCCTCATCGAAAAGTACATCGGCACGACGGGCCGCCGCCTGTTCCTGCTCTTCTGCTGGGTCTTCAGCCTGCTGGTCATCGCCGCTTTCGGCGATATCGTCGCTACGACGTTCAACGGCTTTGCCAAGGATGGTTCCCTGGTCCTGCCCAATGCGGCAGCTGCATCCATTTCCATGCTGTTCATCTTCGTCGCCATCGCCTTTGGCCTGTTCATCAAGAAGTTCAATCCCAGTGAAAAAGTACGCTTCGTCATCGCCATCGTCCTCTTGATCGCCATGCTCTATGTCGGCATCGACCTGCCGATTTACCTGGACCGCATGACTTGGCTGTACATCATCTTCGCTTATATTTTCTTTGCTTCCATCATGCCCATGTGGCTCCTGAAACAGCCGCGCGACTACATCAGCGCCTTCCTGCTGCTCATGATGATCGCCGGCGGCGTCATCGGTATCTTCATCGCCCAGCCGACGCTGAATATGCCGGCCTTCACGTCCTTCTCGGTCGGCGGCAAGGATTTGTTCCCGATCCTGTTCATCACCATCGCCTGCGGTGCCGTTTCCGGCTTCCACAGCCTCGTTTCTTCCGGTACGTCGTCGAAGACCCTGGATAAGGAACAGGATTCGGTCTTCGTCGGCTACGGTTCCATGTGCGTCGAATCGGTCTTAGGCGTCGTTTCCCTGGTCATCGCCTGCGCTGCCGCTTCCAACGGCCACGTCGCTTCGGGCACGCCGTTCCAGATCTTCTCCGGCGCCGTCGCTGGTTTCTTCACCATGTTCGGCCTGTCCCAGACGGCAGCTGCCTGCATCATGACCATGTGCGTGTCGGCCCTGGCCCTGACGACCCTCGACGCCGTCGGCCGTATCGGCCGTATGTCCTTCCAGGAACTGTTCAGCGTCGATGAAGGACAGGAAATGAACACGATCCAGAAAATCTGCGTCAATAAGTATTTTGCTACGGTCATCACCTTGTTCTTCGGCTTCCTGCTCTGCTTAGGCGGCTACATGAACATCTGGCCGCTCTTCGGCTCGGCCAACCAGCTGCTGTCGGCCATGGTCCTCATCTGCCTGACGGTCTTCCTCAAGACGACAGGCCGCAAGAGCTTCATGCTCTACGTCCCCATGGTCGTCATGTTCTGCGTTACCATGACAGCCCTCGTCGAATCGGCTTATGCCCTGATCATCAAGATTGCCTCGGGTAACTGGTCGCTCCTCATCGAAGGATTGCAGTTCGTCCTGGCCATCGCCCTCATGGTCCTGGCCATCTCCATCGTCTACCACTGCGGCAAAGAACTCGTCCACGCCGACAACAAAACGGCCCACCACGACGCCCAGCCCACGGCGACGCATTGAGGGTGTCAGCAGTTAGCAGTTAGCAGTTAGGGGTTAGCAGTTAGCAGTTAGCAGCTAGCAGTCAGCGGCTAGCCGTTACCGGTAGCTGTTAGACACTAACGGCTAACCCCTAATGGCTAATCCCTAAAAAGGGCTTGCTGTATATGCAACAAGCCCTTTTTACTTATAAAAAATATAATTTATAAAGTTAAATTCCTATCCAAAGCCATGGGTATAACGTTTACATTGTAAAATATGAAAGTTTTTGCTTAAAATCCCTTGACAATATACTCTGTAAAGTGTACACTCTTGGTAACGTTTCCGATAGGAAGCTATTCATTTTAGTCATCAAAGAGGTATGTTATCATGGGGTACTTAAAAAATTTGACCATCATGTGTTGTATGATATGATCGTATTGTACAACCATTCATAAGGACAATACAATACGAAACCTATTCATCCAGAGCAGCTGAGGGACTGGCCCGATGACGCTGCGGCAACCTACGTAGGTAAGGTGCCAATTCCAGCAGGAAATAACCTGGCAGATGAAGTCATGGGCATACGTCTATTTATAGCGCCATCTGCATCAGCAGGCGGCGCTTTTCTTTTTGCCAAAAAGGAGCTGAGTACATGGAGCATGTGGCAACGTATTTGACAGAGCTGATCGGCAACACGCCGCTCTTGGAACTGACTCATTGGCAGGCCCGGCACGGCCTCAAGGCCCGCGTCCTGGCCAAGCTGGAGTACATGAACCCCTTGGGCAGCGTCAAGGACCGCGTAGCGGCAGCCATGATCGACGAAGGGATACGGCAGGGGAAGATCAACAAAGATACGGTCATCATCGAACCGACGAGCGGCAATACAGGCATCGGCCTGGCCCTGGTCGCCGCCGTGAAGGGCCTGCACCTGATCTTGACCATGCCCGATACGATGAGCCTGGAACGGCGTAAGATCGTGTCGGCCCTGGGGGCGGAAATCGTGCTGACACCGGGCATCGAGGGGATGCGCGGCAGCATCGGCAAAGCCGAAGAATTGAGGGATTCTTACGGCAATGCCTTCATTCCCCAGCAGTTCGACAATCCGGCCAATCCAGCCATCCACCGCCAGACGACGGCGGAAGAAATCTGGCGCGACACGGACGGCAAGGTAGATATCTTCATTTCGTCCGTCGGCACAGGCGGCACCATCACCGGTACGGCCCAGGGCCTGAAAGGCCATAAGCCGGACGTCCAGATCGTCGCCGTCGAGCCGAAAGATTCCGCCGTCCTGCACGGCGGCCGGCCGGGCCCGCACGCCATTCAGGGGATTGGCGCCGGGTTCATCCCGAAAGTTTTGGATATGTCTTTTGTAGATGATGTGATCGACGTATCCAATGAGGACGCCTACGGCCGGGCCAGGGAAGTCGCCAAGACCGACGGCCTTTTGGTCGGCATTTCGTCCGGTGCGTCGCTGCAGGCGGCCCTGGAACTGGCCAGCCGGCCGGAAAACGAAGGCAAGACTATCGTCGTCCTCCTGCCGGACGGCGGCGAACGCTATTTATCGACGGCTTTATTTGAGGGGTAAGGAATCTAAGCCGGTATAGAGGGGGAAAGAAAATGAACAAGAAGCACATCATAGCTATACTGGCTTTTTCGGCGGCACTCGCCGTCGCCGGGGCCCTGGCTGGCTGCGGACGCAGCGATGACGCCGGGGGCGGCGGCACGATGACGCTGACCAATGTCTCGTATGATCCAACCCGTGAGTTATATAAAGAATACAATGAATTATTCCAGCAGCACTATCGTGAGACGACAGGCAAGGATATCCGCATCATCCAGTCCCATGGCGGATCGGGCAGTCAGGCCCGGTCGGTCATCGAAGGCAGCAAGGCCGATGTCGTGACCCTGGCCCTGGCCCACGATGTGTCGCTCATCGAAAGGGCCGGCCTCATCCATGAAGGCTGGCAGGGGGATTTCGCCAACGATTCGGCGCCGTACACGTCGACCATCGTCTTCCTGGTCCGCAAGGGGAACCCGAAAGGGATACGCGACTGGGACGACCTGGTAAAGCCCGGCGTGAGCGTCATTACGCCGGACCCGAAGAGCAGCGGCGGCGCCTGCTGGAACTTCCTGGCCGCCTGGAGCTGGGGCCTTGACCATTTCGGGGGAAATGAAATCAAGACCCGGGCCTTCATGACCGACTTGTACCGCAATGTGACGGTCATGGATTCCGGCGCCCGTGGCTCGACGACGACCTTTGTCGAAAACGGACAAGGTGACGTCCTTATCGCCTGGGAAAACGAAGCGCTTTACTCGATGCGCGAGTATCCCGATAAGTTCGACCTCGTCGTGCCCAGCATCAGTATCCTGGCCCAGCCCAGCGTGGCTGTCGTCGATCGCCTGGCCCGGCGCAAGGGCCATGAAGAGGCGGCTCATGAATACTTGGCCTATCTCTATTCCGATGAGGCCCAGGAACTGGCCGCCAAGAACGGTTTCCGGCCGTCTAATCCGGATATCCTCCGGCGTTATGCCGACCGCTTCGATCTCAAGGTCAAGCTGACCAAGATCAGCGATTTCGGCGGCTGGGAGGCTGCGTATGTTAAATTTTTCAACGACGACGCCTTGTTCGATAAGATCATGGCCGACGTCAACGGCGATGCATAGGAGGGGAGCCGGATGAAACACTTTTTTGCCCGTTCCGGCGGGCGCAATCAGATTATTCCCGGCTTCGGCCTGTCCATGGGCATGACCCTTACCATGTTGTCCCTGCTTATCCTCATCCCGCTGGCGTCGGTCCTGGCGCACTCCCTGCAGCTGACGGCCAATGACTATGCCAAGCTCATCACCAACAGCGGCATCCGCAACGCCTTCATCACCAGCATTTCCTGTTCTGTCCTGGCGGCTTTGGTCAACTGCGTCTTTGGCTTCATCCTGGCCTGGGTCCTGGTCCGCTACGATTTCTTCGGCAAGCGCCTCCTGAACGGCGTCATCGAACTGCCCTTTGCCTTGCCGACGGCTGTCGCCGGCATCACCCTTTCCAAGCTCTATTCCGATTCGGGCTTCTTCGGCAGTTTCTTTGCCAGCTATGGCATCCAGATCGCCTATACCAAAATCGGCCTGACCATCGCCATGGTCTTCGTCGGCATCCCGTTCGTCGTCCGCTCGATCCAGCCGGTCCTGGAGAAGCTCGACCCGACGTATGAAGAAGCGGGCAGTATGCTCGGCGCGTCGCAGTTCACCATTTTCCGGCGCATCATCTTCCCGGAACTGCGGCCGGCCCTGTTGACGGGCTTCGGCCTGGCTTTTGCCCGGGGCCTCGGCGAATACGGCAGCGTCATCTACATTTCCGGCAACAGTGCCAAGCATCATACGCAGGTCGTTTCTTACGTCATCATGCAGAAGCTCAATTACGTCGATTACGCCAGCGCTACGGCCATTGCCCTGGCCATGCTGGTCATCGCCTTTGTCACACTGTTTTCTATCAATATGATCCAGGTCCATCAGGCCCGGCGCGTCCAGTAGAGGAGGGGAGCCATTATGAAACACAGTAAGACGGAAATCGCCTTGCTCACGATCAGCGTCGTCTTCGTCGTGGTCATGCTCATCGTCCCCCTCGTGTCGGTCCTCACCAACTCGCTGGCCGAAGGCTGGGACTTCTACGTACAGGCCCTGACGACGCCGTACGTCCTGTCGGCCCTGCGCCTGACCCTGATCGCCACGGTCGCCGCCGTCATCGTCAATACTATCGTCGGCCTCGGTGCGGCCTGGGCTATTTCCAAATTCGACTTCCGGGGCAAGCATTTCCTGACGACCCTTATCGACATCCCTTTTTCCATCTCGCCGGTCATCGCCGGCCTGGCCTTCATCATGACCTTTGGCCGCATGGGCTGGATCGGTCAGTGGATCGAAGTCCTCAACGACTACTGGGGGACGGATATCCAGATCGTCTTTGCCGTTCCCGGCGTCATCTTGGCGACGATTTTCGTCACCTTTCCCTTCGTCTTCCGGGAAATCATCCCCGTCCTCAGCACCAACGGGCGCGATGAAGAGGAAGCGGCGGCCCTCATGGGAGCCAGCGGCTGGACGATTTTCTTCCGCATCACCCTGCCGCAGATCAAATGGGCCCTGCTCTACGGCATCGTCCTCTGCACGGCCCGGGCGCTGGGCGAATTCGGTGCCGTCAGCGCCTTGTCGAAACTGCGCGGCGAGACTTTTACGCTGCCCCTGGAAATCGACGCCCTCTACCAATCGGGGTCGGCCGATGCCATTACGGCGGCCTTTGCCGTATCGTCACTGCTCGTCTTATTAGCCATCATCGTCCTGCTGCTCCGGACTTTCCTCGAAGCCAAGGCCGATAAAACGTCATAAAGGAGGTGAAGCTCATGTACGTCGAAATGAAACACATCGAAAAGAATTACGGGTCCTTCCACGCGTCGCGCGACGTTTCCTTCGGTATCGACAAGGGCAAGCTCGTCGCCCTCCTCGGTCCCAGCGGCAGCGGCAAGACGACGATCCTGCGCATGCTGGCCGGCCTGGAGAATCCCAACAGCGGCGACATCTTCATCGACGGCCGCCGGGTCAACGACATTCCCGCTGCCAAGCGGGGCATCGGCTTCGTCTTCCAGAACTACGCCTTGTTCCGCTATATGACCGTCTACGACAACGTCGCCTTCGGCCTGGAAATCCAGAAGCGGCCGAAAGAGGAGATACGCCAGCGCGTATTGGAAATGATCGACCTCGTCGGCCTGTCGGGCATGGAAAAGCGCTATCCCAACCAGCTTTCCGGCGGCCAGCGCCAGCGCGTGGCCTTTGCCCGGGCCCTGGCGCCGAATCCCCAGGTCCTGCTCCTGGATGAACCTTTTGCCGCCATCGACGCCAAGGTCCGTCAGGAACTGCGCAACTGGCTCAAGGATACGATCCACCGCGTCGGCATTACCAGTATCTTCGTCACCCACGACCAGGACGAAGCCGTCGAAGTGGCCGATGAAATCATCATCACCAACCACGGCCATATCGAACAGGTCGGGACGCCGCTGGATATTTACCGCCAGCCCAGGACGCCCTTTGTAGCTCAATTTATCGGAACTCCAGTTGTCATCGACAACTGCAACATCCTCACAGGATTCCTGCAAGTCGGAGCGGGCAAACAAGCCATCGTCCGGCCGGAGTTCCTCAAGATTTACAAACACGGCACGATGAAGCAGTATATCAGCGCTGCTGAAGAAGGGACGGTCGAAGCCGTCGTCTTCCGCGGCAGCCACCTCGACGTGACCGTCCGCATCAAGGGCCTGGCCATCCACGGCGAATATTCCTTCGACGACCCGCCGCTTTCTGTCGGCGAGACCGTCCAGGTCCTTATTTACCGCTTGTACGTCCTCGACGGCGACAAGACGTATTTAAAAGAAAACAGCGCCATGACCTCGGCCGACGTTTTCTATATTTAACGAAGGAGTCTATGTTATGCAGATTACCAGCGAGAAGATCATCCATACGGATGTCCTCATCATCGGCGGCGGGACGGCCGGCTGTTATGCCGCCCTGACCCTCCGCAGCCTGTCTGATGCGTCCGTCGTCATCGCCGAAAAGGCCGATATCCGCCGCAGCGGCTGTCTGGCAGCCGGCGTCAATGCCCTGAACGCCTATATCACCAAGGGCCATACGCCGCAGTTCTACGTCGACTACGCCAAGAAAGACGCAGCCGGCATCGTCCGGGAAGACTTGCTCCTCACCATGTCCGAAGGCCTCAACGAAGTCACCAGGAAGCTGGAAGACCTGGGACTGGTCATCTTGAAGGACGAAAAGGGTGAATACGTCGCCCGCGGCACGCGCAACATCAAGATCAACGGCGAAAATATCAAGACCATCCTGGCCGACGCCGTCAAGAAGCTCGATGGCGTCCAGGTCATCAACCATCTGAATATTACCGACTACATCGTCCGTGACAATACCATTGCCGGCGCCCTGGGCTTTGACATGCGCACGGGCACGGCCTATGAAATCCGGGCCAAAGCCGTCCTCTGTGCGACAGGCGGCGCAGCCGGCCTCTACCGGCCCAACAATCCCGGTTTTTCCCGGCACAAGATGTGGTACTGTCCCTTCAACACCGGTGCCGGCTATGCCATGGGCATCCGGGCCGGGGCCGGAATGACGACCTTTGAAATGCGCTTCATCGCCCTGCGCTGCAAGGATACCATCGCGCCGACAGGGACTATCGCCCAGGGCGTCGGGGCCAAGCAGGTCAACGCCCGCGGTGACGTATATGAACAGAAATACGGCCTGACCACGTCCCAGCGCCTGTACGGCACGGTCCGGGAAACGCTGGACGGCAACGGTCCCTGTTATCTCCGCACGGAAGGCATCACGCCGGCCCAGGACGAATCGCTCCTCAAGGCCTACCTCAACATGGCGCCGAGCCAGACCTTGAAATGGATCGAGTCGGGGAAATTGCCGAGTCAGCAGAACGTCGAAATCGAAGGGACCGAACCGTACGTCGTCGGCGGCCATACGGCCAGCGGCTACTGGGTCGACACGAATCGCCAGACGACGATCCGCCACCTCTATGCGGCTGGCGATGTCGCCGGCGGCTGTCCGCAGAAATACGTCACCGGTGCCCTGGTCGAAGGGGAAATCGCCGCCAAGGATATGGTCCGTCAGGGCCTGAGCGATGCATCCGGCCTCGATGAAGCCCAGGAAAAGGCCATCCTCGCCGAAAAGGTAGCCGAATACAACGCCACCCTCGGTGAGACGGACAGTTTCTTTACTGTGGAACAGCTGGAAGAAGCTATGCAGAAAGTCATGGATACCTACGCCGGCGGCATAGGCAGCCATTACCAGTACAACGAAAAGCAGCTGGCCCTGGCCGATGAAAAAATCGACCAGCTCATGGAACTGGCCGCCCACGTCGGCGCCAGCGATTACCATGAACTGCTCTTCGTCTACGAACTGCGCGAACGGCTGACGGTCTGCAAGGTCCTCATCGCCCACCTGCGGGCCCGCAAGGAAACGCGGTGGCATTCCTTTGCAGAGAACCTCGATTATCCGGAACAGCGTGCGGATTGGCTGAAATACGTCAATTCCCGCATGGACGAAGACGGCCAGGTCCACATGATCTACCGCGATTTAGTACCAGGAGGGGAAACTTATGAGCATACGCATTAAGCAGGAACGCTGTATCGGCTGCGGCCAGTGCATCGACGTCTGCCCGGGCAGCCTCATCGACCGCAACGGCCAGGGCAAGGCCTGGATGCATTATCCCAAGGACTGCTGGGGCTGTGTATCCTGCGTCAAAGTCTGCCCGGTCCAGGCCATCGACTTCTACCTCGGCGCCGATATGGGCGGCTGCGGCAGCACGATGAATGTCACTGCTGACGGCCACTACCTGCATTGGCATATCCATAAGGCCGACGGCAGTGAAAAGACCATCACCGTCGACCGCAAACAGGCGAATTCATATTAATTAGTTTGCCGTTTGTAGTATCGCGTTTGTAGTAAAAGAGCACCCATTACTGCAAACTACAGACTATAAACTGGAAACTGCATTTTATCAATAGGGGGATTCATATTATGTGTGCATTATCGCATCTCGACAAGTTAGAGGCCGAAGCGATTTACATCATCCGCGAAGTCGCTGCGGAATGTGAAAAGCCGGTCATGCTCTATTCCATCGGCAAGGACAGTTCTGTCATGCTTCACCTGGCCCGGAAGGCCTTTTATCCGGAAAAGCCGCCTTTCCCGTTCCTCCATGTCAATACGACGTGGAAGTTCAAGGAAATGATCCGCTTCCGCGATGAAACCATGAAGAAGTACGGCCTGCAGCTCATTGAATACATCAACCAGGAAGGCGTCAAACAGGGCGTCAATCCCTTCGATTACGGCGCAGCCTATACGGACATCATGAAGACCCAGGCCCTCAAGCAGGCCCTGCACAAATACGGCTTCACCGCTGCTTTTGGCGGCGGCCGCCGGGACGAAGAAAAATCCCGCGCCAAAGAACGTATCTTTTCCTTCCGTAATGAAGCCCAGGCCTGGGACCCGAAGAACCAGCGCCCGGAAATGTGGAAGCTCTACAATACGCACATCCATAAAGGCGAAAGCATGCGCGTATTCCCTATTTCCAACTGGACGGAAAAAGATATCTGGCAGTACATCAAACGGGAAAACATCGACATCGTCTCTTTGTACTTTGCCAAGGAACGGCCCTGCGTCTATCGTGACGGCAACATCATCATGGTCGACGACGACCGCATGCGCCTCAAGCCGGGAGAAGAAATCATGCACAAGAAGATCCGCTTCCGGACCTTGGGCTGCTATCCTTTGACAGGGGGCATCGAATCCGATGCCGATACGCTGGATGCCATCATCGATGAAACGCTGAGCGCCGTATCGTCGGAACGGACGAGCCGCGTCATCGATAATGAAGCAGCTGGCAGCATGGAACGCAGAAAGAGAGAGGGGTATTTCTAAAATGGATAGAAACGGAAACGGCTTGTTAAAATTTATTACCTGCGGCAGCGTCGATGACGGCAAATCGACACTCATCGGTCATTTGCTCTATGACGCCAAATTGCTCTACGCCGACCAGAAGAAGGCCCTGGAACTGGAAAGCAAGGTTGGCAGCCGCGGCGGGGCCATCGACTACTCGCTGCTCCTGGACGGCCTCATGGCAGAACGGGAACAGGGCATCACCATCGACGTAGCCTACCGCTATTTCAGCACGGACAACCGCAGCTTCATCGTCGCCGACACGCCGGGCCATGAAGAATATACGCGCAACATGGCCGTCGGCGCTTCCTTTGCCGACTTGGCCATCATCCTCATCGACGCCACCAAGGGCGTCCTGGTCCAGACCCGCCGCCATGCCCGCATCTGCGCCCTCATGGGGATCCGCTACTTCATCTTCGCCATCAACAAGATGGACCTGGCCGGCTACAGCCAGGAACGCTTTGAAGAAATCAAGGCCCAGATCGCCAAGCTCCGCGACGAATTGGAACTGGCCAACGTCATCCTCATCCCCGTCTCGGCGACGGAAGGGGACAACGTCACCAAGGCGTCGGCCAATATGCCCTGGTACCAGGGGCCGACCATCCTCGACTATCTGGAAACGGTCAACGTCGAAGAAGACAAAGAAGAAGGCTTTTACCTGCCCATCCAGCGCGTCTGCCGTCCGAACCACACCTTCCGCGGCTTCCAGGGCCAGATCGAAAGCGGCGCCTTGGCCGTCGGCGATACGATCACGACCCTGCCCAGCAAGGAAGAAGCTAAGGTCAAATCCATCCTCATCGGCTTCGATACCGTCGATTCGGCCGTCAAAGGCCAGCCGGTCAACGTCCAGCTCGACCGCGAAGTCGACGTATCCCGGGGCTGCGTCTTCACCAAGGGGACAGACGTCGCCCTGAGTCAGCGCATTACGGCGACCATGCTCTGGATGGATGACCAGGACCTGGCTGTCGGCAAGGAATACGTCGTCAAATTGGGGACCAAGGAAATCGTCGGCGTCCTCACCGATATCGACTACACCATCGACGTCAATACAGGCGAAAAGAAACGCGCTTCGAGCCTTACGAAGAACGAAATCGCCGTCTGCACGCTCTTCTTGCAGGAACCGATTGTCGTCGATACCTTCAGTCATCACAAGGTCCTGGGCGAACTCATCCTCATCGACCGCGTCACCAACATGACCTCGGCCTGCGGCGTCGTCATCGACGTTAACGACACCAACGCCGACCACACCTTCGTCAACGGTTCCCTGAAGGCCCGCGGCGACGTCTTTGAAGACTTCTTCTACGGCATGCAGAGCCTCAATATCACCAAGGCCAAACCGGCCTTCCACCAGTACCACATCGGCGATACGATCCCGACGAAAGGCGAAACCTATGCCTATCCGGATAACTTCGACATCCTCATCCTCCGCGACAAGGTTGCCGTTGAAATCCGCGACGCCAAAGTCGCCAACATCCTGGCCCTCGACGGCTATGCCTATACAGAACAGCCTTTAGTCAACGGCCGCGGCTTTGCCATCAACGTCCATTCACCGCAGGAATTCACTGCCTTCAAGGCGGACTACGCCAAGGCCGGGGAAAACTCCGATGCCGAACTCTTCGATAAGTGGATGACCTTTGAAACGTATCGCAAGATTAAATTCCATAACGACTTTGAATGATAGTTCTCTGTGAACGTACTCCCGCCTATAGAGGCGGGAGCTTCCTGCTTCAACGAGAACAGCG
>OGYE01000844.1_pt1 | contig 20243 bp, 17 predicted proteins | sample 1576471 | NCBI WGS metagenome assembly OGYE01 (sample SAMEA3541532, study PRJEB24748) | human gut metagenome | biome: human gut; feature: human-associated habitat; material: faeces | place: China | collected 2012
CGGGCGATCGCGCCGCATGTCGCCTCGAAGGCACGTTGTTTTACCCAGCGTTCGTAGAGCAATGCGCTGAGTTCACTGTCCTTGATGGGGATTACTACTTCTTCCCAACGCTCTTTCGTTTTAGGATTATAGAGTGAAACATCTTCGTGACGTTGTCGCCCTCCGTCGCCGAGACGGGGTGAACCTGGAACAAGAATTCGGCCTGAAACTGATTTCTCTGGTACAAGGTAAACAGGTGAAGAACTTCCTGGGTATATCTGTCTTTGAGAAAGAAGTGGCCAATACATTCCCTGAGGATTATGCACTCCAGAAAGGCGACGGACTGGTGTGCTACGGATCTTATTCCAGTTTCATGCAATTCTGGAAATCAGTCCGTTAGTCCATTCCCTAACGGATATTTCTCTTGTTCAGTGCCTGCTGATAGCGGCGGGCATTGGCCTGATGTTCAGCAAAGGTAGCGGCGAAATTGTGCGTGCCAGATCGTCAATGTACAGCAGTTCCAGCTCAGTTGCGCGGTCATTGACGGTGATGGGCAGGCCGTTGGCAATGTTGTGGCAGAAAGTAGCCACGGCGCTGTTGTAGTTGGGGCGGCACCATTTGCCAAAAAGGTTGGGAAAGCGGTAAACCAGCACCGGGGCACCGGTGGTTTTGCTGTATTCAAAGAACAGTTCTTCTCCGGCCAGCTTGCTTTTGCCGTAATCGCTTTTGCCATAGCGGCCGATCAGCGTGGCCTGAATGGAGCTGGACAGCATCACCGGGCAGGTGTTGCCGTGGGCTTTCAGCGTATCCAGCAGGGTGGAGGCAAAGCCGAAATTGCCCGCCATGAACTCGCTTTCCACTTTGGGGCGGTTGACCCCGGCCAGGTTGAATACAAAGTCTGCCTTGGCGCAGTATTCATCCAGCAGCGCCGGAGCCGTGTCCAGGTCATACTCAAAAATATCAGTAATGTTCAGGGCCGGGCGGGTGCGGTTTTTGCCATCGCGGATATTTTTCAGGTTTTCACACAGATTGCGCCCGACAAACCCCTTTGCCCCGGTGACAAGAATGTTCATGCCTTGCCTGCCTCTTTCAGTGCTTCCTGGATGTACTCGGTGGTCATGATCTTTTTGATGGTGCCCTCCACATCCAGGCGGCGGGTGTTGTGGCTGGTATAATCTTCATCGGCCTGGGTGTGAACCTGGCCCTTGATGAAGTACTTGTCATAGTTCAAGTCGCGGTTGTCGGCGGCAACGCGGTAATAGTTGCCCATATCCTCGCTGCGCATCCGCTCTTCCTTGGTCATCAGGGTCTCGTACAGCTTTTCGCCGTGGCGGGTGCCGATCACGCGGGTGCCGGTGTCGCCAAACAGCTGCTGCACGGCTTTGGCCAGATCGCCAATGGTGGAAGCATCGGATTTCTGGATGAACAGATCGCCCGGATTGGCGTGCTCAAAGGCAAACATGACAAGGTCAACGGCCTCATCCAGGTTCATCAAAAAGCGGGTCATGTTGGGATCGGTGATGGTAATGGGGTTGCCGGCCTTGATCTGCTCCACAAACAGCGGAATCACGCTGCCGCGGCTGCACATCACGTTGCCGTAACGGGTGCAGCAGATGACCGGGCCGCCGCGCTGTGCGCTGACACGCGCGTTGGCAGTGATAACATGCTCCATCATGGCCTTGGAGATGCCCATGGCATTGATGGGGTAAGCGGCTTTATCGGTAGAAAGGCAGACCACGCGCTCCACGCCTGCTTCAATGGCGGCATGCAGCATGTTGTCGGTGCCCTCAATGTTGGTGCGCACGGCCTCCATGGGGAAAAACTCGCAGGAAGGAACCTGCTTGAGCGCAGCGGCATGGAAGATAAAGTTGACGCCGGGCATCACATCGCGCAGGCTCTGGATGTTGCGCACATCGCCGATGTAGAACTTGACTTTATTGTAATAGTCAGGATAGTTGGCCTGCAGCTCATGGCGCATGTCGTCCTGCTTTTTCTCGTCACGGCTGAAAATGCGGATCTCGCCGATATCAGTCGTCAAAAAATGCTTGAGCACGGTGTGGCCAAAGCTGCCGGTGCCGCCGGTGATCAACAAGGTTTTATCTTTGAAAATGGTATTTGCCATGGTTTCCTCCTGTCAGGGGACGAACTTTTTGTGGTAGGCGCAGCAGCGTCTGGCATCTTCCAATGCCCATAAAGCCAACACTTCCCCTATATACAACCAATTCTAACATAAAAGTTACAGCTTGAAAAGGGCCTGACCTTGGAAAATGCTGTTTTTTGTGGTACAATACCCCCAGTGCAACCATTATCATTATACAATAAAGGAGAATCAGATTCTATGCGCGCCTATGAACGTTTGCTGAATTACGTTAAGGTGTATACCACCTCGGACCCCGTAAGCGATACCCACCCCACCACCGCCCGCCAGTTTGACCTGGCCCGCATGCTGGTCAAGGAGCTGCAGGACCTTGGCCTTGCGGATGCCCATGTGGATGAGCACTGCTATGTTTACGCCACGCTGCCCGCCACCCCCGGCCACGAAGCTGCCAAGGGCCTTGGATTTATTGCCCATATGGATACTTCCCCCGATGCACCGGGCGAGAATGTGAAGCCCCAGATCCATGAAAATTATGACGGCGGCGATGTTGTCCTGCCCGGTACCGGCGCAGTTCTCAGCACCAGGCAGTTCCCATTCCTGGCAAAGCTCAAGGGCCAAACCCTGATCACCACCGATGGCACCACCCTGCTGGGTGCGGACGACAAAGCCGGTGTGGCCGAGATTATGACCATGCTGGAGATCCTGCAGAAAGAAAACCGCCCCCACGGCAAGATCTGCGTGGGCTTTACCCCCGATGAGGAGGTTGGCCAGGGTGCTGACCTGTTTGATGTGGAGCATTTTGGCGCAGCCTATGCCTACACGGTGGACGGCGACGAAGCGGGCGAAATCAGCTATGAAAACTTTAACGCTGCCGCTGCTTTTGTCACGGTACACGGCTTCTCGGTCCATCCGGGCAGCGCAAAGAACGCCATGAAGAATGCGCAGAACATTGCCATTGAGTTCCACAACGCCCTGCCGTATTACGACCGCCCCGAATACACTGAGAACCGCGAGGGTTTCTACCACCTGTGCAGCATGGAAGGCGATGTGACCGGCGCCAAGCTGGGCTACATTGTGCGTGACCACAGTGCCGAAAGCTTTGCCGCCCGCAAGGAGACCATGCGCCACATTGCCAAGCTGCTGAACGAAAAGTATGGCGAAGGCACCGTGGAGCTGGAGCTGAAGGACAGCTATTTCAGCATGCTGGAAAAGATCAAGCCGCATTTCCATCTGGTGGAAAATGCCCGCGCCGCCATCCGCAAGGCTGGCCTGGAGCCGCTGGAAACGCCCATTCGCGGCGGCACGGACGGCGCGACCCTGTCTTATATGGGCCTGCCCTGCCCGAACCTTGGCACCGGCGGCTTTAACTACCATGGCCCGTGCGAAGGCATCACGGTAGAGGCTATGGATAAGGCAACCGAGATTCTGCTGAACCTGGCCGATATTTATAAGGATGTCCAGTAACCAGCGCGGCCTTTTTGAAAAAAGGCCTGGCGAAAAACTTTAATTGGCTTCGCATAAAAAAGAGTAATAGTCGTGTGGTGCCCACGGCGGCGCACCGACATTATTATTTATTATTTCATTCCTGATAGAAAAATAGCGCCCGACGGTTTAAGCGTACCTGTCGGGCGCTGTTTGTTTATTTGCTTATTTATCCGGTTCACAGTCCAGAATGGAGGGAATATTGGCCCATTTATCCGGTTCGGCTTCGTACCGTTCGTGCAGCCAGGCAACGGCGGCATCGAGCCCCTCCTGATTGCCGGGGAACTCTGCCATCTCCTGCTTTTCATCAGCGGTGTGTTCCAAGCTCCATGGGCCGGGCCAGATGGTGGCGGTCAGATATTCGATCTTCCGCTTGCCGCTTTCATCGGCGGGGTCAGCTTTTTTGGCGGGGGCTACCAGATAGCGCATGCCGCCCTGTGCGCCGGAGTACGGGTTGCCGCAGTGGAACCAATGGTAGATGGGCAGGCAGTCCAGCATAAAATCTCCTCACTTTCAGGTTTTGCTGCGGTTCAGTTCCGCGCGTAGTTGGATCAGGCGGGCAATATCTTCCTTATCGGCCTGGGTCAGTTGGTCTTTCAGGTTCTGGTAGGCGGCAATGGGTTCGTCCTGAATCAAAGCGTCCAGTTCCGCCCCGGCAGGGGAGCCCTGCCACCCGACCAGGTAGCCGGGCGCCACGCCAAGGCAGGCGGCAATGCTTTCCAGCTTATCCAGCGGAATATTGGTTACAATGCCGGTTTCGTATTTATAAACCGCTTGTTTGGTCACATGCACCTGTTCGGCCAGCTGCTCCTGTGTCAGCCCTTTGGCGGTGCGTGCTTCGCGGATGCGTTCCCCAATGGTCATGCGGATCACCTCCCAAAAAGTATAGCAAAAAACCTGCGGGTTTACAAGATGATAAAAATAACTTGACAAGTTACAGCAAGGATGCTATCCTGTGAGTAACCTGATAAGTTTCAAGAAGGAATGTTCTCTTTCGGCTGCAAAACAGGCAAAGACAGAGAAAACAACAACAAAGCGGCGGCAGCAGGGCCGCTTTCATTTGAAATATAAGTAACTTATCAGGTTTCAAATGGATCATAAGGAGGAATGGAATGACCCACGAAATTGAACTGGAAGGATATTACCCTAAAATTCTTGGCAGCCCCATGCGTATGCTGTGCCTTGGCACCAAAGCCAGCTATGGCATGGAGGTTCTGCATTTCCAGCGCGGCACCGGGTGGGATGGCCTTGCGCTGGATGTCACGTTTACCCCGGACCCCCAGGCGGAGGGGACAACGGTGCTGGCGGATGCAGGGGACACCGTAGCGGTGCCGCCCGCCGCCACAGCGCAGGCAACCAACAGCGGCAGCGTTACGGTGCGCGGCGTGCGGGATGGCGTGCAGTGCATCAGCTGCAACATCCCATACCTGGTGCTGAACCACGCCCCGGTGCCCGGCCAGCAGACCGACCCGGCGGAAAGTGTGTGGAAACAGTATGCCGATAAGCTGATCCCCGCGGGCGGCAGTACCGGGCAGGTGCTGGCCAAAGCGTCCGCGCAGGATATGGACCTGTACTGGGCCGACGGCACCACCACCCAAACCGAAACCACACCCCACATGCTGACCAACGCGGGCCGCAGCAAAAAGAAAGCCATTGTATCGTTTGTGGATGACGACTGCCGCAGCGAAGCGTACACCGTGCTGTTCCCGCTGGTGCAGGAGCTTGGTATGCCTTATACCGTGGCTTGCCCGGCGGGGCTTATGGGCAAAACCGGCCGCATGACGGTGGAACAGCTGCAGGAAATGGCGCGCAGCGGCGTGACGGTGGCATGCCATACGATGACCGAAACCGATATGGAGCAGGATACCCCCGAAACGCTGGAAGCCACCCTGCAGCAGTTTGAAGCAGAGATGCGCCGCTGGGGCATCCGCGGGGTGCGCAGCTATGCCTATGTGAACGGGCGCTATAAGGCGGACTGTCTGAACACCGTAAAAAAGTATTTTGACCTGGGCCTTACGGTGGAAAAAGGCATCAACCAGATCCCGTATGAAAGCTGCCGCATGAAGCGCGTGGAAGTGTTCCCAAAGAACAAAAGCTACACGCTGGAGGATGTAAAAGCGTGGGTAGACAAAGCCGTGCAGGATGGCGGCTGGCTGATTTTGATGACCCACGCATGGTACACGACCTTTGATGCAGCACAGCTCAAAGAGCTGGTGGGTTATATCCGGGCCAGCGGTGCGGAGCTGATGGACCTGTACGATGCACTGGATGCCACCGGCAACGTGGTGGAAGCGGGCGACTACCAAAAGCCGGGCGCGGATGCAGCGGAACCGTTTTTTGTGGTGGATGCGGATGGCCGCGCCTGGACCAACGCGCTGGAGAACTTACGCCCGGCAGATGGCATCACCAATGTGGGGGCAGCCCTGCAAAGTGGATATGTGATCTCCACCGCCACCGGCAAGGCAATCAAAACATCAGATACCGGGTTCCGGGTCACCCAGCCGGTGGATGTGACAAGCGCGGCCCAGGTGTTGGTAACGGCCTGGGCGTATACGGGTTTTGCGCTCTATTCTTTCTTTGATGCGGCGGGTACCTGCCTTGCCGTAAAAGCGGCCGATGCCGATTATGCTGCGGGCGGCAATACCCTGACCCGGCAGGCAGTGGCCGTGCCGCAGGGGGCAGCTACTTTGATCGTGGCGGGCAATTTGTACCAGGCGCTGCCCGCCGTCAGGCTGGTCAGCGCGACAAACCTGGTGCAGCAGGTAAAAAGCATGACGGTTGCCTGGCACGCCAACTATGTGCTCAAAATTTCCGGATCGACCGTCAACTATGCAAACGAGAATCGGCGCATCAGCGAAAAAGTTGCCGCTGCGGCAGGGGATACCTACCGCCTGAGCTGTTCGGCCAACTGGAACAACGCGCTGTATGTGATCTATGCGGCAGACAACAGCGTGCTGGCCTGCCGCCAGGCCCCCAACAATGCCGCCGGTGAGGTACTGACCGACTTTGCGGTGACAATGCCGGAAAACACTGCCTATTTCCGCGTGGCAGCAAATCTGGAAATCCAGCCGGAATCCTACGCGGTGGCCCAATACACCACCCGCATTGCGGCCAAAGCCCCGGTGCTTACGGTTGCAGCGGTGCGCACCCTGCTGGATATTTTGCGGGCGGGGACCTATACCCAAAGCCAGCAAAGCGCCATCCAGAATCTGGAAAATGCACTGCTGATCATAGACTGACAATACAGCGCGGTTTTTCAACAAAAAATCCAAAAGCTGTTGAATAAAAAGAAAAAGCGCAGAACCACTTTTGGTTCTGCGCTTTTTTGGAGCGGGATACGAGTCTCGAACTCGCCACCTACTGCTTGGGAAGCAGTCACTCTACCGGATGAGCTAATCCCGCATCGGTAGCTTTTATTATACTTCCCAAGTTCCGGTTTGTCAAGCCCCGGTCGAAGGTATCAGCCGTCAACGGATTCAATCGCGCCAACGGGGCAGGTCTGCATGGCATCGGTGGCGGCGGCTTCATCGGGGCCGGTTACATCGGCAGGGGCAGCGGCTGCGGTGCCGCCGTCCGTCATGGTAAAAACTTCGGGGCAGGTGCTCACGCACAAACCGCAGCCGATGCAGTCGGCATTTACATGGAACTTCATGGGCAGTCATCCTTTCACGATGTGTTATCAACAGTATGCCCAATCAGCGGCAATCAATCCATGCTTTCTGCGTTTTCTGCGGCGGTTTCCCCGGCGGCATAGGTTTCGTTGGTGTGGCCTGCAAAGGGGTAGGTACGGGTTTCGGTGGCGGTAATGCTGGTTACGCCGAACCAGCGGGCGCGGCCCAAAGCGAGGGAATCCTCACCGTTTTCGCGGATATCCGGCAGGCCGTATGCGCCGCACCATTTGGTGTAGGGTTCGATACCATAGCTAATAATGTTAGCCGCGGCGGGCTCATCCAGCTCGCTAATCTCCTGCCGCAGCGTCTGGGTGCGCACATGGTCCATCATCCAGTAGCTGGCAATGTCATACCCGGCTTCCAGCATGTGGATGCCGCAGACGATCCCCACGCAGGCGCTCAAGCAGGCAAGGCCCCGGCGGAACGCTTTGCTGTTCAGCTGTACCAGGCAGGCGGCGCAGGCGGCAGCCAGCAGAGCAAACACACCGTGGGTGGAGCGGGGATAGTAGTCATGGCTGCCGATCATGGCAAAGTTTGCCCCCAGCGCCCCGGCCAGCAGAATCAGCGGCCACAGCAGGTCAGCTTTTACGGCATCCTGCCGGGCAAAGCAGAGCAGCAAAAACAAAATCGCAAAGGAAAACAGCAGGGGCAGGGCATAGTCTTTGAGCATATTCAGGCAGGCAAAAAAGCGCATGGCGTACCGGGTCAGCAGACTGTCGTAATCGCTGAAGCCGCTGGCACGGTTAAAGTTGCCGCGCGCGGTGATGAGCAAAGCAAACCCAACCAGCGCCCCCGCCAGGCCGGTCGCCATCCAGGCGGGCAGCCTGCGCTCCCGCTTGAACACAACAGCGCCGGCCAGCACCAAACAAACCAGCATTCCGGCGCTGGTATTCTCGCTTAACCAACCAGCCAGCAGCCCGGCCAACGCCATGCCGGCCGCCATGCGCGCCGTACTGGCAAACGGCTGCTGCAAATAATACCGCCAGGGCAGCAAAAAGGCGCAGCATCCCACCGTGGCCCACAGGTAGTTGCAGGCGCCGCACATCCACAAATTGGTCTGGCCAAATACAGGGCTGATCTCCCACAGCGCGGCATAAATCAGGGCCAAAGCCAGCCAGTCCGCTTTTTGGCTGCGCCGCCCAACGGCCAGCTTGTACAAAACCAGACCCAACGCCATAAACATCCCAGCATTGCACACATTGAACAGAAGCTTGGGAAACATGGTGAACCCCTGGGCAAAAAATTTGACGATGACCCGGCCGCTCCATTCGTGATAGTGGAACACCAGGCTGGAAATCAACTGCGGCAGGCTGTGCAGCCGTTCGCCGGTATCAAAGGCATAAGCGAAAGTGTAATCATCGGCCAGGTAGGGCGTTAAGCAGTTCAGCAGCAGCATCCAGCAGAACACCAGCCCGGCCACAAGCCGGAACATGCGGCTGCTGAGGGGCTTTTTTGTTTGTGCCATGGGCAACCTCCAAAACAAAAACGGGCCCCCTGCCGAACAGGGGAGCCCGTAAGATCAACATTATCTTTATTATATCGGTTGTGCTGCCAAAGTGCAAGGTCAGTCCTTTTTGTTGCGGGCGATGCCTGCAACAACGCCGGAAAGCGCCAGCAACGCCAGCAGGTTGGGAACCGCCATCAGACCGTTAAAGAAGTCCGCCAGCGCCCAAACCAGATCCACTTTCAGGGAAGAACCGATCAGGATGAACAGAACAACAATCAGGCTGTACACCTTGGTGTACTTGGAGCCGAACAGAGCGTTGAAGTTGACCTGGCCGAAGAAGTACCAGCCCAAAATGGTGGAAAACGCAAAGAACAGCATGCAGATGGCAATGAACACCTTGCCGAAGGAACCAAACGTCAGGCTGAATGCGGCCTGGGTCAGGGCGGTGCCGGTCATGCCTTCCGGAATCAGGCCGGAGGTGATCAGTACCAGGGCGGTCAGAGTCAGGATGACAAAGGTATCAACGAATACGCCGATGATGGCCAGCGCACCCTGGTCCTGCGGCTGCTTGACCTTGGCCAGTGCGTGGGCGTGCGGGGTGGAGCCAAGGCCGGCTTCGTTGGAGAACAGGCCGCGGGCAACGCCGTAACGCATGGCCTGCTGCACGGTAACGCCGGCCACGCCGCCGGCAATGGCCTGCGGCTGGAAAGCCAGGGTGAAGATCTGAACAAATGCGTTGGGAATGGCGGATGCGTTCATGACCAGGATGATGACGCAGCCGATAATGTAAAACAGTGCCATGATGGGAACCAGCTTTTCGGTAACAGCGGCAATGCGCTTAACACCGCCCAGGAAGATGAAAGCTGCCAGAACGGCGATCACAACGCCAACCACCACGCGGTTAACGCCGAACGCATTGTGGAACGCATCACCAATGGAGTTGGACTGCACCATGTTGCCCATAAAGCCGAGGGCAAGGATCAAAGCAACGGAGAAGAAAATGGCCAGGAACTTGCCAAACTTGCCCTTGAATGCCGCGCGGATGTAATACGCCGGGCCGCCGGTCACCTGGCCGTCCACCGTGGTGCGGTAGGTCTGGGCCAGAACGGCTTCGGCGTAAATGGTAGCCATGCCGAAAAAGGCAGAAACCCAGGTCCAGAACAATGCGCCGGGGCCGCCACTGACCAGGGCGGTGGCGCAACCGGTAATGTTGCCAGTGCCAACCTGTGCGGCAATGGCGGTGGCCAATGCCTGAAAAGAGCTCATGCCGTCTTTATCAGCTGCCTTGCCGTGCAGGCTGAAACCTTTGAACAAGTGACGCACACCATCTGCAAAACTGCTCAACTGAACAAAGTGCAGCTTGATAGTAAAGAAGATGCCGGTGCCCACCAGCAGGAACAGCAACAGATAATTCCACAAAATGTCGCTGGCCTGCTCTACGATCTGCGTAAATGCTGCCATGATTAAAATTCCCCCTAATACAATATCCTATATCTTACACATCCGGCAGCGCCCGGTATGGGCAGCTGCCACGAAGCGACCTAATAACAATACCATGCCCGCTGGATAAAGTCAAGTGTATTTATAGCGAAAACACTCTGACGTGATAAAGTATGACTTTTCTTGGAACATGACGCGGAAATTGAGAAAACAAAAAATGATTCGCAAATTCGAGAAAACGCCGGGACAGAACGCCGGAAAATCCGTCCGCGTTGGGGGAAACACAGGAAAAGAAAAATCTTGGGCCGTATTTTGCTTTTGTAAGCACAGGAAGCAAAAAAGCCCCGGCAGGGGCGGCAGCGCCGCACCCCACCGGGGCAGAAAGTTAAAATTCAGGAAATCAGGATTCAGAGGATTGCTCTTGGGGCAGGTTCTTTTTCAGCAGGCTCAGGAGCAACCCGCCCAGAATGCTGCCAACGGCCAAAGCAACGCAGTACATCGGGGCGTTGGTGGCAACGGGGAACACGAAGATGCCGCCGTGGGGGGCGCGCAGGCCGCAGTGGAACGCCATGGAAAGCGCACCGGCGGTGGCTGCACCAATGGCGCAGCTGGGGATAACGTGCAGCGGGTCAGAGGCTGCATAGGGGATAGCGCCCTCAGTAACAAAGCAGAGGCCCATTACATAGTTGATCACACCGTTGCGGCGCTCGTCCGGGGTCCACTTTTTGGGGAAGAAGGTGGTGGATAATGCAATGGCGATCGGAGGAACCATGCCGCCGACCATAACGGAAGCCATGACCTCATAGTTGCCGGAAGCAAGGGCTGCAGTGCCGAACAGGTAACCAGCTTTGTTGAAGGGGCCGCCCATATCAATGCTCATCATAACAGCAGAGACAGCGCCCAGCAGGATGGCAGAGGTGCCGCCCAGGGAGTTCAGCCAGTTGGTGATAAAGTCGTTGATGATGCCCATGACCGGGTTGATGCCGCACATGAACACGCCCATCACAAACACACCGCCCAGCGGGTAGATCAGCATGGGGCGCAGGCCGCTGACGCTTTTTGGAAGCTTTTCGGTGATCTTTTTCAGGAAAAGGACTACATAACCGGCCACAAAGCCAGCCAGCAAGGCAGCCAGGAAACCACCGGAAACGCCATCCACCTGGCCGTTCAGCAAGCCGGTAAAGTTAGTGCCGTTCATAGCCAGCACACCGCCGGCAAAGCCGACAGCCAAAGCAGGTTCACCGGCAATGGAAATGGCAACGTAAGAAGCCAGGATGGGCAACATGTAGTTGAATACAGCGGAGCCGACCGTCTTAAAGAATGCGGCAGCCGGGGTGTTCATGCCAAAGTTGGCGGGGTCAATGCTGTAATCATCCAGCAGGTAAGCAATGGCAATCATGATGCCGCCGCCCACAACAAAGGGGATCATGTGGGAGATGCCGTACATCAGGTGCTTGTACAGGGTGTGGCCAAGGCTGTCCTTTGCGGCACCGCCCCGGTTCTGCTCCAGCAGGTTCTTGTCAGATTCGCGCACGGTGGAATGGAACACCGGAACTTTGCCGTCCAGAACGCTCTGCAGCAGCTGCTCCGGCTTATGGATGCCATCATCCACATGGGCGAACAGCACCGGCTTGCCGTCAAAACGGGCGGTTTCCACATTTTTGTCAGCTGCCACAATAATGCCATCGCAGGCGGCAATCTCATCGGCGGTCAGCACATTCTGGGGGCCATCAGAGCCATTGGTTTCAACCTTGCAGGGAATGCCAAGCTTCTGAGCAGCCTTGTTCAGTGCTTCGGCGGCCATGTAGGTGTGGGCAATGCCGTTGGGGCAGGCGGTAACGGCCAACACGCGGTAGGTGGCAGGCAGCTCTTCCTGAGTAAAGCTCTCGCTGCCGAACTGGGCTTCCTCCTGGGCGTCAATCGTATCCAAAAATTCTTTGGGCGTTTTGGCGGCGCGCAGCTTTGCCACAAAGTCTTCATTCATCAGCATCTGCATCAGGCGGGCCAGCATATCAATGTGCAGACTGCCGTTTTCCGGTGCGGCAATCATAAACAGCAGATCCGTCTTGCCGTCATCGTCAGCATTGTACTGCACGGGGGTCTTCAGGCGCAGGGCAGCCAGGCTGGGGCGGGTCACACAGGCGGCGCGTGCATGCGGCACCGTAATGCCGTTATCCACATAGGTGGAGGCCTCCGCTTCACGCGCATAAATGGCAGCTTTGTACGCGGCTTTGTCGGTCAGGTTGCCGTGGGTAGCCTGCAGCTCCACCAGTTCGTCAATGATCTGCGCCTGGTCCGCTGCGGCAGAATCCAGCGCAATGGATTGGATGTTGAATAGTTCCGTGATACGCATCTTTCCTTCTCCTTCTACATGTTTTGCATTCACTGGGGTGGTAACAAAGAAATAGACTGAATTTTCGACTTTTCAGATCAGCCTGAATCATTCAATGGTTTTCAGCAGGGCATCAATATCGCGGCGCTCGGCAAGGCCCAGGCTGAATGCCGTTGCGCTGCCGCAGGCGGTGCCAAGGCGCAGGGCGTAAGAGTAGCTCCCGCTTTGCAGGTAACCGGCAATAAAACCGGCTACCATGCTGTCCCCAGCGCCAACGCTGTTTACCACTTTGCCTTTTGGGGTGCCAATGCGGTGCACCGCACCGGTTTCATCCAGCAGCAGGGCACCATCGCCCGCCATGCTTACCAGAACATTGCGTGCACCACGCTGCTGCAATTTCCGGGCAGCCTGGGTAATCTCTTCATCACGATTGAGCTCTTTGCCAAAGATCTCACCCAGTTCATGGTTGTTGGGTTTGATCAAAAACGGGTGGTAGGGCAGTACCTTTACCAGCAAATCACGGGTGGCATCCACCACAAAGCGGATGCCGCGGCCATCCAGCCGAGCCAGAATCTGCTGGTAAACATCCTGCGGCATGCTGGAAGGAATGCTGCCGGCAAGTACCAGAATGTCACCCTCGCCCAGTTCTTCCAGATTGTCCCACAGGGCCTGCATGGCTTCGGGAGTAATGTTCGGGCCGGAACCGTTGATCTCGGTCTCTTTTGCGCCCTTTACCTTAACGTTGATTCGGGTCATGCCGTCCGGCAGGCGGATGAAGCGGGTTTTCAGGCCGGAAAGCTGCAAGCCGCGCTCCAGCCAGGCACCAGTTTCGCCAGCTGTAAAGCCAAGGGCGATGCTTTCGCACCCAAGCTCCCGCAAAACGCCGGAAACATTGATGCCCTTGCCGCCAAACTGGCAGGCTTCGTCTGAGGTGCGGTTGATCTCGCCAACCGCCAGGGGGGCAGTCAGATGCAGAACGTAGTCGATCGCAGGATTAAATGTGACGGTGTAGATCATACGGAACACTCCTTTACAAAGGTAAGCTGTGCGTACCGGGGGTCCGGGCAGTGGTTGGTCAAAATGGCCCCGCAGCCAATATCCCCGATCACGGCGGAATATACCATATCAAACTTTGTGTTATCCACCAGAAACCAGCGTTCCCGCGCGCGCTGCAATGCGGCGGTTTTGATGCTGGCTTCCTCCGGGTCTGGCGTGGTAAAGCCCTCCGCAGGGCTTACGCCGTTGGCACCCATAAACGCTTTGGTAAAGTTGTAGTGCTGTAAAGCGGCCAGCGTTTCCGGCCCGGTAATGGCTTCCGTGATGGGGCGCACCTGCCCGCCGGGCAGGTAGGTGCGGCAGCCCTTTTGCACCAGCATGCGCGCATGGGCAATGCCGTTGGTCACATAGGCAGCCTGCAGGGCAGGGCCCTCCAGCGCGGCGGCCAGCGCCAGCGTGGTGCTGCCGGCATCCAGAAAGATAAAGTCTTTCTCGGTGATCATTGCGGCGGCGGCGCGGGCAATCAGACGCTTTTCTTCCACAGACTGTTCCTCGCGGGCCGCCATGGGGGGCTCATCCGCCAAAACGGTGCGCCCAACCAGCGTGGCACCGCCGTGTACCTTTTTTAACAGGCCCTGCCGGTCCAGCTGGGTCAGGTCGCGGCGGATGGTGGATTCGCTTGCATCCAGGGCATCACACAGCTCCAGCACGGTGGCCGAGCGCTTTTGTGCCAGCAAATCTAATATCATAGCAAAACGTTCTTCGGCAAGCAAGACAATATCCTCCTTAAAACCGGACAATACTTCAGGTGATTCCCCTGGCAATTCTTGAAGCTTTTTGCTTTACGCCTGTATTATACACGCACAAACAGTCAAAAGCAATCATGAAACGCCAAAACAAAACATAAAATTTACGGACTGTTTTTTGTGCAATTTGACAACGATAAACGCTCTGTATTTGGAAAACAAGCACATAAAAAGCCGGGCACTGCGCAGCGGCAGTGCCCGGCCGAGAAATATGTATCGTAAGGATCGTCAAAAAATGGAAAGTAAAAATCAGATTCCGTCAAAAAGCGTCAATCCTGAAAAGCGCGTTCAAAGCGGTCGATTTTTTCGCTTTTCCCAATCACCAAAATGGTGTCCCCGTTCTGGAACCGAGACTCCGGCGAAAACTCCACATCGGTACGGTGGTCGCGTTCGATGGCAATAATGTTAATGCCGTATAGTCGGCGGATATCCAGCTCCCGGATGCTTTTGTTCAGCATCTTGCCGTTTACCTGGATGCGCTGTACCTCCACACCGTCCTCCAGGGCAATGTAGTCCAGCAGGTTGCCGGAGATTAGGCGCTTGCCAATGCGCACTGCCATATCGGCTTCGGGATAAACAACGGTCACGCCCAGCCGCTTGAGAACCTCGCCATGTCCAGGGCTGCTGGCTTTGGCAATCACATGCGGCACCCCCATGTTCAGCACCAGCATGGAGGTCAGAATGCTGATGTCGATCTGCTCGCCAATACAGATGCCTACCGTACCGCAGTTCTGAATGCCGACTTCGGTCAGAGCCTCTTCGCTCAAATCATCTACCACAAAGGCATAGTCAGTATATTTGCGAATCGCCTTGACCTTCTGCTCATCGCAGTCAACGGCAATCACCTCTTTGCCGGCTTCGGCAAGGGTGCGGGCCAGCGCAGAACCAAAGCGCCCCAGCCCGATAACGCCGAACAAAGCGGAAGAATCCTGTTTTTTCATAATGCACCTATCCAATCGTAATGGCTTCTTCTGTAAAGTGCGCGTTGGGTTCCGGGCGTTCCACCCAGAGGGAAAGCAGGGTAAAAGCCCCAACGCGGCCCGTGTACATGGTAAAAATCAGCACCAGCTTGGCGGCCAGGCAAAGCTGCGCTGTAATGCCGGTGGAAAGCCCGGCAGTGCTGTAGGCGGAGACCGCTTCAAACAGCAGGCTGATGAACGGCAGGCCGGGTTCCAGGATGCAGAGCAGAAATGTGGTGCAGCATACCACCAGCATGCCCAGCAGCCCAATGGTGGAAGCCTTGGCAATGGCGTTGGCAGGCAATGCACGGCGGAATGCACCCGGCCGCTGCTTGCTGAAAATGCAGCGAATCTCTTGCGCCAGAACAAAAATGGTGGTGGTTTTGATGCCGCCGCCGGTAGACCCCGGCGAAGCGCCAATGAACATCAGGATAAGAATCGTAAACAACCCGGCGTTGCTCAGTTTGCCCAGATCCAGCGTGGCAAAGCCGGCCGTGCGGGCTGATACGCTCAGGAAAAATGCTGTCAGCCAGCTGAGAGGATCGGTGAACTTTAATAACAGGGCACCTGCTGCCAGCAAAAATGCCGTGGTGGTTACCACAACCTTGGAATGCAGGGTGAATTTGCGGAAGCGGAACCGACACTTGACCACATCCAACATGACCAGAAAGCCGATACCACCCGAAATGATCAGAAAACAGGTGCTCAAATTCAGCAGCACATTATCCCGATAGGGGGTCAGGCTGCGCCCGCCACCTAAAATATCGATGCCAGCGTTGTTGAAGGATGAGATGGAGTGGAACACACTCAAACCCAGCGCCTTCAATGGTGGATAATCCTGCGCAAATACTGCAAAGATGGGGATGACCCCGGCCAGCTCAAAGGCAAGGGTCAGTTTAATGATGGCGCGTACCAGCCGCACCATGCCCTCCAGACTGCCCACATTCATGGCTTCCCGGATCAGGGTACGCTCCCGCAGGCTGATGCGCCGTCCCGCAGCCAAGGCAAGCCCCATGCCGATGGAGGTAATGCCCAAACCGCCGATCTGGATCAGCACCGCCATCACAACCTGCCCCACGGGGGTAAAGGTATCGGCGGTATCCACGGTCAGCAGGCCGGTTACACAGACGGCGCTTGTGGCGGAAAACAGAGCGTCCACCGGCTGTACGGTAATGCCCGACCGGATGGAAAATGGCATGAGCAACAAAAGCGTACCCAATAAAATGGTGGAAGCAAACCCCAGAGCAATCAATCTTGCAGGAGGCTGATGATTGAAAATTTGTTTGAATCGTTTCATATGCAGTATCAGGCCGGGTCAGCAAGGCAACAACTGAACCCACTTATCATATTTGTTTGGACGAAAAAGCTCACTTGATATATAAACATAGCCGCTTTTAGCGGCGATGTCAAGCATTTTGTGCAAAAGGTAAAGGCAGGATAAGGATTGGGCACCGGGCAGGGAAAGAGGAATAAAGGAATCTGGCTGCGGTAGAAAATGTATACGAAACAAAAACGGCCCGGCAAAAAATTGCCGGACCATAGGGGAGATGATGGAATTTTAACGCAGTGGGGCAGGCGGGAAATTATTCGCCCAGGTGCCAGATATCGCTGTTGTACTCTGCAATCGTGCGGTCACTGGAGAAGAAGCCAGCCTTGGAGATATTGATCAGGCACTTGCGGCGCCAACCCAGCGGGTCGCAGGCATAATCAGACAAAGCCTGGCCCTTGCGCACCACATAAGCGTTGAAATCGGGCAGGGTCTGGAACCAGTCCTTGGTTTTCAGTTCATGCTGCAAACGGGCCAGATTTTCTTCCTTGCCGGCGGCCAGCATTTCGGGGCCGGTCAAAAAGTCGATGGCACGGCGCAGGTTGGGGTCGCCCTCGTACCAGTCTGCCGGGTTGTAATCGCCCGCAGCATAGCGGTGGATGACCTGGCCGGAGGTCTGGCCGAAGATGTAGATGTTCTCGTTGCCAACCTGCTGGCTGATCTCCACGTTTGCACCGTCCATGGTGCCAAGGGTCAAAGCGCCGTTCAGCATAAACTTCATGTTGCCGGTGCCGGATGCTTCCTTGGAGGCCAGGCTGATCTGCTCCGAAAGATCGCAGGCGGGGATCATCTTTTCGGCGGCGGTCACGTTATAGTTTTCCACAAACACGACCTGCAGCCAGGGGGCCACCAGCGGATCAGCGGCAATCACTTTGGACAGGGTCAGCAAAGCGTGGATGATATCCTTGGCGATGATGTAAGCCGGGGCGGCCTTGGCACCAAAAATGCTCACCAGCGGCACAGCCGGGGTGTGACCCGCGCGAATCTCAAAATACTGATGGATGAGGTAGAGCAGGTTCAGCTGCTGGCGCTTGTACTCATGCAGGCGCTTGGACTGGATATCGAACATGGCGGTGGGGTCAACCTTCACACCCTGGGTGTGCTCCAGCCAGTCAGCCAGGGCTTTTTTGTTGTCGGCCTTGACCTGGGAGAACTTTTGCAGCACATTGGCATCCTCGGCATAGGGCAGCAGTTTTTCCAGCTCGGCGGCATCCTTGCGGAAACCGGGGCCAATCAGGGATTCAATCTCTTTGACCAGTGCGGGGTCACATTCCAGCAGCCAGCGGCGGAAGGTGATGCCGTTGGTTTTGTTGTTGAACTTTTCCGGGTACAGCTTATAGAAGCCGTTCAGCTCGGATTCCTTCAAAATTTCGGTGTGCAGGGCGGCAACGCCGTTGGTGGAATGGGTAAAGTGGATGTCCATGTTGGCCATGTGCACGCGGTCGTCGGCATCAATGATGGCAAGGCCGGTATCATTGGTGCGCTTTTTGGCGGCAGCATCCAGCTTTTCAATCACCGGCATCAGCTGGGGCACAACTTTGTCCAGATAGCTGCGCGGCCAGGTTTCCAGCGCTTCGGCCAGGATGGTGTGGTTGGTGTAAGCGCAGGTGTCGGTTACGATCTTGACGGCTTCGTCAAACTCGATGCCCTTTTCGCCCAGCAGGCGGATCAGTTCGGGGATAACCATGCTGGGGTGGGTATCGTTAATCTGGATGGCGGCGTAATCGGCCAGGTCATGGTAGTTGCAGCCGCGGGCGGCGCATTCGGCCAAAATCAGCTGGGCACCGGCGCTGACCATCAGGTACTGCTGGTAGATGCGCAGCATGCGGCCTGCTTCGTCGGAATCGTCCGGGTACAGGAACAGGGTCAGGTTTTTGGCAATGGCGGTTTTATCGAACTGGATGCCGTCATGCACAATGCTTTCATCAATGGTGTCCAGGTCAAACAGGTTCAGGGTGTTGGTGCGGCCCTCGTAGCCGGTCACGGCCAGTTTGTACAGCCGGGCAGTGTAAGGTTTGCCTGCCAGGGTGACGGGGTAGGTGATATCGGTCTTTTCCGCCCAGGAATGTTCGTTCAGCCAGGGGTCCGGCAGTTCGTTCTGCAAGCCGTCGGCAAAGCTCTGGTGGAACAGGCCAAAGTGGTAACGCAGGCCGATGCCGTCGCCCGGCAGGTTCAGCGTTGCCAGAGAATCCAGGAAGCAGGCAGCCAAACGGCCCAAACCGCCGTTGCCAAGGCTCGGCTCCGGCTCGACTTCCTCGATGTCGGAAAGGCTCTTGCCTGCGGCAGCAAGGGCATCACGCACATCATCATACAAGCCGAGGTTGATGAGGTTGTTGGAAAGCAGTTTGCCGATCAAAAATTCAGCCGAGATATAATACAGCTTGCGGCCGTTGACCGGACGTACCTGTGCGGCGCTCTTGCTGCGCACAAGATCCAGCAGGGCAAGGTAAATTTCCTGGTCGGTGGATTCGACAAGGGGCTTGCCGATCAGCTTCTGTAAAGTTTCCGTCATGGTCTGCATAGCGGGTTCCTCCTAAAAAATGAATTTGCAGAGGCCAAGGCGTTGGTATCGTCTTTGGTTCAGGCCTCAAGTGGGGAAGCTTGCGGTGCGGCCCGCACTTCCTCTTGCTATATCCAGAATATCATACAAAATCGGTAAAATTCTTGTGCAATTCTGCCGGATTGTGGTACAATACAAGCATCAGGAATGCAAAAGGGGGCTACAACATGCCAAACCAGGAACGCTTGCGGGAAACCAAACACCATGGTGCGGTGCGGTTCCCTTTTAATATCTACCCCTGCACCATACCGGGGGACTTTTTGCAGGTGCCGTTGCACTGGCACGACAGTATGGAACTTGTCTATGTTAAAAAAGGCAGCGGAATCGTGCAGGTCGGTGTGAACGCTTACCCGGCGGAGCAGGGCGATATTTACATTTTTGCCCCCGGCACCCTCCACGCCCTGCACCAGCGCGGCCAGGCCGTGATGGAATACGAAAATATCATTTTTGAGCTGGAGCTACTGGGTGGTGCGGATGATCTGTGCGCCGAGCGCTACCTTTTGCCGCTGCAAAGCGGCCGCATGGCTTTGCAGCCGCGCATCATCCCCGGCGAGGCGGGCTACCCCCAGGCGGCGGCCTGCCTGCAGGAAGCGGAGGAAGCCAACAAGGTAAAAAACGCCGGGTATGAGCTGGCCATCAAAGGGGCGCTGCTGCGGTTTTTGTCCATCCTGATTGGCCAGCACGGCACCCCGCTCCCGGCGGATACTACTGACACCCGCCGCCTGAAAACGGTCTTGCAGCTGATCGAAGCGGAATATGCTACCCCGCTGCGGATTGAGGACGCCGCCGAAGCCTGCGGATGCAGCCAAAGCCATTTTATGCGTTGGTTCAAAAAAATGACCGGCCAGGGCTTTACCGCCTACCTGAACGACCACCGGCTGAACCTTGCCGCAGAACTGCTGCGCATTACTGACGCCACCGTGCTGGATATCGCAGGCCGGGTGGGGTTTGATAACCTTTCATACTTTAACCGCCTGTTCAAGCGCCGCTATGGCATGACCCCGCGGGAATACCGCAGCAAATAAAGCAGCAAAAACCAAACTCCGCCGCCCGGAATGTGCACAGCATCCGGGCGGCGGGGTTATATATTCTTATAGGGCAATACCGCATAATTCTAAGTGCCGATACGGCGAGCGAGGTGCGGCA
>OGYE01000846.1_pt1 | contig 20180 bp, 26 predicted proteins | sample 1576471 | NCBI WGS metagenome assembly OGYE01 (sample SAMEA3541532, study PRJEB24748) | human gut metagenome | biome: human gut; feature: human-associated habitat; material: faeces | place: China | collected 2012
GAGGGTGGCCGGGTCGATGAGGTGGTGGTAGCGCACACCGTCCACAACGTAGTAGCGCTGGTAGTCGCCGCTGGTCACAAGGGAAAGGTCGCTCATCTTGACGGCGGCTACAGTGGAGCTGCCGTTGGTGTAGACCTCGGAAGAGTTCCACGGGTTTTCCACGCCGCCTACCCACTGGGAGCCGTCCGGCTTGGTGCCGATGGCCCGCAGGTTGCCGCCCACGCTGATGAGGGCACTGGTCAGGCCCCGGGCTTCGGCGGCCTGTGCGGCCTGCTCCACGGCGTAACCCTTGCCCACGCTGCCTACGTCCAGCGACATGGCCGGGTCAGCCAGATAGACCGTTTTGGCATCTTCATCAATGATGAGGTTGGCGATATCGCAGTGCTGTGCGGCAGCATCCAGCTCTTCCTGCGTGGGCAGCTGGTTGTTGCTGTCGTTGTCATCGGCCAGTGCAGCCTCGCGGTAGTTGTGCCAGATGTTCAGCACACTGCCCAGCGCAATGTTCAGCTTGCCGCCGGTGGTGTCGTACATGGTCTGGGCCAGTTCCAGCATCCCGAGGATCTTGTCATCCACCGTCACCGGGGCAATGCCCGCATTGTCGTTGATGGTCTTGATGTTGGTCACGCCATCGTAATCATTATAAATGTCGTAGAGCTGGTTGTACTCCACAAGGTCGGCGTGGAGCGCGTCCATCTGGGCGGTGAACTCTTCCTCGCTGTCGCAGTAGGCGATGACCTGCGTCACGGTGTCGAACACATCATAGAACACGGTGGAGTAGCGCTGCGGGCCATCGGCGGCGCTGGAGGCGGTGGAGCCGGAGGTGCTGCCGCAGCCAGCCAGCAGGCTCAGGCTGAGCGCAGCCGCCAGCAGGGCGGAAAAAATACGCTTGGTCATCATGCTTTGGCGGTCTCCTTTGCGGCGGTAAAGGCGGTGTGCTCTTCCTGCAGATGTGCCAGCAGGTCACCGAACACCCAGCTCTTGCTGGTGGGGGTCACAACGGCCTTGAGGGCCTGTTTTTCGCAGTCTGTAAGCATTTCGGATAAAAGGTCAAGCTTGCCAATAATCTTCGCGATTTCGACCTTGTTGACCTCGATTTGCTGCATCAACTGTGCATTGTGCTTCTGCAAGGCGTCGCCCTGCGCTTTGACTTCTGCGATTTTCTTTTCGATTTCGGTTTTTGTCATAATAGCCTCCTAAGCGAGTTTTTTGTAGTCGCCGCTGTCGTTAAATTCGGCATACAGTCCGGAGGTGTCTAAAAATAGCCGTCCGGTGTAACCGCCGCCGGAAGTAAGCTTTAAAGTCATGCCACTTCCGTTTGTTCCACTCGAGTAGATTTCAATTCGCGCCGGAATCGTACCTTTGGTGTTGTTGACGATTTGCAGCAGTGCGCTCGCGTCACTCGTAGCACCAAGCTCCGCGCTTACATCGTTCGCGCCGTTTGGCGCATGCGCGATAAAACCGATGGCGTCGCCGCCTGCCGCAACGCTTAAAGACTCGTTGACCTCGACTTTTGTGCGAAATCTCGCGTTATCTTTTTCTATCACGGCATAATCGGTGTTCCAATGGTTTACAAGCGTGGCGTTTTCTGCTTTCTCGCCAAATCGAAAACCGTTTGATGTAACGCCAAGCGCGGCGGCAGGCTTCGGCGCGGCGAGCGTCGCATAAAACTTCGTGCCAATCAGCGTATTGTTAATGTCAAAGTACTCATAATTTGCGCCGGTTTGCATATTTGTGGTGTAATACATCTGCAAATATCCGCTTGACAGGTCGGTCTTAAATCCGCTGTTTTCTATTGACAGCTGACCGCCGTCAAGGTTTATATCGCCGCCAGTGATGTTGATGTCGGAAGCTTCGATGTGTCCGGTGTCGAGATTAAAAGAAAATTCGCCATTTGTGGACTGCATTATGCCGGCGCGGATGATGTTCGCGTTTAGGATGCCCGTGTCGATAAAGTCAGCGACAATGTGACCGTCCTGCGTGACTGCTGTCCTGTATGGTCCGGAGTAGCCGCCGGACGAATGACCAAAGCCGGAAAGATTAAACCGCCATATGTTTTTGGCGGTCGAGATGTCCGGCGTGTCCATGATTAAAATTTCCTGCGGATTCTGCGACGGGTTGAGTCGGACATATCCGCCGCTGTTCCCGGTGATTGCCGCCGTTGCGTCGGCTATCGCCTTTTCGTATGCCGCCGTCAAGTCGGACTTCGCCGAGACGAGCTGACCGCGCAGGTCTTTGGCCTCGTTGACCGTCTGTTTTATGACGTCGGCAAAATTCGCACGCGGCGATCCGAGGTCAATGGATGTGTACCGCTCGCGCAGGACATCATAGACCGTTTTAATTACCTTTGCTTTGATATTGATATTGAGGTCTTTGTGGTAAATCTGCACTGTGTCGCAAAGGCTGACAGATTCAAGTGCGGAAAAACTCGCGTATTCCGGCGACTGCGATAAGTCCACAAAGGACACGGTCATTGACACGGTCGGCGAGTTGATATCATTTGCCGCCGCGTATGCCGCCACCGCCGAGTCAAGCCCGCTCTGCGTGATTTTGCTATCGCCGCCCGAAAAATCGGACGAAAAGTCGCGTATCAGCGTTTTTGCATTGATGCCGCTTGAGTTGGTCACTGCCTTATAGCTGTGCAAGTCGACATTGTCGTTTTTGACATAGCCATATATGCCGGTGTATGCGCTGTCCATGTCGATATCGCACTTTAACTCCGTCATGTTGCGACCGTATGCAATTCTGACCCCGCGATCTTTGCCGCGCGCCTTGTGTAGCTTTATCGTGTGATTGTCAAACTCGTACTCGCCGCCGTAGACGTCAAGGACGGAGCCGGACACTCCGCCGAGCGCAGCGCGCGCCGAAACATTGGTCAGTGCGATTGACGACGACAGAGTGATATCGGTCGTCGCCACGGAAAAGCCTGTGTCCTTGCCGAGCTGATTCTTTGCGGCGGTCAATATGGCGTTGATAGCGACCTGCGCGTTGCCAGATGCCGAAACGGTCGGCACCGGATAGCCGGAAAGTGCGTAGCTGATATGCTCGCAGCTAACGGTAAACATGCCGTTGATAGGCTTTGACACTTTGCGGATGTGGAAAAACTGATTTGCGGCGGAAGCGTTTGGTTTTGCCTTGACATATCGGTCAATGACAAGGTCGGCGGCATACCGTCCGAGCATCGGATATTGAAATTCGAGCTCGAAAACACCGTTGCGCTCCTCCGTGCATTGGCAGTCGCTCGCCTCGGCAAGCCAACCGATTTTGGTTTTTGCGTCCGGCTTATAAAGTATCGGTATCATAAGCGCCTCCAGTGCGGCACGATCTCGACCTTGGTCACGGTTCCGCCGCTCCAACTTATAGCATTTCCCCCGGGTGACAGCACCGGAAAGCTGTCAAAGTTGGCTCTGTCCGGTTTGCCGGTCACGCCGGTATAGACCAGTTGCAGGCTACTGTCGCATTCGATATAGCTGCCGATGTTTAAAAACGGAAAAGACTGACCGCCAATCGAAAGCGTGATGTTTCCACTGCCGTATATCTTGATATATGGCAGCGCGGAATACGCCGTCGGATTGGTGATTTTTTTCGCCGCCGTCAGCGTCGTTTTGACATCGCCGGAAGTCAGAAAGCGGAACGGTTTGCAGCTGAACACCAGCTTCGCCGTGCCGAAATTCCGGATCTGCTCGTCCCAATCCTGCCCGCTCGTGCAGATCGCCATGCGATAGCTGCTTGTGTCGGAGCTGTCCGCCAGTTTGGCATATGCCGCACTGCCGAAAAGCCAGTCTGCGATAGCGTCGCGGTTTGCCGCGATATCTTTGCAGCCGACGGTGTAGGTGATTTCTACATTTTCAAGGTCGTCGATGCTCGAATCGATTATCAAAAGCCCGGCGCGGCCGGGAATCTTTTGCAGATCATACGGTCGCGCCGGTGTTTTGTTGATTGTTGCCCCCTGCACCACAAGGCCGAGGTCGCTCGATTTTTTGGAATTGAAAGTGAAAGTTTTAGGCATATGCCCGCTCCTTTCTGCGCATCTCGTCGTAGATTTCCTCGGCGATGCGCGAAGCGAGAGCCCTCACATCGCCCCCGCCGTCTGCGGCGTTTATGGTGACATTAAAGTTATAGACCTTATTGCCGCCGCTGACTGCCGCCTGTGCTCGGCGCGCCGTGAAATTCCCTGTCGCGTTGATGTCGACATCCATCGGTATGGAGTCGGTCATCCTCTTGGCGACGTCGCGCATAGTAGTTTCGAAGCCGACGCCAACGCCGAGAGCCATGTTTTTACCGATCTGGTCGCGGAAAACGGTCGACGGTGAGTGTATGCCGAGCACCGATTTCATCGCTTCCGTGACGGCAGAGCCGAGAGACTTGATTTTTCGGATAAGCCAGTCTTTCATGTTCTTAATACCGTTCCACAGACCCTCGAGAAGATTTTTGCCGAGTCCGGCAAAAACGGTTGACGGCGAGTGTATGCCGAAAAAGTTTTTGAAGCCTTCGAGCATTGCTTTGCAGACCTTGACGATTGCGTCCACGACAAGGCCCTTGTTGTCCCACAGTCCTTTGACGATGCCGCCGATCAGCTGAAATGCCGCCGGGATAAGACGCGGAGCATTTGCGGTAAGCCCGGTCGATATTTCTATCACCAGTCTGACCGCCGAGTTGAGAATTTTGGAAAGATTATCATCCTGTAGCAGTGCATTGACAAGCGAGTCGACGAGCGTAAACGCCGCGTCTATCACTTTGTCGATGTTATCTGCAAGCGCACCGACGAGCACGACAATAAGCGTGACCGCCGCCTGCATGATAGGATCTAAATTCGCGACGATTCCGTCGACCAGAGTAAAGACGACATCAACCGCGCCGGAGAGTATCGGCGCGAGGTTGGAGACAAGACCGTCGAGCAGAGAGTTGACCATCTGCGCGCCTGCGTTAAGCAATGACGGCGTTTGCTCTAAAATCGCATTGATAACATTCTGCACGACCGGAGCGGCGTTTCTAACGACCGCCTTAACCGAGTTTAAGAGATTCATAATCATCGGTTCGAGGTCGGCTTCGCTGTTGCCGAGGTTTTCCTTGAGCGTCTGCATTGCCGCCTTCGTCATGCCAATAGATCCGGTCAGTGTGCTTTCCGCTTCGCGCGCGAAGTTTCCCGCATACTGCTCTGTTTTCTCAAAGAACATTTGCATCGCAAGCTCGGCTTTTTCAGCGTTCGATGCCTTATTCCAGACAAAGTTGATTCCTTTTCCGGCGGCGTAAGCTTCGAGCGTCGTCGCATTCATCGCGACGCCGAGGTTGTCCATCATTGTAAAGTTGCCCTTGGCCGCGCCTGCGATAGACTCAAGCGCCTGCGATGTGTCGATACCCATGACGGACGCGACGTCGGTCGCGCGCTGCATAGCCTTTGTGGTCAGCTCAAGGCTGCGCTCCTGCGACAGCCCGGAGCCCTGGAACAGCGAGCCCATTTTGTTCGCGGTCGCGAGGTATTCGCTCTGAGCAACGCCCATGTTTTTATAGGCTTCTTTACTTTTTTCAACGACCGCATCGGCATAGCTGCCAAAAACAGCCGCCGAGCCGCCGAGGTTCTGCTCGAGCTCGCCGAAAGCGGAAACTGATTCTTTGACAAAATCAACAAAGCCTTTGGCTATGCTTTTACAAGCGGACGCGATACCTTTCAGGCCGTTGACAATAATGTCACTTATGACGTGAGCCTTGATAAGGTCGCCGAACTTGATACTCTTTTTTCCGGCTTCTTCGAGGCTGTCTCCGGCTTCGTTGGTGCTCCGTTTGAAAATGCTCAGTTTTTCTTTGACCTCGGACAGCTTATCTTTCAGCTTTCCAAAGACATTGATTTTGTCCTTGAACTTGTCGATTTTGTCGCGGACATTGTTAAGCCCATCGGCCATTTTTTCGAGTGTGGTTTTTGGACCCGATTCTTTTTCGAGCTTGTCCCACTCATTGCCCATGTCGTTGACGTCTTTTGTAAACTTAGCCAAGTCCGCCTGCGCGTAGTTAAGTTGAATTTCCCACTCGCGCACGGCGTCGGAATTTTCGCCAAAATGTTTGGTGGCGTTTGCTAAAGCGTCTTTAATCAACTCTACTTTGGCTCTTTGCTCTGCCATAGTGCGGTTCAGAGTCGAGTACTGCGATGTGCAATATCCGAGCTGATCTTTGTTCTGCGCGAACTCTTGTGTGTTCTTCTTCGCCTCGGAGCGCAACAGCCGCATGCTGTTATTGATGTCCTTTATTGCTTTTTTGAAATCGGCTTCGCCGTCGCATACAATCTTCGGGCCTATGCGGAAGTTTTTACTACTCATCATCCACCTCCTCCTCTTTGACTAATCCATGCCATATGCGATAATTTTCATACAGGCTCGTGACTTGCCGCAAAGTCAGCCGCCAAGCCTGCGCAAAAGGAAAGCCGAGTAATACCGTCGCTCTGAAAATCCAGAGGTCAACATCGACGATTACTCGGCCTGGCTGTTTTTTGTTTCTTCGAGTCCTGCCGCTTCTGCCACGGCATCGACGGCGGCGTTCAGCTCATCGTCCTCCGGCAGCTCCTCGGCGGTCGGAAGCGACACGCCGAAGGTCTGCATCAGCACGTCGGTGTACTCGCTGATGTTTCCTATGTCGATTTTTCTGCCGATATAGCTCTCGGTGACATGCTCGAGCTTGACATCGTGGTCGTCGTTGTAAGCATCGACCGCGTCGTTGATAAGCACGGCAAGGATCCACTTAAGTTGTTTAACCTCACTCGACGCTCCAAAGACATTCTCAAGCTCGCCGTATCTTTCCTGCAGTTGCTCGATGCAGTTAAGCGTCAGAGCGACGTTATATGTCTTCCCGCCGATAGTCAGCGGAACCCGTCTTTCTTTTGTTTCGCAAATAATAGCGTTCATAACAGACGCGCGGGCGAGTTTCCCCGCCCGCTCCTCCTTTTTGGTTTATGTGTCGGAGACCGTGATTCCGAACTTGGTCTTAAGCGCGGCAATAGCCTCGGCAGCTTTGGTGTAATAGGTCTTGGTGCGCCATGCCCCGGACTTGTCCGCTATAGCCTTGCCCTCGAGCGACGAGGTGTTAAAGGTGATGTTGTCGCCTTTGGTGGTGTGTGTCTCGCTCGGAAGCGAGAATTTGACCTTGTGGACAACATAAGTCAGATACTTTCTCACGCCGTCCACGACCTCGACGGAAACAAAGCCATATCCGCCATATACCGGCGCATCGCTCGCCTTTGAGGTCAGCACGGTCGGCTTCGGCGTGCCCGTGCCGGTTCCCTCGGTCTTCGTCTCGCCGAACATACTCACAAAAACCTCAACCGGAATAGTTGACGTTTCAAGAGTGATGTCGGCATCTTTAAATTCTGTTTCATACTCCGCCAGCGCGTCGTCGGCATAGAGAGATCCCTCGACCTTATTTGGTTTGACTTCGGTTTTGACCATCTTGCCGACAAAAGCACCGTTTTCGTAGGTTATCGCCGAGTCGGTTTCCGACTTAATCGGCGCGAAAACAGGCAGAGATGCTTTGAACTGGGCCATTTTTTAATCGTCCTCCTCATCATTGACTACGCCCTCAATCTCGGCATCAACCGCGATCTGGACATAGTTTTTTTCTTCGTCGTATAGCTCCGCAGTCGACGTGACCGTAAAGCCCGCCGCGCGGAGCCGTTTTCTGATTTGCTTTTTGTATTTCTGCGGATTGTTCCGCGTCCACAGCGACACGCGCACATATGTGCCGTCATATATCGGCTCATCGTCCGCCCAAAACTCCGGCCGCTCGTCGAGATAGGAAAAAGTGATATACTCCTCGTCGTCGCCGGAATAAAAATTCGGATAGATTTTCATTCCCATATCGCCGAGTGCGGACATTATCAGCTGATTCACATTCATCCTTCAACCCCCGATTCACGCCGAAACACTTCCGCCATTGCCGACTCGCATTCCGCGCGGCAGTCATTCACTGCCTTGGTCAGCAGCGGTGTCGGTGCTTGGTTCTTTGTACCGTATTCCAAGTGCGCCAAAATTTCCATATTGCGGACAGGTGTCTTTCGCTTTTTAACCTTGCCGTGCTTGTCGATGTATTTTTTAGATATTCCGGTCGGTCTGACTGTCGCGAGATATGTTCCGTTCTTGGCTTTCTTCGCGCGTGTGCGCTTGACGCTGTTGACCATCGTGCCAGTTCGCCGATGTCCGGCAAGTGCCGATTTTATGTTTTTCTCTAAAATCGGAGTTGCCGCGTCAATCATCTGCGGAGCGTATTTCTCAACTTCCGCCAGCTTACCGAGACTTCGCAAAAAGGCCGGGTCAATTTCAAAATCAAACTTTCCCATTTCAGCCCACCTTCATGTCGGAGCAGTGCAGCTCCGTCAGACCGTCGAGACGGTCATAGACGCGCGTTATCTGCAGTTTCGTTTCGCCGTCGTAGACAAACTTACTGCGGCGGTCAAAAGACCGTGAACGCACGACATAGACCCGCTCGACTTTCATTCCGGCTTGCGCCGCCTCATAAAACTCGCTCGACTTCGACGACTCCGCGTGCGCCCACAACGGCAGGCGCCGCTCGGTGTTTTTCTCGTAACCGTCGGTGTCCTGCCCGCTCTTGTCGATATAGGCGACCTCAATTCTGTTTTTCAGATACATCGGCTCCTGCCTCCGTTCTCAGCTGCAGTGCAAAGCTGTTAAAAAGCTTCTCGGTGTTCGCCGACACCGTGCGGTTTAGCTCGCCGCCGTCGTACATATCACGCACGGCGACGAGCACAAGGAACTGTGCGCGCGGATCTTCAAGGTCGCAGTCGTCGCCGACAGCGGCCGAGAGGAACTTCTCGGCCGCGTCAATGAAGCCTTTTATCATTGCGTTATCGACATCATCGTCAACACGCAGGAAGCGTTTAGCTTCCGCCAGTGATACGGCCATTGTTTACACCGCCTCAGCCGGTCGACTTGCCGGACTGCAGTACGGCAATCTTCTGATTGTTTTCGACCTTGGAGTCTGCCTCGAGCCAGCCGACAACGCCCTTAGCGTTCTTGTCGGCATACTTCTCGTTAAGCACCTGCAGCTCGAGCTGTTTTGCGATTTTAAGCGCCATACCCGAAAAATCACCGTAGAGGACGGGGAAGCCCTCCTGCACGGTCGCCTCGTCCATAGCGTCGGAGAGGTACACAGGAGATCCGAGTATCTTCCAGCCGAAGCCGTTCTCGATGTCCTTCATGATGTAGTCGTTCTGCGAGTTTTTGGCTTTTCTGAGCGCTGTAAAGGTCTTGTTGCTCATGATCCACATCGCGTTCGACTGATAAACCTGCGGTATCATCGCCTGCATTTCAATCAGCGTGTCAAAGGTAATGCCCGCAAGCGTGTAGGTGGTCAGTGTCATCTTGTTGGTGGTCGAGACCGCGCCGGTCATCTTGCCGCTCGTGCCGTGGATAAGCTCGCGCTCGAGCTTGACGCGGAAAGCCTCGGTCATAAGCTCCTCAACCTTTGCAACGATGTTGATATCGGTGTTGTTGATAAGCTTGTTGGAAATGACGGTAAGCGCGCCGAGGGCATAACCGGTAAGGTCAACGCTCGTAAACCTGCCCTGACCTGCGGTCAGTGCGGTAAACTCTGCGCCCTGATATGCGGCGGCGATGTCTCCGGTCGGAGAATCTGCGCTTGCGTCGGTACCGTAAACCGGAATCGACAGCGCGCCTTTGGTATAATACTTAGTCGCTCTCTCGACGATAGGCGAGATGTTGATAATATCGGTGATTATCTTGCTCGCGATGGTTTTCGGGATAATCGCACCGTTCGAGCCCTGCGACATTCCCGCCGAGGCCGCCTTTCTCAGATATTCGACGAAGCTCTTCTCTTCGCTGAGATCTGCACCGCCGTTGTCGCCGTGCTCCTCGGGGTCAAGCTCGTCCTGCTCCGCTTCAAAAAGGCGCTTCTCAGTCTCGTACTCGCCCTTGAGGTTGTCGACCTCGTCGAGGCAAGCCTTGACAAGGTCAACCTCGCCCGCCTCATTGTGCTGCCTTGCCTCTTCGGTCTTGGACTTGATTTTGGCAAGCAGATCTCTCATTTTCTTATTCATCGTTTGATTCCTCCATGTAGATAAAATTTTCACGGATGCGTATGGCATCCGTGTAGTCTGTGGACTTTTCTTTTTCTTCGGGCGGTTCCTCGCCCTCGAACTCTTTGGTCACGCCCGCCGCGCGCTGTGCGGGAACCGCGACAAAAGAAACCTCATAAGCGTCGACCGCGCCGACAAGCTTATAAAAGCAAAGCGCGCCGTCGTACTTCTTTCCGCGATAGTGCTCGCACCGTCTGGCGTCGCCGCCGCAGATAGAGCACTGCGCAGACTTGACGCTGCACCCGACGCTGCACTCCTTTTTGATGCCGCCCTCGATTTCGGCGATGAGCTGCCCGCTCGTTGCCTTAATGCAATAGCAGTGTAAGACAAGCTGTTTATACTCTTCGCCGGTCTTGGTGGTCTCGCCGGGACTGGTGATAACCTCCGTGTCAAAAATCCGTGCGCACTGATTTGTGCTCTGCGGATTGTGGTCGCTTATGACGGTCTTGCCTTTGTACAGCTCGGCAAGCTGCTCAAGCGTCTCGCCGGAAAATGCCTCATAGTCGCGGTCAATCTCGTTGTCGCAAGCGACCATTTTAAAGGCAAATACCTCTTCGGCGGTCAGCTCTTTCAGCGTGCAGGCGTTGATTTTCGCCATTTTGTCATCGTCAAGATCGAGGCTCTTGACAATGGCGCATTTGTCAATTTTCATCTTTTTCACCTCCTTTGGCGTACTGTATTCCAGCTTGCGTCAGCGGCAGCATGGATCCGTTGCATATCAACTGGTCGCCGCCCGGACGCTCGCCTTTATCCAAATAGGCGCGTGCCTCATTCGGTGTGTAAATGGCGTTTTGCACTGCGGTCGCCATAGCTTCAAGCTGCGTCTTAAAGTCCGCGCGGAGAATGACCGCCGCGTTGAATTTTGCAAAATACCCGTTTGCGATATCCTCGTCGCTCAGAAGCTTGTAGGTGACCTCGTCCTCGTACTGCTTCAAGATGTACAAAAGCGTGTCAATATAAAAAGCAAGCTGCTGCTGCTCTGCGGCGGCGTAGCTTGCTTTCTCATAGTCGTTAATCTGATTCGGTTTAATTCCAAAGGCGGCGGCGATCTGCAGCGCCGAGTATTTTTTCAACTCGATAAACTGATTGTCGGCGAGTTTCATGTTCAGCGGCTGAATGGTCGAGCCTGCCGGAATCGGCACGAGGTTTTTGACCGTGTCGACCTTCCCGGTGATATACTCTTCAATCTTCGTGGTGTATCGCTTCTCAAGTTCGTCGTTCAGGTTGCCGGTATACTGCAGGACGGCCTTCGCGGTAAAACCGTTTTTGTACATCTCATTCAACATCTTCTGCCCGCGCATGTTCCCGCCGAGCGTGGTGCTCAGCTGGTCCCGGACACTCAGCCCGGCGACGCCGTCAAAGGAAACGGACGTGCGGAAATGCATAATGCTGTCGTGCGGAATCCTGACAGTCTCGCCGCTTTTCGGATTGTGGAAAAGATACCAGATAGCACCTTTCTTTCTGTTCCAGATTCCTTTATCGTCGCAGTATATCTCCACGCTCTCCGGCGGCAGGCACCACAGGTTTGTATTTTTGCCCGCTCCCGTTATCCACACATAAGCGTTGCCGTAGTGGTTTCGGTTGATTTCGACCGTCGACCAAAAGTGCGTCGCGGTCATATACGGGTTCGGACGGATTGCAAGCAGACGGTAAAGCTCGTGCTTCTTCGCAGTCTCGATTCCACCGCCGGAAGTCGTGCGCATGATTTTAAACGGCATCTTTCCGATTGCTTCCGACAGAATTTTCAGACAAGCGAAATATGTAGCTTCGCCTAAAGCGTCGCCGTCGTCGCTGATTCCCAAAAAGTCAAGCAGCGCCTGCCGCTCGACCGTCTGCTGGTCGCCTGCACTTTTTCGTTTGAACAAAGGCATTAAGCCCACCCCATTTTCTTCAAATAATCTTCGACCACCGTTTCATAGTCCGGCGTCTCTTCTTTGCTGGATTTTCGATACGCGACATGCGCGTCGATAATAGCGTCGACGACATCGATGCGCGCGTGCCGTGCGTTCACTTCCTTGTCGACTTTGATTTCGCCAAAAGAGTTTTTCGTCTTTTTCGCGTTGACAATAGACCACGACATCAGCGCGTTCCGCTGGTCGTAAAGCACATTTCCGGCTTTGACCTCAAGTGCAAAGTCAACCGTCGTGTCCGACAGAAAACGCGCCGACTGCTTAACTTCAAGCAACGGCGCGCCGAGCGTATCAAGTTCTTCCAAAAATGCGTCCGCATTATGCGGGTCATATCCGATGCAGGCGATGTTGATTTCAAACTTTTCCTGCAGTTCTTTCAGATCCGCTACGATTTGCAGATAGTCGTTTTTCAGACCGCCGACCGCTTCGGACGGCGTAAGCAAGCCGGACTTTGCCCACACATCATACGGCGCGGTGTCCGTGATGATATGTTCTTCAAGTCGTTTGGTCGGAATGTAGGAATGTGACCAGACATATATCTTTCCATCGTCAAGCGGAAAGAGCAGCGCAAGCGAGGTCAGATCGCCGCCGCTCGAAAGGTCAAGCCCGGCAAAACATCTGCGACCGCGCATATTCTCTATCGTCAGCTCCGTCCGGCCGAGCTTCCACTCGTTCGGCGTGATGTACTGCGTGTCGCCGTACTCATACCACAGATTTTGGCGCTTCGTCATATAGTCGGACATTTCAAATCCACCCATTTGCTTCGCCGTCTGCGCATCGCGGCGGAGCTGTTCAAGCGCGCTCGGCACCGTTACAAGGTGCGGATTTGCCTTATACCACACGCTCTCGTCAAATGGATCGTCCTCTTTGTCAAGCGTGTATATGTCAACAAAAAAGTCGTCGGCTTCCGCCGTGCCGGCAAGTATCTGCAGGCAATAATCGTCCATCTCACGACAGAAGCTGTTCAGGCTTTTTCCGCGCGTGGTTATCATCGATATCAAAGCTTCGTCAAGCGAGGCTTGGCCGTTGTACAAAGCTTTGTAAATGCCGTTATCTTTGTGCTGGTGAATTTCATCGACCGAGCAGAATATCGCGCGGAATCCATCATCAAGCCCGCTCTCTCTTGACAGCGCCTCGATTGTGCAGCCGGTGCGTTTGGCAATGATAAGGCTCTTGTAATCCTTGACGTCAAACAACGCCTGCAGGTCTTTGTCGACCGTTATAAATTTCTGGATTTCTTCCCACGCGATTCTCGCCTGCCGCTTTTTCGTTGCCGCCGTGAAAAGCTTGCCGAAGTTATATCCGCCCCAGTTTGCGATGTACGACCCGGTGATTCCGTTTTCAAATGTCTTGCCGTTCTGTCTCGCGACGGATTTATATTTTCGGCGGATGCGCCGGAAGCCCGTCTCTGCATGCACCCACCCAAACGGCACGCCCAGATCGAAGCACTGGAAGTCGTGCAGCCGAACCGGACGCGGCTGCGCGCCCTCGGCAATCGTCAGCATTTCGGCATAGCGCAGTATCTTCTCGGATTTCTCCGGACACCACACAAACGGAAATTCTTTCGTGCCCTGCTTGGCAATCTCGTTCAGGTGCCGTTCACACGCCATTCGGTGCGTCAGGCAGGACGGCTCCTGCCCGGAGACCACCCGCTCAGCGTGCAAAGTAGCTCTATCCTGCACTCTCATCACCGCGCTCATCCGCGTCGAAAAGGTCGAATTTGTTCGCCGGCTCTTTCGGCTTTTGCGGAATAATAAGCTTGCACCTGCTCGATACGGTCATGCCGAAGTCGGCCGCAAATTGCTGGCAAATTTTGAGGTATTTTGCCTGCAAATTCAGCGTTTTTTCGTACTGCTCAAACGGCATTTCTTTCTTTAACCGCTTGCGGATTTTCTGCAGAGTTTCCTCGGCAATTATGTAGCGCCCGAGCGACTCGGCGTCGATATCGGCATACAATCCGATGTCGGCGAGCTGCCGAGCGATATAATTGAATCTATTTTTTTGTTTCTTCGAGAGACAATCTGGCGGTTCGATTTTCGTGAACGGCGCGGTCACTTCTGCTGCTCGTCTCTCTTCAATTTCGTCCTTCCCGAGGTGCGATTTTCCGTTCAAAACGAGAAGGTCTATCGGCTGTCTTGGCCGCCCTGCCATGCTCTCACTCCTTTGATTTTCATTTTCGGCGTTTTTGCTGCGAAGAGGTAGGTCGGCGACGGGTTACCGCAAAAGCGTCAAACTTTTTTCACACCCCCGTGGGGCAGAGACACGCCCGCTCGGTCTGCCTTGTTGTGGCACGCCTTGCACAGTGATATGCAGTTTGATGGATCGAATCGCTTATTCCAATCCTGCTTAACGCGGACGATGTGATGCACATCCGAAGCCACTGACAAGCGACCGTTCGCCGCGCAATTAACACACAGATAGTGGTCTCGTGCGAGTATACCTTGGCGGAATCTCCGCCACTGGCGCGAGTTGTAAAAGGCTTCCGCCTTGGCATCCATCTCTTCGCTGTCGTCAATCTTGAGCTCTTCTCTTGTTGCTTTTCTCTCCGGCTTACATTCGGCGCAGTACGTCTCGCCGAGCGGTATGACTGCGCCGCACTTGGCGCAGAGCTTATAAAACATCCTGCTCCTCCTTTGCAGTTGACTGCAAAGCGCACCCCCGAAGGAGTGCGCCCGCGTCTGTCCCTTGCCGGACTCGGACCGGCGTCCCGAAATGTCATACGATCGGGCTCTTGCCTGTTGAGTTAAAAGGACATGAAAAGCGCACCTCCCGGCTCACAGAGAGGTGCGTCAAATGAAGGCGTCGCAGCGCGCGGAGTCAAACCGCGCCTCCGGGGGATGGGAGCCCCGGAGATAACCGTATGCTGCCATATGTGCCGCCCGAGCTGCGTCTTGTCATCAGCCATCGCCCTCTTGGCGGCAGAAACTAAATGCATGAGAGTTTTGAACCTATGATGCTTTGAGTCGAACAAAACACCTTGAGGAATCGGACCTCGCCTACTCTCTGGACAGCCGCTGCCCATGTGCTTTTGTATAAAAGCCCTGCTATTAAAACCCGCCGCAGGGCAAGACGGGAAGAAAGGAGAAAAGAAAAACCAGATAGGTGTTGTTGTCTATTTTTACTTCTACAGCATACCACAGACCTTAACTGTATTTCTCTGTATTTTCCTGTACACTTTTAGAGTTTATCAAAATTTCCAGGGCTTCGTTTGCCTTGCGGTTGGTCTTCCAGCACCATTCACAGGAATATCCCATTTCTTCCGCTATGCTCTCAATGCTCATATTCCTGCAATATCTCAAAAGCACAAACTCCTCCCACTGCGGCGGGAGCTGACGCGTAAGCGACAGAAGTTCGGTTTCTGCGGCAAACTTCCGCCGATAAAGCTCCACGATCTCTTCGTCCAAATCCACATACTGCGAAATTAGGCGGCTCATCTTGTCATCTGCTGTTTTTTGTATTGCTTCGCCCTGCGGCGCGGTAATCGATGTGAGCACTTCAAGCAGTTCCTCACGCTGGCGCTGTTTGAATGACAGCTCATTGTTCATGTGCCGAATCCGGTTTATGTATTCTGCTACTGTCGTAAAGATTCCCCCTTTTTCATTTTTGCGCCGCAGTGCAGGCAATAAAAAAACTCACGGTCTATTGGCGTTTCTCTTCCAGTCGCGATGTCTATACTGTGATGACATTCAGAACAATAATAATTACCATCGTCAGGGTTGTTGGACATCTTAATCCATTCGCCGTGTTTAATCTCTTGTACATCAGCAGCAGGAGCTTCTTTTAAAATTTTAACAGCGGCATTCCAGCCGTCCGCATAACCCTTGTTCTCAAAAACATCTCGGTTACACAAGCCTATCCCGAGCGCAGCACGATCAATATAATCGCTCATTTTGTTTTCCTCCTCTTCGTCGCGAAACTTGACACATTTACAAGGCTTTAAAAAGCTGACTTCCGTCAGCAGTTTTTTCTTTTTCTCGGTCGATTCGGCGGCTCGTCCTCGGGCTCTTTTATGTATTTAAAACACATATATCCGAATCTGTTTTGAATGCACTCGACAAGGCGATAGCCTTTCGGGGCGATTGGCGGGCTGTCGGGGCTGTAGCTCCGGAGCGCGACCTTTGCGTCCTCGCTGTCCGGCTGCCGCATGTTGCGGGTTGATAAATATCTATGTTTAGTGCCCTGTTCGGGCGTCCAATGGTCGAATAAATAATTGGCAAGACCTGTGTAATCGCAACCGTGGTCTATACCGTTATAATAGTTGTGCTTGCGCAGGTGCTCGATCTGCACGATGTCGCCGTAGATCCACTGCGCTTTGATGATCTCTTCCGGCACGCCGTCGGAGACCATGTGGAAATGTATTCTTTTTGTGTTTCTGCCGCGTCCCATATAAAGATTGATTTTTGCTTCCGGGCACGCGTATTGTAGTCTGCGTTTATATAATGTACGCAACCGGCGCGCCTCGCCCCAGTCGTGTACTTCGTGGTCATTGTCAAAGGTAAGAGTGGAATAAAGGGAAGTCGGCGAGAAATTCTCGTTGAAAACTCGCGCGTGCTTCCGCCTTGCTATCATCAGATTGTGGCGCTCGCGCTCCTCGTCCGTGCGGAGCACCGGCTTGTACTGCGCTTTTGCGACATTGGCGGTGCGGTCAGAAACCGTGTAGACTTCCTGCTCGCAAACCGCGCCGGAAAATATTCGTTTCTTGACTCGCACCGCTTTTCACATCCTCATTTCAAATTTTCGTATTTTATCGAACTCATCGACGAAAGCTCGTCGAGATATCCGACAGTGTTCTCCGTCAGCACCCGCGTTGTGCTGATTGGGATAATCGCCATCACAAAGAATCCGGCTTTCGCCGCAAAGAACGCGCCGGCCGCGGTCTGACGGTAGTACAGCTCGAACTCGTCCACATCAAGCGGCTCGAGATATTTTGACTCGACAAACTCTATTCCGGCCGAAGTCTTATATGGTATATAGTCGTAAGAGCCTATCCGCAGAGATATCGGCAGAGGATCGCAGCGCTCTTCTCCGTCAAATTCGTCTTTGACCATCTTCAAAAACGCTTCCGGCGGCTCGGCGGTGTATCGCTGCACGATTTTGTCCGCCTGCGTCGGTGTGATATCAAAAGAGGTCATGAGCGAGTCGATCGAAAAAACCGGGCAGTCATTAAGGTAGTAGGCGGCGCGATCGTCGCCGAGCATCTGGGTTGTCATGTCGTACAGCGAGATGCATTTATTTGCCTTGCACAGGCTTATGATTTTTTTGATTTTCATAAAAGCTCCTTTCTGCTTTGCAAAATTTGATATCTGCTTAAATCGATGTCATCCGCCCGCGTGTTCCAATCCTTTTTTGCCTCCTCGCGCTCGTCAACGCCCGTCAAAAGTCCACCGGCAGAATTGATTTGAAGCTCGAGCTTATAATTTTTCGGGGTGGAAGCTCCGCATTTTTGACACTTGATGCAGAACTCCCAGCCTCTAATCGCGCCTCTCGCGACGGTCGCTATTGTCACATAGCTTGCCGGTGCTCCGCAAAACGGGCACCTTCGCAATGGCTCTCTGGGCGACTCTAAATCAAACATCGTAAGCACCTCCGTTTTTCGAGGTAAAAGGGTTCGTTATCCATTGCCATTCCTCCATTGGCTTGTTCCAGCATCTATAGCAGGCTTTCCTCGGATCGCATTCTATCCCCGGACACTCTCCGCCGTATGTTGTTTTTCTGCATACATACGGGGTTCCGTCTGATTTGCTTTGCGCTTTTGGGAACTTCTCAAAAAAGTCCTGTGCGTATGTTTTCTGGTGTTCGTCGCTCCATTTTTGCACAATTTCGATTGCCTTTTCAGCATCCTTGGCACAGATTTTTGAATGCGTGAGCTTGCAAATCCCAAACATCGGGCAATCCTCTTTATTAGCCGCATTAGCCACGCACTCATCACGTGTGTCACAAAGTCTTTTGAGTTCGTGTAAAAAGTTTATTGTCTTGTTACAATCCATTTTTAACGCTCCTTTACCATTATTTCTGTTCGCGGGTTTTCTTTGTCATTACTCCCGCAGAGCTGAAGCTCAACATTTGAAAAGCTGTCATCTTCAAATCAAGCATCGTAAGCACCTCCGTTGCAGGCGTATTCTTTCAGCGCGGCGGCGGCTTGCGCCATAACGCTCTCGATGCACGCGCTCGACATGACTTCGCCGTCGTTGTGCGCCGGGCAGACCTGGCACGCGCCTTCCTTGCCGGATCCGCAAATCTCCGCCGCTTCTATAAGCTGTTCAAGCGTCAGGGTTTTCACAGTTTTCAACCTCCTTTGCCAGTCCGCATTTCAGCGGGCTGTTGTAACAAGGGTTCTTACAAGTGCCAATTTTCTGGCACTGGAAACAGCAGTAATTCCCGCGACGGTGATCGCAGTTAAAATGTGTGCACATCAGGATTCCGGCTTTCTTTTTATTCATCGTCAGCTGCCTCCATTGGTTCGTTCCAGCATCTATAGCAAGCTCCCGTGTAATAGCAGTTCTCGAACGGCGGGCGTATTTCACCGTAGATTATTTTTCTGCATATAACTGGACTTCCGTCCGAATAGCTCTGCGCTTTTGGGAACTTCTCAAAGAAGTCCTGTACGTATGTTTTCTTCGAGTGTTCGTCGCTCCATTTTCGCAGATTCTGCATTGCCTTTATAAATTCTTCGGCGCTTTGCGTCGCAAGGGTGCGTCTGCAAAAAGCAAACAGCGGGCATTGCTCTTTGTTAGCCGTATCAGCCACGCACTCATCACGTGAGTCACAAAGTCTTTTGAGTTCGGAAAGAAAGTCTATCGTTTTACTGCAATCCATTTTTAACGCTCCTTTATTGTTATTTCTGTTCGCGGGTTTTCTTTGTCATAGCTCCCGCAAAGCTGAAGCTCAACATTTGAAAAGCTGTCATCTTCTGCCTTCAAAGGACATCTATCGTCTATGCTAAGCTTGCAATCCCCGCGCGAGGCGCAGAGCCTATGCGTTTCAACAAAAAAATCTATCGTTTTACTACAATCCATACTCAACTCTCCTGCAGCAGCGCTCCGAGCTTCTGCATCGCGTCGCGAAGCTTAGCGGCGGTGGTCGCGTCATCCATCGACGCGATTATACCGCGCATGACATTGATATATTTCTGTATGCTGTCAAAGTAGACGCTGAATTTTGCGACCTCCGGCGAGGCGGTGAGCTTCGCGTCCTTTTCGACCTTTTCGAGCCGTCCGGTCAGCTCGCTCTTTTCTTTTTCGGCGGCGTCGAGCACCGCCTTGTATTTCTTCTCAAGCTCTTCGGAAACTGACTTCTTTGCTTCATCGCGTGCCCGCTCCACGGCCTCGGCGATCGCTTTCTCCTTGTCCTTTTTCGCCTTTGCACGCTCTTTTTCAATCGCGTCGACGGTGTACTGCTTTATCTCTTCGGCGGTCGGCTCGCGCATGACCGTCGCGGCAGGCTTTTCGGATGCCGCTTTCAGCTCCTCGCGCAGGCGACGGACGGTGTCGGAAAGGTCTTCGTGCTCTTGGCTGCTTTTCGCGAGCTCGTCGCGCTCGGCAGTGATAAGCGTCAACTGCTCCTGCGCCTCGTGCAGCTTGCTGATAGTCTCTTTCAGTTCGCGTGTGGACATCTCCGCGACATCGTTGTTCTCCTCGACTTCCTTGCGTTCGTACCACGGCAAGGCGGCGAGCATTCCGAGCTTCGAGATGCCGAGACTTGCATTCGACTGCAAATATTTCTCGCCAAGCGACTCGAGAGCTTGTATATATGTATAAGCCTGCCTCTGCTTGATACCGACATCCTGCTCGACATACTCTTCAAAGGTCTCGTGCCCGAGCAGAAGATATTTACGCTCGTCGCGCATCCTTTTAAGATTCTGACAAAAGTCCACCATAGCGGACGCGGCAAGGTTGCCTTTTGCGATTATCTCGTAGTGGAGATTTAACGCCTCGTTCTGTTCCTCGCTCAGGTTCCCGCTGAGTTCCATGCTTCTGATTACTTCGTTCATATGTTTCTCCTCTCTCACGCTGCCGCGTGACTTTTCTTTTTCTTATTTCTAATGTACCCGCTCCACGCCTCGATAAAAGCCTCGACCTCCGACGTCTTGCCGCAGTTGTGCAAGCCACGGCACTGGACAATGCTCTCGGTTTTTGGGTTATATTCCAGAGTATAAAAAGGCTTGTCCGGCTCGCTCT
>OGYE01000851.1_pt1 | contig 20142 bp, 24 predicted proteins | sample 1576471 | NCBI WGS metagenome assembly OGYE01 (sample SAMEA3541532, study PRJEB24748) | human gut metagenome | biome: human gut; feature: human-associated habitat; material: faeces | place: China | collected 2012
CATGATGGCGGTTTTATTTCCCGCCCATTTCAGGATGGTGCTCATTTAGCACCACCTTTAGCCAGAGCACGGACAAGCCCTAGCGTCATTTTGCAATCAGCTAAAGCTCGGTGCGCCTTACCTTCAACCACAACACCTTCATGCGCAGCAGCATCAACCAGCTTATGCCATTTATAGCCATTAAATCGTCCCGGCTCGCCTCGATACTCTGCATAAAGCTTCATTGCGCAAACAGAATGAGCAGCCAGCATCCATGGCGCACCTTCAGAAGGTTTTCCATTCAATGCGTAGGTCTGACGAATTAACCGGAGATCAAAATCGGCGTTATAGATAACAAACCCAAAGCGCCGAAATAGTTCCTCCGCTGCCCCGCATATATCAGTCCAGGCAGGCGCAAAAGCTACCATTTCATTAGTAATTCCATGAATGGCTATTGCTTCATCAGGGATAGGCTTAGTGGGCTTAATTAGCGTATTAAGCATAATAAACCCATGACTATCAATAATGCATATTTCAACTATTTCCGCATCATCACCCAGCCCGGTCGTTTCGGTATCAATAAATAAGTAGTCATTATCAAGCCATTGATTTGCACGTTGGCTAATTGTCATCTTATCGGTATTCATACCGCACCTCCGTTATAGTGTTTGCCTTTCAGCTCTGAAATTTCCTGACAGGTGACGCAGCACTGCACGCCCGGAATGGCGCGGCGGCGTGCTGGCGGGATCGGTGCATCGCACTCAATGCAGAGAACACGGGAAACGCCCGGCGTTTTATTGCGGGCGGTGTGGATGTGGCGCTGGCGTTCCTCTTCAACGTGCTGCTGTACAAGGTCCATTGAATCAGCCATCAGTGGATCTCCTGCGCTTCGTTCTGAATCTTCACCGCTTCCTGACGCAGCAGCTCAGCCGCTTCCGTGTGGTTAAGCTGACGTGACACGATACGAGCAGCTAAAGAATCCAGACGTGCAGCCATCACATCTGCGCGTCCCCGGCGTTCTTCTTTGCGTGCCTCAGTCAGTTGAGTCCAGCATCATCTGGTCCGGCTTTAGTAGTACGGGTTTCGATATTTCGCATAGTTGTTTCTCCTGAATTTGGGCAATAAGAAGCCCGGCGGGTTTACGCCATTAATTTCTGTTGTGGATTAATTCGGCATGGTTAGCCGTTTGGGAAATAAGCTCACCACTGCACGAAAATGATTCATTGCTTTAACCAGTTCCCGCTTTTCGTCAGTAGTCAGATCACTAATATTGACGCCGTGACGTTCTGCCGGAATTTTTGCCATATAAAAAATGGCTGCCAGTGCCCGCTCATTCTGTTTATTATTTACGTCGCGTGGATCGCGCATATCTTTAATAAACCTTTCAAGCTCCGGCTCAATATTCAGACCAAACACTTTAGCCCTCAATTCCGCAATATGGTTCAGTCCTTCCAGGCGTTCACCGGGGCTTAATGGAACAGTCGCCGTAGCGCCTTCAATAGCCATGATTTCCCCTGTTTGGTTGTGGACAGGTCAGCCAGCAGTTCGTCCTGAGAGCGGCACGGGTGCCAGCGTTTGCCATCCTTCCCCATGATCCAGCCGTGACCGTAGTGCACTGCCGGGCTTTGCTTTACGAGAAGTGATGCAAAAGATGGTTCTTTAGTCAGCATAACCACCTCAGATCAGACCGAACGAAGCACCGAGGCCCGTCACGGTATCCACCGCGCTTGCCATCGCCGGGTTGGCCTGTAAACGCGCCTGCATCGAAACGGCAGCCAGTGCCATCAGACGAGTAACAGAGTTAATGCTGCTGATAACATCGCGGCGGCCTGCGGTGGTTTTCACATCACCTGATACGGCACCGGCAGCAACACGTCCGATTTCAGCAGTAGCGCTCATGACGTAATGCGGCAGCTTCTCTTTTGCGACTTCATTCAATGGCACACTAGGCAAGCAGTGCATCTGAGCCAGAAAACCGTCAACCAGTGCTGGGTCCTCAGTCAGGTCGGTAAGCAGATGAATTTCCGGTGCTGTGAGCTGATGCGGCTGATCCGGATTCAGTTTGTTACGCAGCGTCTGGACGTTCATTCCTGCGCGTTCTGCCAACTTCGCCATATTGTGACGCAACGCGAAAGCACGGCAGGCATCGTCGAAATGTGGATGTTTGGAAATCTTATAATCAAACATGTTTCATACCTCAAAAGTTCACATAATTGAACTTAACAACCAACTACAACGTTGTAATTGAATGCAGACTTGTCCATGTTTTTGCTCGCTTGGTCCTTTTTGTATTTGAGGTAAAGAATGAATACGCGCCCTTTGTTTTTTTCCTTCTTTTCAATGTAGTTGGCCAGTTTACCGTTATGAATCATCTGATAAACCGAGCCACGGGAGTACCCCTCCCATTCAGCGAACTCAGCAGGAGTCGCTATAACTTTTGGTACACGAATTGAAATATCAGTGCTCATAGTGCAGTATCTCTTACTTTGTGTGCGTGTTAGTTCGTTTTAGCCCGTCTCTTAAACTCTCACATCAAGAGACATGAAGACATTACGATCTTGATTCAAGATTGTCAAATGGAGATTACCAATGTTAAACATCAGAATGGGTTCCGATACGGGAGGTAAAGCAGCTATTGAGAGGCTGCTTGCGGCTTATGGATTTACAACTAAGCAGGCATTAAGCGAGCACCTGAATGTCTCAAAAAGCACTATGGCGAACAGAGTGTTACGTGACAGTTTTCCTGCTGACTGGATAATTCAGTGCGCACTAGAAACCGGTGTTTCGTTGCTTTGGTTAGCTACAGGACAGGGAAGCATGAAAGGAGGAAGTGAGCCTGAAAAAAGTTCTCACAATGAGAACAAACAAGCAATTAAACCGTTATCCAAACTCATAACTCCATCTATTCCTAAAGGAACCTTGGAGAATGGACAACTCAGTATTGATGAAGAGATTTTCTTAGACCACAGCATATTACCTGCAGATTATGAAGAATCGATGTTCTTAGAAACCCCTACTGATTGTTATCTCATCGATAAATCAGTTAAACAAGTCAGCAATGGATTCTGGCTTATCAATATTGATGGAATGATTATTATTGCAAAAATCATGCGGATTCCCGGCAATAAGATTGTAGTAAATCAAGATGAAGCGTCTTTCGAGTGCTCTGCTGATGATGTGGAAGTTATTGGGCGTGCAGTCAAAGTAATAAAGAGTATCTAAACATGACTGTCAGAAAACAGCCAAACGGTAAATGGTTGTGCGAGTGCTACCCAAGCGGGCGTGACGGTAAGCGCGTCCGTAAGCAGTTTGCGACGAAAGGCGAGGCTATAGCGTTTGAAAACTTCACAATGGATGAAGTGAACAAAAAGCCATGGTTAGGTGAAAAGGATGACCGGCGGCAATTGTCAGAAGTAATCGAGCAGTGGCATTCGCTATATGGACAGACCCTTGCCGACCCCAAGCGACTGATGGCAAAACTTAGCATTATTTGTAATGGCCTGGGCGATCCCATTGCCTCGGAGCTAACTGCCGGAGACTTTACAAAATACCGTGAAGCGCGCCTAAAGGGTGAGGTCAAAAATGAAGATGGCGTGCTTATGTCGCCAGTTAAGCCCCGCACGGTAAACCTGGAACAACGCAACCTATCATCAGTTTTTGGCACGCTGAAAAAGCTGGGCCACTGGTCAGCACCCAACCCACTCGCCGGGCTACCAACATTCAAGATCGCAGAGGGTGAACTGGCGTTCCTGGCACCGGAGGAAATTAAACGCCTGCTGGATGCCTGCGCCGATTCTCAAAGCCCCAGCTTGCTGATGATTGCAAAAATATGTTTGGCTACCGGTGCGCGCTGGAGTGAAGCCGAAAACCTGCAGGGCCATCAATTATCAAAATACCGCATCACCTACACCAAAACCAAAGGCAAGAAAAATAGAACCGTCCCGATTTCACAGGATCTGTATGACGAACTCCCCAAGAACCGGGGGAAGTTATTCACACCGTGTAGAAAAGCCTTTGAGCGTGCTGTTAAGCGGGCTGGTATCGATTTGCCAGAGGGCCAATGTACTCATGTGCTGCGCCACACCTTCGCCAGCCATTTTATGATGAACGGCGGAAACATACTGGTCCTCCGCGATATTCTGGGCCATGCAGACATTAAAATGACGATGGTTTACGCCCACTTTGCGCCCGATCACCTGGAAGATGCAGTGACGAAAAACCCCCTTCACAATCTCAACTGGAACCGCTAAATTATGGCGGCACTTTGGCGGCATAGACTTAAAATCACATAAAACCCGACGAACACAAAAAACAATAAGGTAATGATTTAAAACGTAAATGTATGTTTTTTCTGATGTAAAAATGGTATGTAGGAATTTCGGACGCGGGTTCAACTCCCGCCAGCTCCACCACTTGCTCTTCCGGATACGTCCGGAGAAATCCTGAAAGCCCGCATGGCACAAGCTTTGCGGGCTTTTTTGTGTCTACCGTTGTCCGAGGATATCCAGCTAAATCCAGTGATTATTGGTATACGTTTAGGTATACGGTAGGATATATACCTAAACGCGTATACCAATTCATGAAGGAGCGGCCAAAGTGGCAAGAACGACACGCCCCCTGACCAACACAGAAGTTCTGCGCGCTAAAGCGTTAGAAAAGGATCTAACGTTGCATGATGGCGATGGTCTTTTTCTGCTCGTTAAAACGAACGGTAAGAAGTTATGGCGTTTCCGTTATCAACGTCCAGCAACAAAACAGCGAACAATGATGGGGCTAGGTGCCTTCCCCACCCTTTCACTTGCTGACGCCCGACGGTTAAGAGCGAATTACCTTTCCTTGTTAGCCAACGGAATTGACCCGCAAATTCAAGCTGAAATTGCAGTGGAACAGCAGCAAATCGCACTGGACAGTATTTTTTCAACCGTCGCCGCTAACTGGTTCCAGCTTAAAAGCAAAAGCGTTACCCCTGATTACGCAAAAGACATTTGGCGCTCACTGGAGAAAGATGTATTTCCTGCCATTGGTGAGATTCCCGTTCAGCAAATCAAAGCCCGAGCATTGGTTGAAGCACTTGAGCCAATCAAAGCTCGTGGGGCACTCGAAACAGTTCGTCGTCTAGTGCAGCGTATTAACGAGATAATGATTTATGCAGTTAACACTGGTTTGATTGATGCTAACCCTGCATCTGGTGTTGGCATGGCTTTTGAGAGACCTAAAAAGAAAAATATGCCGACTTTACGACCGGAAGAACTACCTAAGCTGATGCGCTCTTTGGTTATGTCAAACTTGTCTGTTCCGACGCGTTGTCTTATTGAGTGGCAGCTCCTGACCCTTGTGCGCCCTTCCGAGGCTTCCGGTGCTCGGTGGGCAGAGATCGATCTCGATGCAAAGCTCTGGACTATTCCAGCCGTACGGATGAAAGCGAAGCGTGAGCACATTGTACCGCTATCTCCTCAGGCATTAGAGATTCTGGAAGTGATGAAGCCAATCAGTGCTCATCGTGAACATGTTTTTCCGAGCAGAAATGATCCCAAAAAACCGATGAACAGCCAAACTGCGAATGCTGCTTTGAAGAGAATTGGGTATGAAGGTAGGTTAGTAGCTCATGGGTTGCGTTCGATTGCGAGCACTTACCTGAATGAATCAGAATTTAATTCAGATATTATTGAGGCAGCATTGGCTCACGTCGATAAAGATGAAGTAAGACGAGCCTATAATCGTACAACTTACTTGGCGCAGCGAGTAGAATTAATGAATTTTTGGGGCTTAAAGATAAAGAGTGAGAAACTATAGATGAAATTTGAATCAACATCGTTAGTCAACATTATCACAGGTAATAATGGGTCAGGGAAAAGTTCGATATTAGCTGAAATTTCAAAGCAAGAATACGTTACAGGAAAAAATGTAATATGCTTATCAAACACATCAACCAATAAATTCCCCAAAATAAAAAGCCATCGTTTTCACATTCTTAATCAGTCATCTAACACACTTACCAAAGCATTAAAAAAAGTTGTAGTAAGCAATAGTCACAATAAGATCGGGTCATCGTACGCACACATTTTCCCAAGAGTATTGGCGTATTTAGATTTCAATGAGCAACTCACATTTAAATTTACAATCTTCCCTTATGAAAGTTTCATTAGAAAATTTCAATCCGAGATGTACAACAATGAGTTAATCGGTAGTGATATCGATGAAATAACGAATCACTTAAGAAATCTAATCGAAATAAACGATGACACTGCTAGCTCTACTGATCATGGAGTGAAAGGCTCGCACATACTTTATTTGGAGTATGCTTTCACATATGAATCAGAAAAAAGAATTAACACCATTCATAATCGCCTCATTGAACTAATGTTAAAGCATGAGCGCATTCTAAAAAAGAACCATTTAATACATGACATTGAAATAACCTTAAGTCGTGGCCATAGTATAATACCATCATCTCATTTAAGCTCTGGTGAAGCGTGCTACATGGCAACACTTGCTTTTATCCTTACATATATATCGGATAACAGCGTAATAATAATTGATGAGCCAGAGAATAGTTTACATCCTCGTTGGCAAAAAAAATACACATCAAACCTTCTGGATCTATTATATTATTTCGACATAAGAATAATATTAGCGACACATTCACCAATGATTGTTATAGGGGCGGTAGAAGACCATAGTGGCCTAAGTGTTTTCAAATCCGAAAATAGTACCCTTTCTCCCCTTGAAGGAAATGAAACTAATATTGATGAAGTAATGGTGGATGTGTTCGGTGTATTAACGTCAAGAAGCAGATATTTCAGCTACAAGATAAATGAGATTCTTAATGAATACAACAATAAAAAAATAGATATAAATTCAGCACGCGACAAATTAAATAAAACAAAATCACTCGGGCCTGATGAAAGCCAAGTAAAAATAATTGAAGCAGCCAATGAAATATTAAATCAGATGGTGAAAAATGCCTAACTTCACATTTACAGCAGAGAATATCTCTCATATCCGCACTGCTATATCCGAAAATAAACTCGATGACAAAGTAAAGGTGTGGGAGCACAAATTGCTTAAATCCATGAGAAGAGAACTCAAACAATATATTCTTTCCAACCGTAATGATGGTTTCAAATGTGCTTATTGCTTAAAGGATTTCCATAATGAACACAATATGAATATTGATGTTGAACACATTCTCCCCAAGTCACAATATCCAGAATATACGTTCACACTTAAAAATTTAGCGGTGGCCTGCAAGAGATGTAACCTATTAATAAAGAGAAATGATGTTTCATTTTTAAATGCTAACTTCATAAGAAAAAAACCGTTTAACTCAAAATATTATAAAATATTCCATCCTGTTATCGACAGAAAAAATCACTTATCTCTTCTGGATGTCCATTTTAATGGGTGCCATATTATCAAGTATCAAACAAATAGTGAAAAAGCAAACAACACCTACATTTACTTCAAGTTAAATGAAGTTGAGATAGAAACATTAAACAACGCACAAGGAATAGAACAGATAATTGATTTACTTCACACATACAACCCAAGAAATTAGAAACAAAACAATATCTAATTAGCCGCCACAAGGCGGCTTCTACTCAATTAGCCTTTGGATTTTTTTGGATCATCTTTCCGCTGATAAGTACGCTCTTCCTGAAATCGCCCGTCCTCTTTGTGGATTTTAACCGAGCCTGTTTTATCAGTCATATATTCTTGCATTTCTCTGACAATCTCATTTTTAGTCGTCGCCGTCTTACTTGGTCTTTCATTACCTTCTTTCTGAAGTTTCCATTTATCACCATCCTTAGTAATGTGATATTTATCCATTAGAACCTCCAAATGTAGTTAGACATATGAGATGACAGTAAAAATTTTATACGGAAAGAGGCACTAGATTTGTGCCATAACTCTCATTCTGAAAATACGCCTCCGATAAACACAATAAATGACATTGGCAACTTATCGACGGTTGGTATTACTGCATCTACATATCGCATACCTGAGATCATATTAATATTACGTTCAACCGCTAGCGCGCAATGCTTTCCCCGCCTCGCCCGCCCGCTTTGCGGGGCGGTTTTAATGCAGTTGCACTGACACGCTCAGACCGCGCCGGGAATGGTGCGGTCTGCAGAAAATGAGGCAGGAAAACGCATGCAAAGCCATGCACCTTATCGATGCATGGCTTTTTTCAGTAAAAACGGGCGGATTTTCGGGGAATTTTACACAGACTGACGTGATGCCAGTTGCGCACTTTTACGCGAAAAAATCATGTTCTGCGCAGGAGTGAATTTTTCACGGCTGTCATCCACCGAAGCCGCGTCAGGCCTGAATCCGATGGCCGTTAAAATGTCGCTATCCTGTACGGAATAATTAATTTTTTCACCCTTCGCAAGCCAGGACAGAAGGGCTTCACGCAGGGCATCTGTGGCACGCTGTATGGCACAGTTTCGGGCAATGGCCGTCAGCTCACTGTAGCCCATCAGCTCCGGTGCCAGTGCCGCCGCCAGTGCTGTGCCGTGCTGCTGCATAAAATCATTCAGCCGGTCGCGGATGCTGATGTGCTGAACGGCTTCATGCGAACGAATATAACGACCGGCGGCCTGATTCACCTGCCATTTTCTGACTTCGATAATATTGCGTAATTCGTCCAGGCGACTGACGTTTCTGCCTTCTCCTGACTGAAGCCGCAGATATTCCTGTTCGGCCGCTGCCAGCTCATTTTTGCGTTGCAGCCATGCTGCTTTGTTATTCTGACAGGTGTCAAAGGCCTGCTGTAAGGCTGTGCTTTCCATCGTTATCTCTTTCTCATCATGCTGAAGAATAAAAATACGGTGTGCGGCGACGGCCGGGGTTAACCGGCAGCCCTCATTCCAGACGCAGCGAATATGATTGTGTTTTTAACCGTACTGGCGGCAGTTCCTGTTTTTCATGCAGGCGTTCTGCCAGTTCGTCCGGTGTGACCGGGCGGACAATGAAGCGGTTGATGGTCTGAAGCGTTTTAAACACCAGACCACAGCCCGGATCCGTGCACACATAAAAACGTTCGGTGACTTCCTGAGACAGACGCCGCGATGTTCTTGACAGTGCAAGGCCTTTACATCTCCGACAACAATATCCGGTAACAAGCATTCTTTTCGGGCGTTTCATACTGCCGGAGGCAGAAGTCAGTGAATCGCGGTATCTCTGTTTGCCTGAAATGTATTCCATTCCTGAATCTTTACTGTCAGAGAAAAAGCTTTCACTCGCTTCAAATGTCGCAGAGCAATAAATATTCCGGCACTGTGCAATCATTATCTTGGTGCCATCGTCCATGAAATGTGCGCGACGGGTGTGAGCAACATGTCCACACGACGGGCAGTAAATCATGACAGCAGTCCTCTGGCCTTAAGCACTGCTCCCTGCTGGTCTATTTTGTCCTGCCACACCTTGCGCTGTGCCGGTGTGCCTGCCACCTCATAATCCATGTGCGGGAGTGTTGCCGCTGACAGTCCGGTCAGCCGGAGAACCGGCTCACCGGTGAGGCTGATTTGCATCTGTTTTATTTTCTGTTCCAGCGATGATTTCACCTGCTGCATGACAGCTTTATCGGGTGCGACGTAGCCCTGATGCCCGGTGGTGTTGGCGAGCGGATTTTCCTGTACCAGAATGCTCAGATGCATTGCCCGGACAAGCGCCTCACAGGTTTCATTCAGGGCGTGTTCCAGCTCATGCTCTGCATACAGACTCAGCAGGTGATGATGTGCCTTCCGGTAGGCGGTGGCCGTGCTGTCACACGCCCCTTTCAGGCGTTCACGTTCGAAATTCAGCACCACGGCCAGATTGTCATATTCCTGTACCAGCTCCCGGCGTGCCACGCGCTCAATGTGGCGCTGTTTCAGCTCGTCGCTCAGGACACCACCGGCTGCACGAAAGGCCGTGCGCCAGTCGTCAGCGTCGTTTCCGTCGGCCTGCGCCAGCGCATTTTTTTCCTGCTCTGCCCGTTCAATGGCCGTGACGGTCTCATCCATCAGGCGGGCGTTCTCAAGATGGGCGGCTCTGGCCTTTTCCAGTTGTGCCAGTGCGGGTTGCAGATATTCAGGGATGGTGTTGTCAGACATTTTCCGGCTCCTCGTCACTTCAGGTTGAGAAAATTGTGACGTACACCGGACAACAACACGACGCATTGCAGATGTGCCAGCCCTGACACAGGAGACTCATCCTCAGACCGGCAAGCCAGGAAAAGGTCGCAGGAAAAACCGGCTTACTGTTTGTTTTTTTATATTTTACTGTTCACCTCTGTTCACCATAAGAAAAAAGATAAGTAATACAGTAAGTTAAAGGGTGAACAATCGCAGTGATGACTGTTCACCGTCTGTTCACCACTGTTCACCCGTTGATGGGCTTTTTATGCTGTTTATTACTGTTTATTTTTATTAATTAACTGAAATAAATAAGAAAAAACAATTTGCATTTCACTATAAAAAATTCCAGGTCCTTCAGAACCCTTTGAGACCCTTCCAGTCCGGATGGATAAAAAACACACAGCCATTGTAAGGTTGCCGGAACAAATTCCCCCTGTTGCGTCTGCTGAAAATATTCACAAAATAAAGCGCTACCCGAAGCCGGACGGACTTATCCGGTGCTGTATGGACATTAACGAGGTAGCCAGATGCAAGCTGTTTTTTCTTCCCCGTCTCCCGCCCCTGTTACGCCACTGATGCCGCTGCCGGACATCACGCAGGAGCGTTTTTTACGTCTGCCGGAAGTGATGCACCTGTGCGGCCTGTCACGCTCGACCATCTATGAACTCATCCGTAAGGGGGAATTTCCGCCGCAGGTGAGTCTTGGCGGTAAAAATGTGGCCTGGCTGCACTCTGAAGTCACCGCATGGATGGCCGGACGCATTGCCGGACGCAAACGGGGGTACGACGCATGATGATGCCCGCTCTGCAAAAAGTCCCTTTTTCTGGCTTGCCTTTTTCCGGCATTTGCGGATATAGTTTTTCCGCTGCCGCAAAATCGGCAGCCGGGCGTAGGAACCCGTGTAACTCGAAGGCGACATATGACGCGCCATGCGTCTTTTTTTGTGTCGCAATCAACGCCACAGAGCGCCAGATTATGGTGTGGCGTGTGGTTTGCCGTGCAGGTATGATCCTGTTCGCAATCGCATGTTATGCCACTGAGTCAATGGTAGCTCAGGCGGGGCAGCCTCCGGGCTGGCCGGTATTCTTCGAGGCCGGTATTCCTACCCCCGTCTGGGCTATCGCCATCGAGCGTAGGAACTCCGGCGATAGCAGTTATTTGCTACTCGAAGGAGACTGCCTTATGGCTACAACCCTTACCCCTTCACACCCTGAATTTGTCTTTGTGTTTGCGGCTGTCCGTCGCGCAGACCGTCATCCCCGTATCTGCATGCTTCGCACCGTCGCCGGTGATGAACGCAGCGCCCGCCGTTCCCTTGTCCGTGACTATGTGCTCTCCCTTGCTGCCCGTCTGCCGGTGGTGGAGGTGTCCCGTGCGTAATAAAAAAGCCCCTCAGACCGTCTCAGCACGTCATGACGCCCGTGAACACCTCAGCATTGAGGCTTACCATAAGCTCAACCGCGCCAGCGCCGTATCCCGGTTTGTTGGGGGTGATTTGATTCACCGTGAACTCTCCGGTCTGCATCAGCTCTACATTCCGCATATTTTCAGCTACCTGAATGAAGATATTGATTTTGTGCTGAATGAGCTGAAAGCCAAAGGCCTGTGCCGCGATTTTCTCGCCCAGCAGAAAGACCGGGGAGACAGGACGCATGTTTGATTTTCCCCAGCCCGGTGAGATTTACCGTTCTGCCGGTTTTCCCGATGTGGCCGTGGTCGGCATTCTGGAAGACGGTATTCCGTGGGAAATGCCGTACCGCTGCCCGGAAATTGTCTGGAACCCGTACCGCCGTAAATTCAGTATCCTTGTGCGTATCCTCGCTGACGGGCGCACCACAGACATCCCGCTGGGGCGTTTTCTGCGGGAATTTACCTGTGACCGTCCTGACCTGTTTAAACGCAGCCCCGTAAACCGGCATGCGGTACTGAAAGAAATGGCCGGAGACCCGGAATTACAGAAATGGCGGGAGAAATATCTGGATATTTACCCGCAGGACACTGTTCCGGCCAGCCGGGCGGCACCGGTGGCGCGGGAATGGCGGGAAATTCCCCGCATGGAGCCTGACCCGGAAACCACCCCGGATAACAGTTACCGCAATTATCTGTAATTAAAAAACGACACCCGAAAAATTAAATGTGCGTATTCGCGCAGGGATACGCACGTCTTCAGGAGACGCAGATATGCCTTATCAGTTAATGCAACCGGCACGGAATGCAGTCATCTGTCACAGGGAGGAAAACAAATGAAAACACCCTTACCGCCCGTCTTACGCGCTGCCCTTTACCGTCGCGCTGTCGCCTGTGCCTGGCTGACCGTGTGCGAACGTCAGCACCGCTACCCGCATCTCACCCTTGAATCACTGGAGGCGGCCATCGCCGCTGAGCTGGAGGGCTTTTATCTGCGCCAGCACGGTGAGGAAAAAGGGCGTCAGATAGCCTGTGCCCTGCTGGAAGATTTAATGGAATCCGGCCCCCTGAAGGCCGCGCCGTCGCTGTCCTTTCTCGGGCTGGTTGTGATGGATGAACTCTGTGCCCGTCACATAAAAGCGCCGGTACTGCACTGAAGGAGAACAACACCATGAAAATGAACGTAACCGCCACCGTCAGCCATGCACTCGGCCACTGGCCGCGTATTCTCCCGGCGCTGGGGATTCAGGTGCTGAAGAACCGTCATCAGCCCTGTCCGGTCTGTGGCGGGAGTGACCGCTTCCGTTTTGATGACAGGGAGGGGCGCGGCACCTGGTACTGCAATCAGTGTGGTGCCGGTGACGGCCTGAAACTGGTTGAAAAGGTGTTTGGTGTTTCCCCGTCCGATGCGGCCGCAAAGGTGGCTGCCGTGACCGGCAGCCTGCCCCCGGCTGACCCGGCAGTGACGGCTGCCGCCGGTGCTGAAACAGACGCTGCCCGGAAGAACGCCGCCGCACTGGCACAAACCCTGATGGCGAAAACCCGTCCCGGAACCGGTAACGCCTACCTGACCCGCAAGGGCTTTCCCGGCCGGGAATGCCGGATGCTGACCGGCACACACAGAGCCGGTGGCGTGAGCTGGCGTGCCGGTGACCTTGTGGTGCCACTGTATGACGACAGCGGCGAACTGGTTAACCTTCAGTTAATCAGTGCTGACGGCCGTAAGCGCACCCTGAAAGGCGGACAGGTCAGGGGCACCTGTCACACCCTTGAAGGACAGAATCAGGCCGGAAAACGTCTGTGGATAGCGGAGGGATACGCGACCGCACTTACCGTGCATCACCTGACCGGTGAAACGGTGATGGTGGCGCTTTCTTCCGTGAATCTCCTTTCTCTGGCCAGCCTTGCCCGGCAGAAGCATCCGGCCTGTCAGATTGTCCTTGCTGCTGACCGTGACCTCAGCGGTGACGGCCAGAAAAAAGCCGCCGCAGCCGCAGATGCGTGTGAAGGTGTTGTTGCCCTGCCGCCGGTCTTCGGTGACTGGAATGATGCCTTCACGCAGTACGGCGGGGAAGCCACCCGTAAGGCCATTTATGATGCCATCCGGCCACCGGCTGAAAGCCCGTTCGACACCATGAGCGAAGCAGAGTTTTCCGCCATGAGTACCAGCGAAAAGGCCATGCGTATCTATGAGCATTACGGCGAGGCGCTCGCGGTCGATGCCAACGGCCAGCTTCTGTCCCGCTATGAAAATGGTGTCTGGAAGGTGCTGCCGCCACAGGACTTTGCCCGGGATGTGGCCGGGCTGTTTCAGCGTCTGCGCGCGCCGTTCTCCTCCGGGAAGGTGGCCTCCGTGGTGGACACCCTGAAGCTGATTATTCCGCAGCAGGAAGCCCCCTCCCGCCGCCTGATTGGCTTTCGTAACGGCGTGCTCGACACGCAGAACGGCACGTTCCACCCGCACAGTCCGTCACACTGGATGCGCACCCTGTGCGATGTGGATTTCACCCCGCCGGTGGACGGTGAAACGCTGGAAACCCACGCCCCCGCGTTCTGGCGCTGGCTTGACCGTGCCGCCGGTGGCCGTGCGGAAAAACGCGACGTGATTCTGGCCGCACTGTTTATGGTGCTGGCAAACCGCTACGACTGGCAGCTCTTTCTGGAGGTGACCGGTCCCGGCGGCAGCGGCAAAAGTATCATGGCCGAAATCGCCACCCTGCTGGCCGGGGAGGATAACGCCACGTCGGCCACCATTGAGACGCTGGAATCCCCGCGTGAACGTGCCGCGTTAACTGGCTTCTCACTGATACGCCTGCCGGACCAGGAAAAATGGAGCGGCGACGGAGCCGGACTCAAGGCCATCACCGGCGGCGATGCAGTGTCCGTTGACCCGAAATACCGGGATGCGTACTCCACGCATATCCCGGCGGTGATTCTGGCCGTGAACAATAACCCGATGCGCTTCACCGACCGCAGCGGCGGCGTGTCACGCCGGCGGGTGATTATTCACTTCCCGGAACAGATAGCCCCGCAGGAGCGCGACCCGCAGCTTAAGGACAAAATCACCCGCGAGCTGGCGGTCATCGTGCGTCACCTGATGCAGAAGTTCAGCGACCCGATGCTCGCCCGGTCACTGCTTCAGTCCCAGCAGAACTCAGACGAGGCACTGAACATCAAACGGGATGCCGACCCGACGTTTGATTTTATCGGCTATCTGGAAACCCTGCCGCAGACCAGCGGCATGTATATGGGGAACGCCAGTATCATCCCGCGTAATTACCGTAAATACCTCTATCACGCCTATCTGGCCTACATGGAGGCAAACGGCTACCGGAATGTACTCAGTCTGAAAATGTTCGGGCTGGGGCTGCCGGTGATGCTGAAGGAATACGGACTGAATTACGAGAAGCGCCATACCAAACAGGGGATACAGACCAACCTGACACTGAAAGAGGAAAGCTACGGCGACTGGCTGCCAAAATGTGACGACCCTGCAACAACCTGACCCACCTGACCGGCATCTGCCGGTCTTTTTTTTATCCCGACCTCCCCCGAAGGTGAACAATCCACTGTTCACCCTTCACCGTGTATTCACCCGTTATCACACTGAAATTAAAAGAGAAAAACGAAAGGTGAACAGTGTGAACAATCAAATCAAAAAAAACTTTTTTCTCCCTGTGTGATTTCAGTGCGGAGGATTAATCCCCTGCACAAGTCACATCGGCAGAATGCCGGAGGTGAAGAATCGAATGTTCACCCTTCACCCATTATTCACCACCTATCATACTGAAATAAAAGGAGAAAAAAAGAAAGGTGAACAGTGTGAACAGTTCTTTCGAAAAAAAATTTTTTTCCTGTACGATATAGCATCAATCCAAGTAAAAATGCGCTTTCATTTCACATTAACTTACAGCCATTGGTATACGATTAGGTATACGCACAAAAACTGAATTAAACAAAATCATTAAAAATCAAAGCAATACAATATTTATTCAAACTCCGCCAGCCCACCAAATATTGATGTACTGAAGTTCAGTAAAGTCTACTAAGCCCGCACAGCACAAGCTCTGCGGGCTTTTTTACGTCTATTGTAGTCTAGTGAGAATTGCTGAGAACTACGAGTTATGGCACCCTGAATGGGACCCACGAAGATGGGTCCTAAAATCGAGGGTCCCAAACATGGCCAAAATCGCTAAGAAGCTCACTGACACTGAAATCAAAAGCACCAAACCTGCCGAAAAAGAGGTTAACCTTTTTGACGGCGATGGTTTGCTGTTGCGAATCGCTCCCCTGGCGAAGGGAGGGAAGAAAAATTGGTATTTCAGATATGCAGTGCCTGTGACCAAAAAGCGAACTAAGGTGAGCTTAGGAACCTATCCTCACCTTACACTTGCGAAGGCACGAGCTTTACGTGATGAATACTTGTCGTTGCTTACAAATGGTATAGACCCCCAAGTTCATAACAACCAAAAAGCCAATGCACTGAAAGATGCCACGGAACATACATTTCAAGCAGTAGCCAAGAAGTGGCTTGATGAGAAAGTCAAAACGTCAGGCATCTCCCAAGATCATGCTAACGACATCTGGCGAAGCCTAGAGAGAAATATCTTTTCCACATTGGGTGATACCCCAATTAAGGAGATTCGCCCTAAAATGCTTAAACAGCATTTAGAACCCATAGAAAAACGAGGTGTCCTTGAAACACTTCGCCGCATCATATCCCGCCTGAATGAAATTTTCCGCTATGCAGCAACAGAAGAACTCATAGAATTCAACCCGGCAGACAACCTGGGGCAACGGTTCAGCAAGCCAAAAAAACAGAATATGCCAGCATTACCCCCTTCCGAACTCCCTCGCTTCTTGGTTGCTCTAAACAATGCTTCTATCCGTTTGGAAACAAGGCTACTGATTGAGTGGCAACTTCTCACATGGGTTCGCCCAGGTGAAGCTGTTCGCACAAGATGGTCAGATATTGATATTGAAACTGGCATGTGGAACATCCCGGCGGAGTTTATGAAAATGAAGAAGCCTCACAAAGTTCCACTGAGCAAAGAAGCTTTGCGAGTTTTGGATTTAATGAAAGTCATCAGCGGGCATAGAGAGTGGGTGTTCCCCAGTATCAAAGCTCCACTCAATCACATGCATGAACAAACAGCTAATGCGGCCATAATCCGTATGGGTTTCGGAGGTGAGCTTGTAGCTCACGGTATGCGATCCATTGCTAGAACGGCTGCTGAGGAGTCTGGCAAGTTTAGGACTGATGTCTTAGAAGCCGCCCTTGCCCACTCGAAGAAAGATGAAATAATTGCAGCCTACAATCGTGCAGAGTATCTCACTGAACGGGTGGTTCTCATGCAATGGTGGAGTGACTATGTTTCGTCTCAAAAATGCAAAGTTATTGCCGCATAACTCTCCCATGATGCATTAACTATCTTGATTTAGTTAAAGAATTAATAATCACACCATTAACCTATGTGGACTAAGCATAGCCATTTACAAATGGGGACATTGAGTCCACATAACGAAAGCTGTCGGTCATATCAGCTAAATAATTCACATCTCTTCTCGATTATCATACACCTCGAAGATCTACCAAATTCGCTCTAATCAATGATAAAACAGTTGAATTCGGATAAAATTTGATCAATTTTATCCTCTACATTGTATTGAATCATCCATGAGGTTTCGTGCATGGCTAGCGAAAATGACAAAAATCATAGAGTTAGGGTCGCGCAGTACTTGAGGATGTCTACCGACCATCAGCAATATTCTTTACATAATCAGTCCGAATATATCAAAGATTATGCTGAAAAGAACAATATGGAAATCGCTTATACCTACGATGATGCAGGTAAGAGCGGAGTCAGTATCGTAGGCAGGCATTCTTTGCAGCAGTTACTTAGCGATGTAGAACAAAAGAAAATAGATATACAGGCTGTATTATTTTATGATGTGAGCCGTTTTGGTCGTTTTCAAAATAGTGATGAAGCGGCATATTATTCCTTTCTATTTGAGAGAAATGGTGTAGATCTTATATATTGTTCCGAACCTATACCCACTAAAGATTTCCCTTTAGAGTCCTCTGTTATACTGAATATAAAAAGATCTAGTGCTGCATATCACAGCAGGAATTTATCTGAAAAGGTATTTATAGGGCAAGTAAATTTAATAAAGCTTGGTTATCATCAAGGCGGTATGGCTGGTTATGGGCTGAGACGTCTTTTAGTAGACGAAAATGGCATAGCTAAAGAAATATTGAGTTTCCGCAAAAGAAAGAGTATTCAAACAGATAGGGTAATATTAATTCCGGGACCAAAAAATGAAATAAAAATTGTAAATAGAATATATGATCTCTTTATAGATAATAACGTCCCAGAATTCATTATTGCTGAGAGATTAAATGAACAGAACATACCTGCAGAAAATGGAACATTATGGACTCGTGCAAAAATACATCAAATTTTGACAAATGAAAAATATATTGGAAACAACATATATAACAAAACCTCATCTAAATTAAAAAGTAGGCTTGTAAAAAACCCCAAACATGAATGGGTTAGATGTGACAAGGCATATAAACCTATTATTTCAAAGAAAAAATACAATAAAGCTCAAGAAATAATTCAGCTCCGATCCATTCATTTGACTAATGAAGATCTATTAGAAAAACTAAAACAAAAATTAGAATCTAATGGAAAACTATCAGGCTTTATCATTGATGAAGATGATACAGGCCCTTCATCTTCTGTTTATAGAACCCGATTTGGTGGTCTTTTAAGAGCATATACTTTGATTGGTTATAAGCCAGAACATGATTACAGCTATCTCAAAATAAATGAAGCACTAAGATCATTTTACTCAGAGATAATTGAGGATTTTAAGGGTGAAATTTTAAAAAGTAACTGTCATATAGACGAGTATAAATATGCCCCAATGCTTTACATCAATGATGAGTTTTTAATTTCCGTCCTTGTTACTAAATGCATACATATGAAATCAGGTAAACTTAGATGGAAAGTCCGGTTTGATAACTCACAGAAAGCAGACATAACAATTGTTATACGAATGAATTCACAAAATATTTCACCTCTTGATTTTTATATCATACCAAAGATTGAAAACGAATATAATAAAATGTGCATGACGGAAACAAACAACATTCGATTAGATCTCTATAGATTTGATAATCTTGATAAACTTCTACAAATTATTACTCGCATGAAAGTGAGGGAACTATATGCTGCCTGAAAAAAATGAATTCCCAATAATTCAAATTGAGATTGCAAAAATAAAATTTCTTAACCCACGAACAAGAAATAAGGTAGTGCATGAAGAAATAAAGGAAAGCATAAAAAAAAGAGGATTAAGCAAGCCTATAAGCGTAAGAGCTATTGATGAAGGCGATTTCAAATATGCTTTAATTTGTGGTCAAGGGAGAATAGAGGCTCTCGTTGCATTAGGTGAAACTATTATTCCAGCAATTATAAGAGATGTATCAGAAGAAGATGCTTACGTTATGAGTTTAGTTGAAAACATTGCAAGGAGAAGACCACGTTCTAATGAGTTATTACAGGTGATTAAAGACATGAAAATCAGAGGACTTTCAGACTCCGAAATAAGTGAGATTACTGGATATTCATCGAACTGGGTGAGCAGTATTAATATGCTACTTGATAAGGGAGAGCATAAACTTCTCTCAGCAGTCGAACGGGGTAATTTGCCTCTGTATCTCGCAGTGCAATTTGCAAGATGTGAAACTGAGGAAGCACAAGATATTCTTACCGAAGCATATGATAAAAAATTAATAAAAAGCCGAGACATTATAAAGATAAAACACATTCTAAATCAAAGAACAGTTGGGAATAAAGGTGCAAAAGCAGCCGGATTTTATTATCACAAACCATCAAAAAGGATGACTGCAGAGGAGTTGATTGAGCTTTATGAAAATAGTATCGCTGAACATAAATCTGTTTATAACAACTCAAAATTCATAAAAACCAACCTACTAATAGTAAATGAGATTTTTAACATCATAATGATGAATAAAAGCTTTCAACATATACTTGAACAAGAGAATCTTTCAGAACTACCATCTCAGATATTAACCCCAGTAAACAAAGAGGTATTAAAATGATTCAGATACGTTTTGGCGATAATTTTATTTACCTGGAAACTAATAAGTTAATTCCATCTAAGGAATTATTAGAAAACGTAAAGCGAAGCCATAAATATCATCAAATAGTTACCTCTATCGAAAGCTTAGGTATTATTGAACCAATAATAGTATTCTATGACAAAGATAAAGATGTCACTAAGATACTTGATGGCCATTTAAGGGTTGAGGCTTTAAAAGACTTAGGTATAGAAAAAGCTCCATGTATACTTTCGAGCATAGATGATGCTTTCACTCCTAACAAACAAGTGAATCATATAAATGTAGTTGAAGAACATAGAATGATAATTAAGTCTCTGGCAAAAGTATCAATTGAAAAACTTAGTGCTGCTTTGGGCATATCTGTTGATGCCATAAAAGATAAAGCGAATGTGATGAACGGCATAGATCCAAGTGTAATTGCGAAACTTTCTGATAAACCTATACCTAAGGCTACATTTGACGTTTTGAGGAAA
>OGYE01000859.1_pt1 | contig 20035 bp, 15 predicted proteins | sample 1576471 | NCBI WGS metagenome assembly OGYE01 (sample SAMEA3541532, study PRJEB24748) | human gut metagenome | biome: human gut; feature: human-associated habitat; material: faeces | place: China | collected 2012
TGCCGTAGCCATTCCTTTGGCCCGTGCTTTCGGTATTTCCACACCGGTGTTGTTGGGTTTGGTTCTGTTGTTGGGCGGTATGATTGCTTTCTTCGTCTTTGCAGTGATGGACAAGAAGCTGGACAAACAGATGGAAGCTGCTGCCATTGCTGCCGGTACGGAAGATGAGGAAGAGAAGTTCTCTTTTAAGGATGTGAAGAATATTCTGGTCAATCCCGGTTTCTGGCTGATAGCATTGCTGTGTGTATTGTTCTACTCTTGTGTATTCCCATTCCAGAAGTTTGCTTCCGAGTTGATGATTATCAAATACGGTATCAATGAGAATGTGGCCGGTACATTTGCCGGACTTCCGGCATTGGGAGCGCTGATTCTGACTCCGGTCTTTGGTGGTTTCATTGACAAGCGGGGCAAGTCCGCATCTATCATGCTGCTGGGCTCGGCCATGCTGATATGTGTGCATTTCATTTATGCTATTCCCGATATAAACTATTGGCTGGTAGCTATTGTGCTGATGATAATTTTGGGTATCGCTTTCTCGCTGGTACCTTCTGCCATGTGGCCGGCTGTGGCCAAGATATTCCCGGTAAGCCAGTTGGGTACGGCATACGCATTGATTTTCTTTATCCAGAATATCGGTCTTTGGGGTATTCCTACATTGATAGGGTGGGTGCTTGATGCCTATTGTATATCCGGCAAGAAACCAGATGGAACGAATATGTATGACTATACGGTGCCTATGTGCATATTTACCGGTATTGCCTGCTTGTCCCTTGTAGTGGCCCTACTGCTGAAGAAGGCGGACAGGAAGTATGGTTATAAGCTGGAAGAGCCTAATATTCAGAAATAATAGGAAAAGCGGATACCGTATGATGGAAATACCCGAAGGAAAAGTAAGTCTGTTGGACGCTGTTCCGGTCCGCTGTGGACATATAACAACCGAATGGGAAGGTGAGTGCGCCGTACTCGCCTACCCACGGTTTAAATACGAATGGATGCGTCGTTTTTTATTGCCGAAGGGGATGTCTCCTGACATCCATGTGAGGCTGGAAGAACACGGTACAGCTGTCTGGAATCTGATAGATGGACATCGTACCGTGCGCGAAATCATCTCTCTACTTGCCAGGCACTTTGGGGAGGAAGAGAATTATATTCCCCGGGTCACCGCCTACGTAATGCAGTTGCGTAAGGATGGATTTATCCAGTTGACAATCCGGAATTAGAATTCCTTTATTCCCTATCCACTTTTATCAATCCTCCCGTTGCCGTATCAAACAGCACTTTGATGGTAGAATTCTTGTTGAACAGTACCGGTGCGAGGTATTCTACGGTGCCGAATTGGGTAATGGGAAGTTGGTCGTCAAACAATTTCTTATTGTTATACATCAATGTCACTTGTGCCTTGCCCGGAAGGTTATAGGCTACACCGTCCACTTTCTTTTTGCCTTCCTCGGTGGCAGATACATCGGGACTTTTGAGGTCGGTGACGCTGATATAATACGGTTCACCGGCAAGGTCATTATTGGCCACCACTCCCAGCTTCCGGGAAAAACGGAAAGCCACCTCATCTTTCATCTCTTTAGGCGTCAGCCGGATGGTGAATGTCTTGGGTTCTTTCTTTATTTTGCCCGAGAACATTTCCGTCATAGCCGTTTCCTGCTGGTTCAGATTGTCAAGCATCAGCTTGAGTTGGGCGCCGTCCTTGGGCATATTGTCTGCTTCGCCGCGCAGGAGGGCATTCTTGCTTTCGCGGATGCTGTATATTTCCTTGGCCACCAGCTCGGCCATCTTGGCACTGGAGTTGGACATCAGTATTTCTTCCGTCAGAAAACTGCGTGGGTCAATGCTGCTTTCGGTGGCTTTGGCTTCGGGCGTCTTGGCAGCAGGCTTACCGCTGAACGGAATGTTGATGGAGCGGACAATTCCGTCTTCGGTAAGCTCCATAAGGGGTGCTACGGTCTTGTCTTTCATCTTCACGAAATAGACGTTGTCCTTATCCGGTACACCGGCTATGCGGGTTTCTATCTTATCCAGTGTCCAGAACTCCTCGGGTTCGGCAGACACGTTGTTGAGACGCAGATAGCGGTCGGCATATCTGCAAAATTCTCCGGGAGTGTAGGTATGCTTGGTGGCTTGCAATACGATTTCTATTTCTGTTTTGGGCAACATATAAGTCACTCCGTAGTCTTTGCCACGCATCACACCGGTGGTTACGTCTGTTTGCGCCATGGCAGTGATAGACAAGAACAGAGCTGAGAGCATCAATATATTCTTCTTCATAATGTACATTCGTTTAGACTGATTTAGCTAAGGGACAAAGTTAATGAAGTTATCTTTGCTAAATATTGCTTTATAAATTATTAACAGAGCTGACGAACTGTACGCAAACCGGCATGTCGACTACAATGTCCTGATGAGTATCTTCCAAGAGTCCGGTAACTTCGTTTCGTTTGTATACCTGAATGACATTGCTGTCGCGGCAGGCGGCAAGCAAGTATTTACCGTTGGGCGTGATGTTGAAGTTGCGGGGATGGATGCCGGTGGGCTGATAACCTACCTTTGCCAAGGTCCCATTTTCGGGATTCACGGCAAAGATGGCGATGCCGTCTTCTTTCAGACGGTTGCTGGCGTAGAGGTATTTCCCATCCGGACTGAGGTGGATGTCTGCACTTCCACGGGCGGCTACGGTGTCGGCTGTAATGGTTTGTATCTGTTCCAGGCGGCCGTCATCGTAACTGAAGGCGATGACTTTGCCGGACAACTCGGTGATGAGATAGGCAAACTTCCCGTTAGGGCTAAATGTCAGATGGCGCGGGCCGGAATCTGCCTCAATGCCAACGGCTTCCAGAGAAGCATGAGGAATAGGGTTGTCGGGGTGCATCACAAAGCGCAGGATGCGGTCGGCACTGAAGTCGGTGGCGAAGATATACTTTCCGTCCGGTGAAAAGACCGTGCAATGGATGTGGGGAGTGGCTTGCCGTATGGCGTCGGGACCGGTGGCAGAGCCTTGAAAGAGCGTGTCTGCAGGAGCCAAAGTGCCGTCTTTCTGTAAAGGAAAGACGGACATGGTTCCACCGCTGTAGTTGGCAGTCAACACTTCCCGGCCATTGGTGGCCACGTAGCAGGGGTCGGCGCCGAAGGTGGGAACGGTGTTCAGCAGGCGCAGTTCTCCCGTTTCCCGGTCGAAGGCAAGGGAGCTGAGGGCTGCTGTGCTGTCGTTCATTTCACTGACGGCATAGACAAATTCGCCATCTTCCGAGGGGACGAGGTAGGAGGGATTGGGCAATGCCGCTGAACTGAGCGGAACGGCTGTTCCCGTCTCCTGATTAAAGCGGAAGGTATAGATACCCTTGCTTGAGCCATTCGTGTAAGTACCTATTAGCATGGCGAGTTCGTCCTGGTCACCGTTAGTGCCCTTTGGAGAAGAGCCACATGCTGTCAAACCTAATCCGAGCATACAGAAAAGAAGTGTTTTCATTAATTTAATGTGTTAATGTGCCAATATGCTAATGTGCTAATTGGCTGCGCTGTATATGCTGCATGGTCATTGGTACATTAGCATATTGGCACATTAGCACATTAAAATTTAACTTCGGCAATACTGACGCGGTCATCGTTCAGCACGATGCGGAGGTCGCTGGCGGTAGTGCCTTTGAACGGATAGGAAATCAGTTTGCCGTATTCGCTGACGGTGCCCGAATATACGGTGAGGAACTGTCCGCCACCGCCCGAGAGCTGGATTTCGAAGGTTGCCGGCAGGTTGTTGTCACGTGTAAAGGCAATGGCAACTTTATCTACCTTGGCTCCGTTCTTCAAGGCAAAGGTAATATAATCTCCCTTATTTCCTTGCCATGCGGTATTGATTTTTTCGTCGAGCACGTTTTCGGCATCCTCTGGGTTGGTGCTGGCACTCACACGCTTTGCTGGTTTTTGGGCTTCAATGGCTTTGGCACGGGTCTGGTAGTCTTCTACGGTCAGCGTTCCGTTCAGGCGGATGTCTTCGGAAGAGGCGCCGGCCATGAGCACGAAGTCGCCGGGTTCCACCACCCATTTCATGTCGGCGTCCAGAAGCTCCAGGTGCTTGCGGTCGATGGTGAAGGACAGCTCCTGGGCTTCGCCCGGTTCGAGGTGGATGCGCTGGAAGCCTGCAAGATTCTTTTCGTAGGTGGTGATGCTGCTCAGTACGTCGCGGATATAGAGCTGCACTACTTCATCTCCGGCACGTTTGCCGGTGTTGGTCACCTTCAGGCGGACGGTGGCAGACTCGTTCGGGGTGATGACTCGGGGGGTGATGTCGAGGTCGGAGTACTCGAAGGTGGTGTAGCTCAAGCCGTAACCGAAGGGGTAGAGTGCTCCGTTGATGCGTGACATGTTGCCCGTAGGTCCCGGATTCTTACCGCCGTCTATCTGTGAAGAAGGTTTGCAGGGGAAGTTGAAGGGGATTTGCCCTACGGTCTTGGGGAAGGTCACCGTCAGCTTTCCACCGGGGTTGTAGTCGCCGAAGAGGATGTCGGCCAGGGCTGTTCCGCCTTTGGAGCCGGGATACCAGGCTTCGAGGATAGCGGGGACGAACTTGTCTGCCCAGTTGATGGAGAGCGGGCGTCCGTTGATGAGTATCAGTACGACGGGCTTGCCCGTGGCTTGTATGGCTTGAAGCAGTTGCAACTGCCGGCCGGGCAGGTCGAGGCTGGTGCGCGATTTGTTTTCGCCGCAGGTGCGTTGTCCGCCGCCCAATACTACGATGGCAACATCAGCTTGACGGGCATTTTCTACGGCTTTGTCTATCTCGGCTTGCTCGTCGTCGGTCAGAGGATAGTCTATGATTTCACTTTCGGGCCAGTGGGCATCCACTAGGTCGCAGCCTTTGGTGTAGAGCACCTCTGCCTTGCCTTTTGTCTTTTCTTGAATGCCTTCCAGTACAGTGGTCACCTCTACGGCAAGGGGGCCGTAATGGGTCAGCGCGTAGCCTTCTTCGTTGGCATTGGGACCACAGACGGCAATCTTCTTGGTGGAGTTGATGTCTAAGGGCAACAGCTCACCGGCATTCTTCAGCAGAACGATGGACTCGCGGGATGCCTGCAAGGCGATGGCTTCGTTCTCTTCTTTTTCCACTTCACGGTCGGCACCGGTAAGGTCTGTCTGGTAGGGGGCATCGAACAGACCAATGAGGAACTTTACCCGGAGGATGTCGCGCACACGGTCGTTAATGACTTCTTCGCTCAGCCCGCCTTCCTTCACCAGTTTGCGGAGGGGAAGGACGAAGGAGTCGGGCGAGCGGAAGGTACAGCGTACGTTCAGCCCGGCTTCCACGCTTTGGCGGACGGCTTCTTTCATGTCTTTGGCGGTGCCGTGCTTGGTGTAGAGGTATTCTACGGCGTCACTGTCGGATACGACGTAGCCACGGAATCCCATTTCGCCACGCAGGCGGGTGGTGAGCCAGTAGTAGCTGCCCTGCACGGGGATGCCGTCGTAATCGTTGTACGAACTCATTACGCCCAGCATGCCGGCTTCCCGGATGACGCGTTTGAAGGGGTAGATGTGTATGTTCTCCACTTCGCGCGGCGACATTTGCGGGTCCACGCGTGCCATGCCTTCGCGGGCGCCTTTGTTGTTACTGTAAGCGGCAAAGTGCTTGCCGGTGGCGGCCACTTGGTGGTTGTGCTGCAAGCCGCGCACCATTTCGATGCCCAGTTCGGCTACGAGGTAGGGAGATTCGCCGTAAACTTCTTCGTAGCGTCCCCAGCGCTGGTCGCGTCCTACGTCGAGGATGGGGGCGTAGACGTTGGTGTAGCCCAGCATGCGGGCTTCGCGTCCGGTGATGAGTCCTACTTGGCGAATCAGTTCACGGTTCCAGGTATGTCCCAGTCCCAGTTGGGTGGGGAAGTTGGTGGCGCGGTAGCTTTCCACGCCGCGTATGCCTTCGTTGGTAAAGTCTACGGGGATGCCGAGACGGGTATCTTCCACAAAGAACCGTTGCACCTCGTTCAGTGCCCAGGCGTGGCGCGAGGCGGGCCAGACGTAGGCATTGTCCGAGGGAGGCAGCCCCCATTGCTGGAAGCCGTTCAGGTGTTCGTCGATGGCGCCGATGCCGTCTTTCCAGAGCAGCTCTTTCCATTCGGGGGTGGGGAGGTCGTCTTTCAGTACGCGTTTGTAGCCGTAGAGGGTGACCATTTGGCAGGTCTTTTCGTCCAGCGTCATCTGTTGCAGCAGGTTTTCGATGCGTGCTTCGAGCGGGGCGGAGGGGTCTTCGTACACGTCTTTCACTCCGTTTTTGTTGAAGTCTATCCAACCTTTGCGGTACATTTCACTTTTCACCGGCTTGTAGGTTGCCGGTGTTTTGGCAGGCTTTTGTGCGCAGAGCAGTGTGCTTCCTCCAAGCAGCAGGGTTAGGGCAATAAGGTTCTTCATGATATGTTCTAAAAATCTCTTGGTTATTATTGTTTCTTTTGTTGACAAAAATACGGCTAATGTGTGAAATAAAGGGATAAAATAGTCCGAAGTATCGGCTTTTATTGTCCGAAGGGTCTTCCTCTTACTAAAAATATCCTCCAAGACGCTACCGGGGAATTCAAATCATTATTAGACGAAACATATCATTCACTTTTAAAAAGAAAGAGAGAACACTATAATAACCTGAAAAGTAGATGCAATCGCGGTGTATACAAGTATTACGGCTACATCTGTTAAACGAGGGTGTATTTATATAATAGGAATCTGTTGGCGGAATTGTTACTTGTACGGAAGAACTTTCTTTTCAACCTTGGGATGTCTAAACCAAACCTTGGTTTAGACATCCCAAGGCTGGGTATGAAAAAACCAAAGTTTGGGATAGATTGCTTCCTTAATTCTTTCCGGTTTTTCAGTTAACTTCAGAGACTTTTTCCGTTAACTTCCCATCTCTTCTGTGCAAATATCCATTACAGAAGATAGAGATTCCCTCTTGCAGGGGTTAATTCCGTCAACGGATACTGGCTTTGGTAGCTGTTTGAACATTGATGACAATGGGGTGCACATATTGTATGTATGGAGGATTATTGTTTTTATCACGAAAAGTCAGTATTAGCTAATATTTGTAAATATATGGTGATTGCTAATAAAAGAATATGTATCTTTGTGCCAAAGAAAGCGGTAGAGGATGAAAAATAAAGTAGCATTTATCCCTTTTTCACCCTCCCTACTTAGCAATGAGTTACGCAATCTTTTAAATTTCAGACCGTTACAAAGTCATGGGGTTGACTGGATTTGACAGCGGGCAGAAATGGTAAGTAAGCATGCAGTGCGTCGTTGATTTGCACTTTAATCTCAGTCCTCAAAATTTTATCTGGCGAAACTCGTTACGCTCTCGCTGCTTAATCGAAGTATAGTAGATTGAAGCTTAATCCCGGCACCAGGTGCTGGGACGTGACATCACTCGGAAGCTGTTGCTCCGAAGCATTCCGATAAAGTGGTGCAGTCAAATCGGGGATAGTTCGTGTCAGCCTCGTGGCGCGGGTGAAAATTTAGAGGATAAGGCAACGGTTGATGGCTTTGGTTCTGCCGCTGCACGAAAATTTAGGCAAAGATAAGCATGTAGAAAGCTTATGATTTCCTCGTTTGGACGAGGGTTCGATTCCCTCCAGCTCCACGGAAATAGTAAAAAGAAGTTTGTAAGTCCTTGAATTCCAGTAATTCAGGGGCTTTTTCTTTTCTTCTACTCCCCCTACCTTTTATATTCATTTAGAAAATAGTTGTAGTAAATGTGCTACAATTCAAAATTAATATCTACTTTTGTCTGTTCAAAAATCAATAACTATTAGAAGTGGGGGCAACACTTTAAATTCTGCAACAGATTTATGAAAATTCACGAAGGAAAATGTACAGAGAAGATTTTGAAAGAACGTGAACGGATTGGTAGTCGGTTAGCCATTCTTCGCAAGAAGAGAAATATGACCCAAGAGGAATTGGCTAATCTTTGTGGTGTTAATCGTGTTAATATAGCCAAGATAGAGAAAGGGGCTTATAATGTGAGCATTGATATACTATCTAAGGTAACATCCGCTCTTGGTTTTGTGATAGATATAAAAGTGGATAGCTCTGTTTGTCCGACTCATTTCTCTCAACGTAAACCTGTAAAGCTGGTAATAGGGAAAGACTATTATGTCAGTTTTGGCAATAACGAAGCCCATAGATGTAAGCTGGTTGATATTCCGGAGATGTACCAAGGTCAAAGAATTAAAATCGAAACTCCGACCCCGAGAGGGTCTATCACCCACATATTATTTGCCGATGAAATAGGAACGACACCTGACGAGGCTGTAATGAACCAAGTAACGATGTAAAAACATTAAAAGGGAGGAAGTGCAAGTTCCCCTTTTATTGAAATCACCTTCGCTACAACCATCTGCAGCGAGGGTGATTTTTTAGTTTATGAGGGTTTCTACACCCACTCTTTCATCAGAGCTATTCAAAAAATTAATGGTTTCTTCTGAATATATAATCTTAAATTGATGGTTCGGAATCAATTCTAAAGCTGGGAAATCAGTAGTGATTAACAGTTTTAGTCCCTTTCTTTAATATGTAAAAGCAACTTGTACAAAAGAAGTTTCTTATATACGGGATAGCAGCAATAACTCCGTTGAGCCTTCGTGGGGACAAGCCGAATTTGATTTTATAATGTGGGTTTATAAGGTACAGTCTCCGGTCAATGATTTGATAGTTGGCTTGCCGGACGATGCGATTGAACAGTTCGATGGTGCATCCGGTGCTCTTTATATCCAGTAGCTCCGTAATTGCGTGTTCCTGCTCGCCGCATAGTCTTAATATCCATTTGTATAAAGTGCGGGGAAGGAGGTGGAGAAAAGGGAAATGTGAAACAATGTGGCTGTGTGCTATCTGCTGGTGGCCTCCGAATGGCATTTGCCAGGCGGGAAACCCTACAAATATAGCTCCGTCGGCAGACAAATGTTTTTGTAGGCCGGAGAGGAACCGTTCTTTGTCTCTGATATGCTCTATCACATCGTGTAGAAGAATCAGGGGAAAATTCGTAGCCTTGTCCTTAAGCTGGAAAATGTCGGTGGCAATGAACTGTCCCTGCTGATGCCTTTGGGCGAAGAAGGTCCTGGCTTGCTCTATTCGCATGGCATCAATGTCTACGCCCATCACCCGGCAACCGGCTTTGGCAAAGGGAAGCAGATTGCCTCCCTCTCCACAGCCCACTTCCAGCACTTTATCGGGGATGTGTCCGATGACTTCCTTTATGTAGGGGATATAATAGTTCTTGCTGGTCTGTGACTGTTCACCAAAGTAGCTTTCCCGGTCGGTATGTCGTTTCTGCATGTTCTTTGTTCCTTCTTGAGTTTGATTATCCATATAAATAGATAATCAGTCGGGTAAAAGACTGCGTGGCGCATCGTTTTTTTACCAGGAAATGCGGAGGCCTACCGGGAGGGTGAATGTGAACGGGTGTTCCTTTCGGATGGTGCGCAGTTGGCTGCCGTCGGGGATATAATAGTTTACAGTCGGCTCCAGATAGATGCCTGCCTGGGGTGTGAGGCGATATTGTATGCCTATACTTGTGTTGACCGACCACTGCCAGGGAGCACTTACCGGCTGGCTGTCGAGCTTGTGTGGAATACTGTCTGTGACATGGAAGCTTTGGAGTGTCCCTTTTATGGGGATATCCACCTGCATGCCTGCCGTGGCATAACTGGAGAAACGTTTGTAATGCCAGAAACGGTAGGAAAGCCGGAGAGGAATGCCGATATAATGCAACTTCTGGTTGTCTTGAATGCGGAATGCTTCGCCGGTAGTGAACTCCGACCTGAGAAGCGTATATTGCAATCCGGTTTCCAGACTCCAACGCTCATTCAATTTCTTGCTGAGAGAGAGTCCCACGACGATGGGGGCATGATGTTGCTGGTTCTCAACAATCCTGCCGCTGTTATTCTGGGCAATCTGCATGAGTCCGATGGAATCTTTTCCCAGAGTACCCTGCTGATAGCGGGTGTGCAGATAAGAATAATACTCTTCCCACGTGCTGACTTGTTGAGGGAAGTCACTTGAAATGCCGTCGGTATGTGGAGTGGCAATCAGCTTATATAAGTTCTGTGCCAGTTGCGGTCCGAGTGAACCTGCCAGCATCAACTTCCATTTCCTGGATTTCTTCTTGCGGGTTGGCGGCATTAGGGAAGGGGAGGAGGCGAAAGCCATCTGCCGGTTGGTGATGGTCTGTCCGGTGAATGGAGAAGGTATGGGATATTTGTGGATGCTATCTTTCATTTTGGGTATGGCAAGGGGCCATTCTGTGGAAACAGGAACGGGAGGGATGATTCGTTCCCTTTTGTTCAGATTTTCTTTGGTATAGCATTGTTCGTCGGTTCGGGGAGTATCGGTTTTCTTTGTTTGTTGCGTACTCCCGGCTTGCCTGGAAGAAACTTTGGACAAACGGTTTTCCCTGATACTCTTTTTCTCTCTGTACAGATAGTCATACAGCGTTGGAAAGAGAAGCAATACTGTCAAAACAATGAATACACGGTATCCTGCCAGCATCTTTTTAAGTAAAATTTTCGCCCGGAACAATTGGGAGGAAGAGGAGTGTGGCGCTATACCCAGTAAATCTCCGATTTCTTTGTGGGACAATCCTTCCAGTACTGCCAGTTTAAATACCTTGCAGTAGCCCTCCGGAAGGCTCTCCACTATATCCAGCATCTTATCGTACGAAATGAAATCCGGACAAAAAGGATTTTCAGCAGGCTCTTCCTCTTCCGGAATATCTGTCAATGGGATGGTGGGGTTGGCATTGGCATGGTTGAGGTATTGCAGTGCCAGGTTTCTCATAATCTTTTTCATCCAGTATTCCAGTTTCTCCGGGTTGCGCAGCGAATGAATGGAAGTGAATATGATGACAAAACCGTCGTGAAGAAGATCTTGGGCTATCGTTGGGTCGGGAATATAGCGTAGGCATACTTTCAGCATTTTCTCTGAATAGTTTTCGTAGAGCAGGCTCAAGGCCTGCCCGTTTCCCTTCTGGCATAAAGTGACAAGAGCTTTTGTATCCATGTGTTTGTCTCAATGTTATTTCTTAAGGATAGAGAAGAACATGAATGACTGCATGGATTTTTATTTTTTAACTAAGCCTCCCGGTTGGCTTCTGCTGCACAGTCCGGACAAATGCCTTTCAGTACATAGTTGATGCTGTTCAGTGTAAATCCTTGAGGCAGCTTCACCACCGGAGTGGGAATGTTGGTGAAGCAGAAGGTTTTGTTGCATTTCTCGCAATGGAAATGGGTGTGCAGGTCGCTTACGTCGCAAGAGCAACTGTCGCTGCACACGGCATACTTGAAGGAACCCGTCCCGTCATCTATACTGTGTATCAGATGATGGGAGAGGAATAGGGTAAGGGTACGGAAGATGGTGGATTTGTCCACCGTATCCAGCATGGTTTCAAGGTCGAGCAATGAGACGGAACGGCCTGCCTGCATCATGGTGCGCAATACCAGGATGCGGATGGCAGTGGGCTGTATGTCCCTTTTGGCCAATAGGTCCAAATATTTCTTTTCTTCCATTTTTTCTATTTAATAAGTTTTTGTATGCGTATGGCGTTCACTATCGCAATGAGGGCGACGCCTACGTCGGCAAAGACAGCTTCCCAAAGTGTGGCGATTCCACCGGCACCGAGGATGAGGACAAGCAGCTTCACTCCGAAAGCCAGCGAGATGTTCTGCCAGACAATCCGGCGGGTTTGCCTGCCCGCATGAATGGCGGTGGCCACTCTCGAAGGCTGGTCTGTCTGTATCACTACATCGGCGGTTTCGATGGCGGCATCGCTGCCAAGTCCGCCCATGGCGATGCCCACATGGCTAAGGGCAAGAACCGGGGCATCATTGATGCCGTCGCCCACAAAGGCTATTCGGTTGGCAGGGTTGCTGCGGAGTGCCTCGATGTGCTTCACCTTTCCGTCCGGCAGCAGGTCTCCGTATGCCTGGGTGATGCCTAGCTTTTCTGCAAAGTTAGTAACAATGGCTTGTTTGTCTCCCGATAATATCTGAATATTATTGATATTTAAAGCTTTTAATTCTTTGACGGCGTTGACGGCATCTTCCTTTAATGTGTCTGATAGCAACAGATAACCGGCATATTTTGTTCCGATGGCGCAGGCCACAATCGTATCGACAATTGATGACAATTCATCGGGATATTCTATCCCGAACTTAGTCAGCAGGCGGGTGTTGCCCACCAGGACACGCGTTCCATCCATAGTGGCTTGCAGTCCGTGGCCGGCAATCTCCGTAACGTCCGTTGTGGCAATCAGCTCTATATCTCTTTGTTTGGCATAGCTTATGATGGCTTTGGCTATGGGGTGCGTACTGTTTCGCTCTGCCGAGGCGGCAAGCTGTATCAACTTCTCTTCCGTAACTCCCGGTTGTGCCTGGCAGGATTGTACATCGAAGGTGCCTTTGGTCAGCGTACCCGTCTTGTCGAATACCACCGTGTTGACTTGGGTGATGGCATCGAGGTAGTTGCCACCTTTGAAGAGGACACCCAGGCGAGAGGCGGCGCCGATTCCTCCGAAGTAGCCTAACGGAATGCTTACGACGAGGGCGCACGGGCAGGAGATAACCAGAAAGACCAATGCCCTGTATAGCCAGTCATTGAAGATGAACGAGAATTGTGCATCTGCCAGCGAATAGAGGAAGGGGAGCAGTACAATCAATGCCGCCAGTCCGGTGACGGCGGGCGTATAGATACGGGCAAACTTACGGATGAAAAGTTCTGCCGGCGCTTTGCGCTCGGAGGCATTCTGCACCAGTTCCAATATACGGGAAAGAGCACTTTTCTCGAAGGGTTTGGTGACTTGGATGCGTACGACTTTGTCGGTCGCAATCATTCCGGCAAGCACTTCCCCGCCCTGGCGGATGTTGCGGGGAACACTTTCTCCCGTCAGTGCAGAGGTGTTGAAGGCGGCAACTTCGTCCAGCATCGTTCCGTCCAGGGGGACACGCTCTCCGGCTTTTACTTCGATGGTTTCGCCTACCTGCACACGTTGGGGAGCTTCGACAAGCGTACTGCCGTTTCTGATGACCGTTGCCGTTTCGGGACGTACGTCGAGCAGGGCGCTGATGTTACGCTTGGCTTTGTCTACGGCTTTGTCCTGAAAGAGCTCTCCCAAGGAGTAGAAGAGCATGACGGCAACGCCTTCGGGATATTCGCCTATATAGAAGGCGCCGAGGGTGGCGATGGACATAAGGGTGAATTCGCTGAACACGTCCTTTTGCAGGATGCTTTCCCAGGCTTCCCTCATCACCGGGAGGCCTACGGGGAGATAGGCAAGCAAGTACCATATAAAAGGTACATACTCTCCCTTGAAGAAGGTGGCGTCAGTAGCATTCAGGATGAGCCCTCCGAAGAGCAATAGGGCAGAGAGGATGATTCTCCAATAATCTTTCAGCAGACTGTTTCTTTTTTCTTGTATCGCTGTATGTCCGTGTGTGCAGCAGCATTTGCAACTCATATTGTTTCCTCCTATTTTCTATTTTCTGCAGCAAAGGTAGCGGAAAGGAGATGCAACTTGGTTGCAAAGTGAAAATTCCCGGACTGTCCGGGCTGTCTTAGATTTCCAGCATCCGCTTCTCCCGTTCCAGGTCTTTCTCGTTCAGCAGGGGAGAGGGGACGGAGCAGGTTTTGATGAAGTCGCCCGGCTGGCAGGTGTAGTTGTAGTAGGGGCGTTGCTCGTCGGTCAGCTGGTCTTGGGGGATGAGCTGGCCTTTCAGTTCCAGGAAGTCGTCCATGGAGGTGCTGTCCGAGTGTTTGATGAAGAGGATGCGGCGGGCTATGGGGTTGCGGTTATAGTCCAGGCAGAGGTAGAGCCCTTTGAGCAGGTGGGGAAAGTCGTACATGGGCAGTTGCAGGTAGATGGTGAACAAGGCCAGTTGGGGTGCCTCGCGTTCGTTGAAGAAGATATAGGCATTCTGGTGGTTGTTGAAGACAGCAGTGCCGAAGTGGGTGGTGTTGTAGGCGCTCATGTGCACCACTTTGACGTGGTCGTTGCTGTCGGCAGGGGTTATCAGGTAAGGCTCCACCTTTAAGGCATTGGAGGAGGAAGAGAGGCTGTAACTGATGTAGATGCCGCTGTAATTGTACACTTCCTGCGCCGAGTGGAGCATCTCATGAAGTTTATTAATAATGGAAATTCATTTTTGCTGTCAGCACCCGCCTCTATCTTTGCCACCGAAATCAAGAACGAACTTAAACGACACACTATGTTCAACGGTGAGAAAAAACAGATAATACAGAGCAAGAGACTGGCTGATGCCTTGTTCATCCTTTGGGCGGGTGGAGCGGCTTTGCTCTCCTATTCACTGGTCTATGCGCTGCGCAAGCCGTTTACGGCTGCGGGTTTTGACGGGCTCGACTTCTTTGGGATGGATTACAAGACGGCAACCAGCATCGTGCAGATTTCCGGCTATTTTATTTCCAAGCTGATTGGCATCAAGGTAATTTCGGAACTGAAGAAGGAGAACCGTCTGAAGTTCATCATCCTCTCGGTGGCGGTGGCCGAGCTTTCGCTGGTGCTGTTCGGAGCGTTGCCCCGGCCGCTGAATGTCTTTGCGCTGTTCTTCAACGGGCTTTCGTTGGGATGCATGTGGGGAGTGATTTTCAGTTTCCTCGAGGGGCGGCGGGTGACGGACCTGCTGGCGAGCCTGATGGGGCTGAGCATTGCCATCAGTTCGGGCACGGCAAAGTCCGTCGGGCTGTTTGTGATGGAGCATCTCCACATCAGTGAGTTCTGGATGCCTGCCTTTATCGGTGCCTTTGCCTTCCCGCTGCTGTCGTTGCTGGGCTGGCTGATGACGAGAATGCCGCAACCTACCGCGGCAGACCGGGCACTGCGCTCGGAACGGGTGACGCTGGACGGCAGGGCGCGTGCGGACCTCTTCAAGAGCTTCATGCCGGTATTGCTGATGCTGTTTGCGGCAAACTTGTTCATCACCGTCTTGCAGGACATCAAGGAGGACTTCCTGGTGAAGATTCTGGATGTGGAGGCGGCGGGGCTGTCGTCGTGGGCATTTGCCAAGGTAGATGCGGTGGTGACACTGATTATCTTGTTGCTTTTCGGGCTGATGTCCGCGGTGAGGAGTAATATAAAGGTGCTGTGCCTGCTGCTGGTGCTTGTGACGTGCGGCACAGCGACCTTGGGATTCGTGGCCTTCAATTACGATGGGTTGCAACTGCCACCCATGACGTGGCTGTTCCTCCAGAGTTTGTCGCTCTATACTGTTTACCTCAGCTTCCAGACGTTGTTCTTCGAGCGTTTCATCGCCTGCTTCCGCATCAAGGGGAATGTGGGGTTCTTTATCGTCACACTCGATTTTATCGGGTATACCGGTACGGTGGTGGTATTGGTATTCAAAGAATTCTTCAATCCGGACATCAACTGGCTGGATTTCTATAACCTGATGTCGGGCTATGTCGGCATTGTGTGCAGCGTGGCTTTCCTATGCTCGGCTGTCTACCTGGTGCAGCGCTATCGCAAGGAGAATGCTTCGGGACCGTTGGGCTCTTCCCTTTTCCGTTTGCGCCGTTGGTCCCGGCCGGGCAATTCCTTGCTTCTTGAGACTGAATAATAATAATATATCGTATGAAAAGAATTGAATGTATCATTATGGACTGGGCAGGAACTGCCGTCGATTACGGTTGTTTTGCTCCCGTCGCCGCCTTTGTCGAGAGCTTTCGGGCCATCGGCGTTCCCGTCACTGCTGCCGAAACACGTGCGCACATGGGGCTGACCAAAGTAGAAGAAATCCGTGCACTGTTCAATATAGAACGTGTCCGGACGGAATTTGAACGGAAATTCGGCCGTCCCGCCGGTGAGGAAGACGTGCAGGCACGTTATGCCGAATTCCAACGGGTGTTGTTTGCCTCGCTCGAAGATTATACCGACCCTATTCCCGGTGTGGTGGAAACGATTTCCGCACTGCGTGCGCAAGGTATCCGCATTGGCTCCACCACCGGCTATACCCGCTCTATGATGGATGTTGTGCTGCCTGCCGCCACAGCCAAAGGCTATGCGGTAGATAATTGCGTCACTCCCGACGGGTTGCCTGCAGGCCGTCCTGCTCCCTACATGATATATAAGAATATGGCAGACCTCGCCATCCCCTCCGTAGATTGTGTGTTGAAGTATGGCGATACCATCGCCGACATCAAGGAGGGTATCAATGCCAAAGCATGGACCGTCGGCGTAGTCCTCGGCAGTAACGAACTGGGACTGACGCAAGAGGAAGTCTCCTCCTTGCCTGCCGATGAGCTCGAAGCCCGTAAGGCCGATGTCCGCCGCCGCATGCTTGCCGCCGGTGCCCACTATGTGGTCGATACCATTGCCGAGCTCCCCGCAGTCATCGCCGAGATAAACCGTAAACTTGAGATTTTGTAACCCTTATAAACGTATAAACTTAAAAACTCAATGCATATGAAACCCTACATTCTCCTTACCCCCGGCCCCCTTACCACCTCACAAACCGTCAAGGAAGCCATGCTGACCGACTGGTGTACCTGGGACGAAGACTACAACCTCCACATTGTGGAAGAAATCCGCAAGTCCCTCGTCTCCCTCGCCACCCAGCATACCGGCGACTATACTTCCATCCTCCTGCAAGGTAGCGGCACGTACTGTGTGGAAGCCGTCATCGGTAGCGTCATCAAGCCTGGCGACAAACTTCTCATACTGAGCAACGGCGCCTACGGCGACCGCATGGGCAACATCGCCGAGTATCACGGCATCTCGTACGACATGCTTGCTTTTGACGAAACAGAGCAAGTCTCCGTCAGCTACGTTGACGACTATCTTTCGCACAATGCCGAAATCACTCACGTTGCCGTGGTGCATTGCGAAACCACTACCGGCGTGCTCAATCCCCTCAAGGAGATAGCCCACCTCGTCAAGATGCACGGCAAGAAACTGATTGTAGACGCCATGAGCAGCTTCGGCGGTGTTCCCCTCGATGTACACGAACTGGGCATAGACTTCCTCATCAGCAGTGCCAACAAGTGCATCCAGGGCGTTCCGGGGTTTGGCTTCATCATCGCCCGCCGTTCCGAGCTGTTGCACTGCAAGGGCGTCTCCAAGTCACTCTCTCTCGACATTTACGACCAATGGGAAGCCATGGAGAAAGGACATGGCAAATGGCGTTTTACTTCTCCTACACACGTGGTCCGCGCCTTCAAGCAAGCCATGGACGAACTGGCAGAGGAGGGCGGTGTGGAGGCCCGTCACAACAGATATTGCGAGAACCACCGCGTGCTGGTGGACGGCATGCGTTCCCTCGGTTTCCAAACGTTGCTGCCGGACGAGATTCAATCGCCCGTTATTACTTCTTTCCTCTATCCTCATGCCGATTTCAACTTCAAAGCTTTCTACACACAACTGAAAGAGCGTGGATTTGTCATCTATCCGGGAAAGATTTCGCAAGCCGACACTTTCCGTATCGGCAATATCGGAGATGTTCATCCCGAAGATTTCCGGCAGCTGATAGAGATAATTCGCGAGTGTAAATACTAAGCTCCGAATCTGCATAGATTTAATCGTTCCATCGTGGAGGAAAAATCGTTCCACCATGGTGGAACGATTTTTTCCTAGTGGTGGAATAATATTTTCCCCATGATGGAATGATTTGTCCTTCGCCTTCCTTCTTCTTAAGCTTCCCTATTAAATTTGACCTTCGTCAAGTCTGTAAACGCTATCTTTTCGTATTTTTGCACCCAATTTCGGAGGTATCAGATTTATGGCAACATCCAGAGAAATGACGGAAGGACGGGCTCTTCCGTTGATTTTCAACTTTACTTTGCCTTTACTGCTCGGCAATCTGCTGCAACAGACCTATTCATTGGTAGATGCAGCTATCGTGGGGCGCTTTCTGGGTATCAACGCCTTGGCTTCAGTCGGGGCAAGCACTTCGGTCGTTTTTCTTATTCTGGGATTCTGCAATGGCTGTTGCGGAGGTTTCGGCATTCCCGTGGCGCAAAAGTTCGGTGCGCGGGATTATGTCACGATGCGCCGTTATGTGGCTGTCAGCCTGCAGCTGGCTGCGGTGATGTCTGTTGTCATTGCCGTGGTTACCAGCATTTACTGTGCAGATATTCTGCACATGATGAGTACGCCGGAGAACATATTCACGGGAGCCTATTATTACCTGCTTGTCACGTTTATCGGGGTTCCCTTTACTTTCTTCTATAATCTGCTGTCCAGTATTATCCGTGCATTGGGTGACAGCAAGACGCCGTTTTGGTTTCTACTTCTCTCTACGGTACTGAATATCCTGCTCGATTTGTTCTGCATTCTGGTACTGGGTTGGGGAGTGGCAGGAGCTGCCATCGCAACTCTTGCATCCAGAGTCTTCTGTGCTGTAGTGGTACTCTGGCAGCTTCGTATGGACAGACAGCCTATTGTAGTCAGAAATTACAGACAGATCCGTCCGGATGGAAAAATGATCAGAAGAGTTCTGGCTCTGGGAATCCCGTCCGGCATAGAGAACAGCATGTTTCAGCTTGGAAAGCTGGCAATACAGTCTTCCGTATCTACACTGGGGACGGTAGCTATTGCAGCTCAGGCAATGACAAATATTCTTGAGAACCTTAACGGTATTGCAGCTATCGGTGTAGGAATCGGTCTGATGACAGTATTAGGACAGTGTCTGGGAGCGGGCAGAAAGGATGAGGCAGTTTACTATATTAAGAAATTAAGTGTTCTTGCAGAAATCATTGTTGTTGCAAGCTGTCTTTTGGTGTTTGCCTTAACCATTCCGGTCACAAAGCTGGGTGGTATGGAACCGGAAAGTGCAAGAATGTGTTTCCATATGATATCCTGGATAACGGTTGTCAAACCTATTGTATGGACTCTGGCATTTATCCCTGCCTATGGCCTCAGAGCAGCCGGAGATGTAAAATTTTCTATGATCACATCCTGTATCACTATGTGGACATTCCGTTTTTGTCTTTGTGTATATCTGATCCGTTTCAGAGGCTTCGGCCCAATGGCTGTATGGATTGGAATGTTTACTGACTGGACAGTGCGGGGAATCGTATTTTCTCTTCGCTTCCACAGTAGGAAATGGCTGAAGCATAAGGTAGTATAACAAGGTGGTATAGCCATGAAATGCGTTGACTTTTACTGCTCAAAATTATATAATGATTCTCGGAAATAATTCTGGAAAAGCATTACAGGAAGTCAGGTGAAATTCCTGCGCAAGTCCGTTACTGTAACAGCCAGATACTGTCTGCTTTTCATTGTAGAGAGGAAATATGATCTGCGGCAACCAGAGGATATTTCGGGAAAAGAGCTTTCAGGAGGGATTTTGTTGCACACAGAAATCCCTCCTTTTTATGTATAGCAATGCTGTGGAGTAATCTGCAGACAGAATGTGACAACAATGCAGCAAAGGAGGCGTCATGAAAAACGGACTGGAAGATTACTACGTGATACGTGGCAATAAAAAAATGAGGTTTGGCTATACAACAGGCTCCTGCGCAGCAGCTGCATGTAAGGGTGCTGCAGAGATCCTGCTGGGTGGTGTCATGCAGAAGGCTGTCACCTTGATGACTCCTAAGGGAATCCTGCTTACACTGGAACTGAAAGATGTCCGAATTGAAGAGGATAGAGTGACCTGTGCAATTCAGAAGGATGCAGGAGATGATCCGGATACTACCAATGGAATTCTGGTCTATGCCACAGTGCAGAAGACAAAAGAACCGGGAATTATCCTTGACGGAGGCGTTGGCGTGGGAAGGGTAACAAAAGCCGGACTTTCCCAGAAAATCGGGGAAGCAGCTATTAATCCTGTGCCAAAGGCCATGATTTTGCGTGAAGCCACAGAAATTGCTGAGAAATATGATATTCGTGGATTGCATCTGCTGGCAGCCGAGGATAATGAGCTTAATGCTGAAATCATAGAAATGCTGCTGACAGATGACGGTGCGAAGGTTACAGTTGCAAAAAACGGCAGACAGGCGTCCTTTGAGCCTTCTTCGTAAAGCTCCTCCAGGGTTTTGTCGGCAGCCTCTTTTA
>OGYE01000860.1_pt1 | contig 20034 bp, 21 predicted proteins | sample 1576471 | NCBI WGS metagenome assembly OGYE01 (sample SAMEA3541532, study PRJEB24748) | human gut metagenome | biome: human gut; feature: human-associated habitat; material: faeces | place: China | collected 2012
TAAAAAACGAAATCAAAGCAAGACTTAAAATATATCCGAGAGTTATTCTGCTGCGTACTTCAACGGTTCTTGCTGAATCAGCAGAGGTTGTTAGTCCACTTACTGGCCAAGTTAAACCACTTAGCCAAGCCACAGACCCTGTCTTTTCATCAGGTGTAATGGGACAAGGTGTCGTCATCGAACCAAGTCAAGGCGAATTGGTTTCACCAGTGAATGGTACAGTGACAGTACTCTTCCCAACTAAGCACGCAGTAGGTATCGTTTCTGAAGAAGGTGTTGAAATGCTAATGCACATTGGTATGGATACGGTTAGTCTTGACGGAAAAGGTTTTAAGGCTCATGTTGAACAAGGTGATAAAGTTGTTGTTGGTCAACAATTGATTAGTTTTGATATGGATGTTATCAAAGAAGTTGGTTTGGTCACTGAGACTCCAGTAATCATTACAAATCAAGATGATTTCCAAGCAGACGTAGAAGGGGATCTTCCACGTGATATCAAACGTGGTGAAGTTCTCATGATCGCTCATCGAACAAAATAAGCTAAGGGGTGGAAACGTTACGGTCCACCCTTTGATAAAAAAGAGGTTAAATAAATGGCATTAGATAAAACAAAGGTTGTATACCAAATTTATCCAAAATCATATAAGGACACTACAGGAAATGGAATCGGTGATTTCAGAGGAATCATTGAAAAAATTCCTTATCTAGCAGAGTTGGGCGTGGATATGGTTTGGCTCAATCCTTTCTATCCAAGTCCTCAGCGTGACAATGGCTACGATATTTCAGACTACACAGCTGTCAACCCTGTTTTTGGGGATATGGCTGATTTTGAAGAAATGGTCCGTGTCGGTAAGGAGCACAAGATTGATTTCATGCTAGACATGGTACTTAACCATTGCTCAACGGAGCATGAGTGGTTCCAAAAGGCTCTTGCTGGAGATAAGTACTATCAAGATTTCTTCTTCATTCAGGACCAACCAACCGATTGGTTGTCTAAATTTGGTGGTTCTGCCTGGGCTCCTTTTGGAGATACAGGGAAATACTATCTTCACCTCTTTGATGAAACACAGGCAGACCTCAATTGGCGTAATCCTAATGTTCGTAAGGAGTTGTTCAAGGTGGTCAACTTCTGGCGGGACAAGGGAGTCAAAGGTTTCCGTTTCGATGTAATCAATTTGATTGGGAAAGATGAGGTCTTGGTAGATTGCCCTGAAAATGAAGGGAAACCAGCTTATACGGATAAACCAATTGTCCATGACTATCTTCGTATGATGAATGAAGCGACCTTTGGTTCTGATGATAGCTTTATGACAGTTGGAGAGATGTCATCGACAACCATTGACAACTGTGTTTTGTATTCAGCACCGGAGCGCCACGAGTTGTCTATGGCCTTTAACTTCCATCATCTTAAAGTAGACTATGAAGATGGTCAAAAATGGACCATTACTCCCTTTGATTTTGAAGAGCTCAAACGTCTCTATCATACCTGGGGTAAGGAAATGAGTGAACGAGGTGGTTGGAGTGCCCTTTTCTGGAATAACCATGACCAACCTCGTGCCTTGAATCGCTTTGTGGATATTAAGAACTTCCGTAATGAAGGAGCGACCATGCTAGCAGCTAGCATTCACTTGTCACGTGGAACTCCGTATATCTATATGGGCGAAGAGATTGGAATGATTGATCCAGACTATGATTCGATGGCAGATTATGTGGATGTCGAGTCCATCAATGCTTACCAAATGCTCTTGGACCAAGGCGAGTCTCCTGAGCAGGCCTTCAAGATCATTCAAGCCAAATCACGTGATAATTCTCGTACGCCAATGCAATGGGATGCTTCTGAGAATGCAGGTTTTTCAACAGGCACTCCATGGTTGAAAGTCGGTAAATCTTATAAAGACATCAACGTTGAAAATGAAATCGACGGACCAATCTTTAAATTCTATAAAGAATTGATTCGCTTGCGTAAAGAAATGCCTATCATTTCAGAAGGAAGCTATCAGCCAGCATTTGAGGATAGTCAAGAAGTCTACGCTTTTGAACGCCACTTAGCCGGTCAAAAACTCTTGGTGCTCAATAATTTCTATGGAAGTGAAGCTGAAGTGGAGATTCCAGCAGAATACCAAGCAGGGCGCGTGCTCTTGTCAAACTATGACGATGCAGAGCTTGCTGAAAAGGTAAGTCTTAAGCCTTATCAAACCCTAGCAATCTTAGTAAAATAAGCCAAACTTTCCTCAGTAAATGCTTTTGCTGGGGAATTTTGTTATAATGAAAGCACTTTTAATGTTGATGGAGGAAGTGTAATGACACGCTTACAAGATGATTTTTACCATGCGATTAATGGTGAGTGGGAAAAAACAGCAGTGATTCCCGATGATAAACCACGCACAGGAGGTTTCTCAGATTTAGCAGATGAAATTGAAGACCTCATGCTTGAAACAACTGATCAATGGTTGGCAGGAGAGAATGTTCCTGACAATGCCATTCTACAAAACTTTATAAAGTTTCACCGTATGGCTACGGACTTTGACAAACGTGAGGCATTGGGTATCGAGCCTGTTAAACCCTGGATTGAAGAATACAAGAAGCTTTCCTCATTCTCAGAATTTGCTTCGAAAATTGTTGACTATGAGATGTCTGGTAAGCCTAATGAGTTCCCATTCGGTGTATCTCCAGACTTTATGAATGCTCAATTAAATGTCCTCTGGGCAGCAGCGCCAAGTATTATTTTACCTGATACAACCTATTACACTGAGGATAATGATAAGGGCAAGGAGCTTTTAGGAATTTGGCGTGAAATGGAAGAAGAACTCCTTGAGAAATATGGCTTTACAGCTGAAGAAATCAAAGATATCTTGGACAAGGTTATCGCCCTTGATGCTAAGTTGGCCAAGTATGTCCTTTCGAGTGAAGAATCTTCCGAGTATGTGGAACTCTACCACCCATATGATTGGGAAGACTTTACCAAGCTAGCACCGGAACTCCCACTTGATAACATCTTCACAGAAATCTTGGGACAAGTTCCTGATAAAGTTATCGTTCCTGAAGAGCGCTTCTGGACAGAATTTGCGGCGGAATATTATTCAGAAGATAATTGGGAGCTACTTAAGGCGAGCCTACTTATCGATGCTACGACAATTTGGAATGCCTATTTGACAGACGAACTTCGTGTTCTATTTGGAAAATATGGTCGTGCGCTTTCAGGAACACCACAAGCCTGGGACAAGAAAAAAGGAGCCTACTATTTGGCACAAGGCCCTTACAATCAAGCTCTAGGACTATGGTATGCAGGTGAAAAATTCTCACCAGAAGCAAAAGCAGACGTTGAAGCCAAGGTGGCAACCATGATTGATGTTTATAAATCACGTCTTCAAACAGCGGATTGGTTGGCTCCTGAGACACGTGAAAAAGCTATTACGAAACTTAATGTCATTACGCCTCATATCGGTTATCCAGAAAAACTACCTGAGACATATGATAAGAAGATTATTGATGAGAACTTGTCACTTGTTGAGAATGCACAGAAGTTAGTCGAAATTTCAATTGCTCATAGCTGGAGTAAGTGGAACCAACCAGTTGATCGAAGTGAGTGGCATATGCCTGCCCACATGGTTAATGCTTACTATGATCCACAGCAGAACCAAATTGTTTTCCCAGCAGCTATCCTTCAAGCACCTTTCTATGACCTTCACCAATCGTCATCAGCCAACTATGGTGGTATTGGTGCTGTCATTGCTCACGAGATTTCCCATGCCTTTGATACAAACGGAGCTTCCTTTGATGAGAATGGTAGTCTTAAGAACTGGTGGACTGAAGAAGACTATACAGCCTTTAAGGAACGTACTGACAAGATTGTGGATCAGTTTGAGGGCTTGGACTCTTATGGTGCCAAGGTCAATGGTAAATTGACTGTTTCTGAGAATGTGGCTGACCTCGGTGGTGTAGCCTGTGCCTTAGAAGCAGCTAAACGAGATAAGGATTTTTCAGTTCGCGAATTCTTTGTTAATTTTGCGACAATCTGGCGTATGAAAGCACGTGAAGAATACATGCAAATGTTGGCTAGCGTGGACGTGCACGCTCCAGCTAAATGGCGCACCAATGTTATCGTGAGCAACTTCGACGAATTCCACAAGGAATTTGACGTTAAAGAGGGCGACGGCATGTGGCGTGCCCCAGAAAATCGCGTGATTATTTGGTAATAATGATGAAATCTGTCCAAAAATGGATGGATTTCATCATTTTTTGTCGTTGTAAGGGTTTACAAAGATTGGATAAAGAGCTATAATAATATTGTTCAAAAGCTTGTGATTTTTTTAACAAGTGCTTAAAAGGAGTTTTATATGACTAAAGAAATTAAACAAACTAAAGATATTCAAACAGTAATTGATGAATTGGCAATAAAGGGGGTTGAAGCCCTCAATGAAATGGCTGACTTTACACAGGAGCAAGTGGACCATATTGTTCACCAAGCTGCGATTGCTGCCCTAGATAAACACATGTATCTTGCAAAATTGGCTGTTGACGAAACAGGTCGTGGTATTTATGAAGACAAAGCTATAAAAAATATGTATGCTTCTGAATACATTTGGAATAGCATCAAAAATGACAAGACAGTCGGTGTTATTGCTGAAGATAAAGAGCAAGGTTTGGTCTCTATCGCTGAGCCGGTCGGTGTTATCTGTGGGGTAACTCCAACAACAAATCCAACATCTACTACTATTTTCAAAGCTTTGATTGCGTTGAAAACACGTAACTCAATTGTATTGGCCCGAAGTGGCAGACTCGCTGCGCACCATGGACCCGTATATGGTCCTGGCAGATTTCGACAGCTACTGTCAGGTGCAGGAGCACAGCTCGCAGCTGTACACCGACACCGACACATGGACCAAGATGTCCCTGCACAACATCGCAAACGCAGGCATCTTCTCCGCTGACCGTGCTGTCAATGAATACGCAAAGGATATCTGGAACATCCGGTAATCCCATTGCATCCAGCGATTGAAACAAAACGGGACAGGGCAGGCAGGTTGGCCGGTTCTGTCCCGTTTTTCCACAACCAGAAAGGAGTCTTTTTCCATGGCATATCTCTATCACAGCTGGGACGAAGCCTATAAGTCGCCTTTCGGCGCAATCCACCGGGACGAGGGCCCCTCTCCGAAAAAAATTATACGCCATGAGTACGAGAAAAACCGGGTGAGCCTGTAGAATTTCCCGTGGGCATCTGTCCATTAAGCTCTCGAACAGGGCTGTGATGTCCCGTTCTTGATTATTATAGACATACTGGGTGGATATGGGGAGGGCCAAAATTGCCTGGTAGTCTTCCACCTTCATGAAGAAGAGAGCTGCCTGCAACAGGTCGTCTATATCAAGACTGGCAAGGGCGGCCTTGCGGTACGCTGCTTTTTTGAACTCTGCGGACTGCATGGAAAAGCGTTCCAGCAGATAATCTCGCAGGATGCTGTGCATGATATAGGCCTGTCTATCCGCTGCGTAGCGAATGAAGAAATCAAGAGAAAGCAGCTCCGCGACAGTATCTGGCAACGCCATGCCGTCACTCATGATGGCGGCCTGATGGCTGTTGAAGGACTCCAGCAGGGAGAGTGCCATTATGAGGTTCCGTTCTTCGGGTGAAAGTCGATTCCATATGGCAGTTTCCACCAGAGGACGAATGCCTCTGAAATCGACAAAATCTCCGGTGTGCCTGTAGTTTTGCAGCTGCAGACGGATGGCGGCTACCCAGCCCCTTGAGGTTGTCTGGAGCAACTCTATTTGTTTCTGCGAGATGTCTATGCCCGTCAGACTGCAATATTCAATAATGCACTGATTATCGAAAAAGAGATCACGCGGCGTGATGCCGAGATATGGCTGAACATGAAAGGTCGCTCCTTTTCCTTCATCCTTGAGGGGCTGTGTCACAAGAATGATATGTATGTTCTCATTCCGACAGGCGGAAAAAGCGGCGATGCAGCGCTTTCGCACCGGACTATCGAAGAGCTGGTAATTGTCGATGACCACAAACGTGGGTTCTGCGCAGGTATAGCCGGAAATGAGAAAAGCTATATCAGCCAGATTCTCCAGAGAGGGTTCACCAAGTTCCAACAGCTCATCCGTTATGCTGTCCTCCGACCCGCCGAAAAGTGCGCAGATACCCGCCCATGTCCTGCCCGCTGATTCGCCGAAACAGGTGTACCAGCGCACATCGGCCATTTTTTGTTCCCGTGCCAGATATTCGCGCAACGCCGTGGTCTTGCCGAAGCCGGATGGTGCCTCAATGACCGTCAGGCCATATGTGGGAATATCCGCCAGGGTTTCCCAAAGGTGTCGAGAGAAGTAGTAACAGTTGTTCTTTTGCGGATTGCACCCCATGGGATTTCCCTCGCCTGCTCCTGATTATCCTGCTTGCTCCCCTGTATATACCTAATTTCTGGTGATAGCTACTTTGTTCTGTTTGGGGTAGTCAGATATTTAAATTAGCATGACCCTATAATGGTAGAATTGCAGGGAGAGACTGGTATGAAACGGTTTACTTCATTCGGATGCCTGATGATGTTTTTTCTCCTTTTGACGCCTCTTCCGGCCAGGGCGGAGATGACTGTAACTATCGTCAATGGTTCGTCACTGGAAATCAATTATCTGTATCTGGATAGTGGAGAAGGCAGTATGGGGTCATCGATGAGTCTTGTCCCCGGCAACAGAATCAATATGAATGACGGCAATGCTTCTATCCTCAAGGGGCTTACGGTATTTGCCGGAACCAAGCGCTATGTCTTTGAGTCAATGAGTCTTCCCGGCCCGAAGCAGGTCCTGCGTTTTGTCCTGCACGATGACGGTGTACCGGCGCTTGTCCCTGAGGGAGAGTCCCAGTCGTCTGCCCAAGGAGAGAGCTTTGATGTTGAAACTGGTCCCATCTGGGACAACGATGATGCTCAGGAACGCTGTCCTGAAGTGCTGGCAGCCTGGATGGAAGCCAATCCCGGCAAGGAGGCCGAATGGACAGGCAACTGGACGACGACTGTTGAAGGGGAGACGAGTGTTTGCAATCTTCGGCTCAGAAATGCTTCTTCCAAGGTTTCGGCGTTATCTTCCGGAAGTATCACCGGAAAATCAATTCCGCTGATCCCCGAAGGAACGGTACCCGTTGACCTAGCACAGGTGCTTGCCGCCCACACTATGGCGGATCTACGCCCGATGAACATCACTGAAGCATCCTATCCATTCGCGGGTGAATTCTTCCTGCCTGTAAACTTTGCGGAGACAACCTGGCTGGCCAGAATTATTCCTGAAAACAGTGGAGAATTTTTCGGCAAAAACGTGGATGAATGCCCCATCAGCAGCATCGTGTTTCATACGGCCATTGACGATGAAGGTCTCAAGAACATCATTCTCGCTTTGTCCTCCGCAGGATACCGCCCCTGGTTCGCTTATGTGAAGAACGGGGAAAAGATGAATATTACCGATGCAATACATTTCTGGGATAATGCGGATACGCCCACTCAGTCCGATGCCGAGGAAACGATGGCCGAGAGTTGCGTTACTGTTTTCAGCGAGACCGATCCCATCATCCTGGAATGTATTTATATTTCTGCGAAATGCTGGGACGAGGCCGTCAAGGGGGAAAACCCGGTCGCCCCTGTCATGCGTCTGCATGTTACCTCCAATAAGAACCTTTCCCTAGTCTGGATGGCCGATGGTTCCACGCTTATTGAGGCAAGCCGCGAATAGAATCATGCGTAGGGGAGTAGCGATTGTAGCGACGATAGTAGCCTGTGCCGTACTGTTCTGGGTCATGGGAGTCCTGCTGCTGACACGGCAAACCTGCCAGCTGCTGATTCTCATGTCCGGAGTAGGTATCGGGGCCATCTGTATGGCTTTCCACGCCCGGAAAAGAGGCAGCCGAGTTCTTCTTGTCATTGCTCTTGCAGGCTTGGCGCTGGCTGTGGGGCTTGGCTTCATGGCCCTAGTGGACATGCTCGAACCGGAAATCCTCTCCTTCCGGATCATGCCGGAATATTCGCCAAAGACTCTCTCATAAGCCACATGTAGGTGAGGAAGGTATGAAACATTATTTTTTCTTCTGGAATGTCTGTCTATGCACACTTCTGCTCTGTTTTGGTCCTTGTTGCGGACAAGTGTTTGCCGAGAATGCTGGTGAAGTTCGGCCCGGCAAATGCGCGATTACGTCCGGTGGACATACATACAGGCCTTCAGGTTGTCTAATCAGGAAGGGAACAGATGAGGGGCTCGGCTGGCGTATTATCGAGAAAAAGGACGGCAGCCCTTTGCTGGATGAAATACTTACCGTTTCCATAGTCGAAACTGGCCCCGGGACTGCCGAGGTAAGCGGACTGACGCAAGGCGGCATCAATTCCCGCTGGGGGGAGGCCAAGCGCGACGGAACCTGCTGGTCAGGAGAAGACTTCCGTATCTGTATCGAATAGGATGATCGATTTTGCACACAACGCAGAGCAGGAAAAAACTCGGGAGGATACATGAACATCTGGCTTTTGGGGGCGCTGGCAATCGTGGTGGCAGCGGTTCTGTGGTACATCATGACCATGAATCGCTTCGCCAGACTTCTGGTGAAAATCAGGGAAGCCGATTCCGGTATTGAAGTGGCTCTAACCAAGCGTTTCGATACCCTGACCAAGATGCTGGAGGTGACTAGGGCTTATGCTAGGCATGAGGCCGACACTCTGGGGAACATAGTAAAAATGCGCCAGGGGATGAACATGACGCAGCGGTCTGATGCCAACAGTCAGATGGATGTCCTGCGTGAAAAAATCAACGTGCTGGCCGAAGCCTACCCGGAACTGCGTTCCAGCGACAATTTTCGCGCATTGCAGACCTCGATTACAGACGTCGAAGAAGACCTGCAGGCCGTGCGGCGTATTTATAATATGAATGTCTCGCAATTCAATCAGATGCTGGTGACTTGGCCAGACAGTATTGTGGGGCATATACATGGACATAAAAATCAGGATTTCTTTAAGGCAGAGAAAGATAAAAAACAGGATGTGGCAATACATTTTTTCCTGTAACCTTTAACATATTTCCCGATAAGGAGTGGAAGATGAAACACACACTGAAGAAGCTGTATACATATTTTTCTATAATACTCTTGACTGCATTCTGTACTTTTTCCTTCGCTCAGGATGCCTTTTCCGCGCCAAAATGGATCAAAGTCACCTACAGTAAGCCTACACTTCAAGTTATCGGAAAAGATAAAAATAATTCAGGCTACCTAGCTTTAAAAGTTTCTGTGACCCACAAAAACAACAGTAAAAAGGGCGAAGTAATTAAGGCTATTTTTGATAAAACCCTTCAGGTTTCATATACATTAGGACCAGGCTGGTATACTTCTTTGTCTAACCCCGTCAATGTCACCTCAAGAGTTAAATCAAATAAGGTTAATAAAGTCGAGATATACCCTGGTCAGAAATTCACCCTTTACTATTTAGTTCCCATTGATAAAAAAGGAAGTATTGGTAAAAGCTGGAGTTCTTTAAACGATCAGATTATTTCTGATTACAAGGCAGGGAGAGTGAACGGTATTTTTAAAAATAGAAAATATGCTTATGACTTCCAGGTAAAAAAGGACAAATAGATTTCATGGAGTTAGGCAGTAGAATGCCATAACGGCTCTTCCTCTCTCAAGAGTTTTTATTGATGAGCGGCCTTTGGTGAAGGATGTATTTTTGATGTGCATACATCAAATTGCACAGCAGCATATACGTTGTATGCGTGTCTTGGTGCTGGCTGTAGCGCTGTTTTTTCTACTGCCCATGAAATGGAGTTTTTGCTCCCCAAATGACATTTCAGTACATTTCAAGGAATTTGTAGTCAGAGATGGCAGATGGGGAGCAAAATTCTCGCTGGAGAACAACACCAGAGATCATGTGGTAACACACATCGACTACCGCGGCGAATATAAGAAAGATGGCAAGAAGAAAACCTTCACGAGAAAACGCGAGGGGAAACTGAAGCTGAATAAACCGCTGCTACTAGGGAAATCCTTTACACTCACAGTTCTTTTGTCCGCTCCTGCGACATCCCATATTGAGAATATCACTCTTGCCGTTACTGATTACAGGTATAGAAATAAAGCCCAAAAAAGTACCTCTCCGGGAGACCATCTCGGCAAACAACTCGCTGCAACAGTGCAGGATTATCTGGGAAGCCAATATGTCTGGGGTGGTACAAGTCCTGCAGGCTTCGATTGCAGCGGCTTGGTGCAGTATGTCTGCAAGAAACATGGCATTACCATCCCCCGCACCAGCGCAGAACAGGCCAAAAGTGGAATATTTGTTGCCAAAGAACATGTTCGCCCCGGAGATCTGGTATTTTTCGGCCGAAAATCTTCAGGTCCGGTGGATCATGTAGGCATATATATCGGCAATGATATCTATGTTCATGCTCCAAACCCGGACTATACCGTCATGAAGACACGCCTCAGCGACAACTCCTTTACCATGGATGGCACTCGTTATGTTTTTCAGGGGAAATATGTGACGGCACGGCGGGTGACTCCCTGACGCCATATTCGTTTTATTCCAAACCGGCACACGTTGCTCAATCGATATGTCTGACGTTATTTTTATTGTCATTGCCCTTCTTTTCGAGTTTGTCGGCCCTGTTCTGCTTGCGGGTCTGCTGATCTGGGGAATCTGGAAATTCATACGGATCCGCCGTCTCCGCAGGAGTCTCAAGGCCGCAAAGAGCGATGCCGCGGCCCTGCAGATGGAATATACCCGCATCGGAGCCGGCGCTGTTGCCTTTCTTGGCTGGGCGTCGTTCCCTGTGGTCATGGCCGCGGCCATGAGTATGGGAATGGAGATGGGAGTGTCCCTGATCTTAGCGAGCCTGTGCTGCAGCCTAATCCTGTATGGCTCACAGCGTCTGAAAGGCCGCTACAACCAGGATTTCAAGGAAAAAGTTGTCCGGGCGGAACTGGAAAAAGCCTTTGACGATCTTTCGTTCCAGCCTGAGGGCGGCCTGAATACCGATGTTCTGGGTTCCCTCGGCCTGTTCCCTTCCGGCAGCATACATTGCAATGACCTGATCACAGCCAAGTATCACGGTCTTGACTTTTCCCAGTGTGATATCCGCATTCAGGAGAACAGCGAGGTCGTCACCACCACGGAAGACGGTCACGAAGAGCGCCATACCGTCCAGACAGACGTGTTTCAGGGCAGGGTCATGCGTTTTGCCGTCGCCTCATCGGTCAAGGGCCCTGTGCAGGTGATACGGCGCGACTTCAGCGCTGCCTGCGTACTTTCGAATCCGGGCCAGTGGCAGCGGGTGGAAACGGAACTCGCGGCCTTTGGGGAGCGCTTTGAAGTCTTCGCACACGATCCGCGGGACGCTATGCGTGTCATGACGGCACAGATGATCGAGGGGATGTATTATCTCGATCGAAAGCTCAATGTTCCCTTGGCGTTCCATTTTGAAAACGGGGAGATGTTTGTCTTCATAGCCCTGCGCCGCGACGCATTTGATGTCTCCGGTAAAAAAACACTGCTGGAAGAGCGGAAACTGCTGGAAGAAGATATCAGCCTGATCACGGGATTTCTGGACACCATGTACTTCAAGGAAGACAGGAGGCACATGGATGGCGAAGGGAACGAGGAGAAGGCGCGAGAAACGGCAGCATTGGAAGCGGCATCTGCCGGCAGTGCCGGATTTCCCCTGCCCGGCAGACTTTCTCGCCTGAGAGTTGGGCTGCAAAGGCCCATGCGACTGCTTTGCCACCTCGTTTTCTGGCTTCCCGCCGCCGTGTGGGGAATTTCTGTGATTGCAGCATTCCTGCGCCTGCCGGACGGCATCGCTCTTTCCTTCAGCACCACGAACGGGACAACAGAATTAACGGACTCCTGCAACACATTCGCATATATTGTAGTGGGGGCCTTTTTTGTTCTGCCGTCGGCCTTTTTTGTGGGGAGCGTTATGGCCAGGGCCTTAAATGTGTTTCTGCTGGGCGGAGGGAGCGGCATCAACAGCGGCAGCCGCATTCTCCAGATGCTCAAGTCTCTCGTTCAGGCCCTGTTCGTCGGCATTCCCCTGTGGCTACACCTTTTAATCATCAACATCAATTTGGACGCGCTCTAGGGACGATTCCGCCGGAGGCTACCAAGGAGAATGTCATGCACGCACTTCACCCGAGAAATCTTTTTGCGCTGTTTTGTCTTCTGCTGCTGACAGCATCGGCGGCAGCCGCCACCCCGGCAAATCACGATGCCCTCATGACCGACGGCGAATACCGGAAAGCCTTTGAGGCCTATTCCACAACAGAGCAGGAAGCCGGGGAACGCCTTGACGCCCAAGATTTTGCCGCCGTCCAAAAAGTTGTGCAGGCAGAAATGGCGGAATGGGCCGAGATGGAAATATCCGCTGGCTCATCGGAAACCGAAGCATGGAGCAATGCCTATGCGACGGGACGCGACAGCCTGAACCGCAAACTGATGTGGGACTGGCTGCGCCGTCACCCTGAAGGCGTTCAGGGATTCTACCGGATGCAGAGCAAGACCTTTGACGGCTGGATGACCGTGCGGAAGGAAAAAAACGCGGATATGTACGCAGTGCATATTGTTGCCAGCCAAAAGAGCACTCCTTTCAACAGCGGTGAGCTGGATGGCGTGAGCAGGCTCAAGGACAACAGCATGCAGGTTGCGGATCAGTCCGATGAAAAGAATCCTGTCCTGATTGCCTTTCATGGAGAGACGGCAACCATCGTCGAACCCGAAGCTTTCAAAAAAAGCGGAGCCCTGGGCTCCGGTGTCAGCTTTGACGGTGACTTCATACGTGAAAAGAAATTCGAGGAAAAAAACTTTTCTACGGAAGAGAGAAAACGTATGAGCGTATTCCTGTCTTATTTCACCGAAATCGGTATGATGAATTTCACGGCTGAAGATGTGCTCAGTACAGATACCCCCTATGAAATGATTCGATTCGGCATTTGGCATAATTTCATGAACGACGATAGCCGCATTCAACCTTGTGCCGCGCATGGATGTCCGTGGGGTTCTCTGACCATAGACTGCGCTTACGTCAAAGACAGCCTTCAGCATTATTTTGGCTATAACCTCAGGCAATGTCTCTCTGCAACACATCCGGATTCGAGTTCTCCCTATGACAAGTATCAGTTCGATGGCACGCGGTATCATTTTGAAGGGGCTGCCGGTGAGGCTGTCTACTATACGCAGGTCAACGAGGCCAGGCAACGCACGGATGGGTTGATTGAGATGAAAGGCATAGTCTACAACGCGGACGGCAAAAAGGACATTCTAGGCAACATTACCGCCCTAGCCAAACCTCATACCTGGAAAGGAAAGGACACTTTGGCTATTGTGAGCCTGAAAACACAATTCAAAGAGTAGCTTTGTATCTGTTTCGGAACAAGGCCAACCTATGCAACCTGATAAAGGAGTAGACAATGCCTAAAGCCATACCTTTTCTCTTTCTTGTCCTCTCGTCTTTTTGTCTATGCCCGTTCGCTTTCGCTCTGCCGCAGCAGCATGAGGCATGGTATCAAGATAATGATGCCTACCGCACAATGTATGACCGTTACGAAATCGGGCTTCAGAGAGCCTATGACGCATTACCCGAAGAATCATACAAAATATTGGAGAAAGAAAATGATGCGGCCATTGACGAAAGTGTGAAGCATGCCGAACCTGCAGGGAAAAACGCCGCCTTGACCTGTGCTCAGGCTTTGGCGGAACGCATCTTGATTATGGAAGAAATGGTGAGCAATGCGGACTCGGAACGGGTTGCGGGCACGCCCAATCCTCTTGAGGGATTCTACCGCCTGATCGGGCGTCAGGGGGATGATGGCTATCTGACCATTAGCCGGGATGGAAACGGCTGCTACTGCATGGAAATTGCCGTATGGCAGACAGACACGCCGCAAAGTTTCGGGTGGAGCCAGGCTCAAGCAGCTACAGTAAGCGATAGTTTCAGCACTACGGCGGTGTATCATCCGCAAGCTGCCGAAGAAAGCAACGCCAGGGACATCCAACTGCATTTCACCATCAAAAGCGGCCAAGCTACGGTCACTACCACAGAAGTATTCAAAAAGGGGGGATACGTCTGGTTTAGCCGAGGAGAAAAATTCGTTGCAAAAAATATTATCCTGGATGGAACCTATCGGCGTATGCCCTACAGCCAAACTGGCAAGTAACAATGGATGCGAAAAATAACCTCGGAATGGCCGCCTGGAAAATCTTTGTCCCTGTTTTTGACGTAGAGCCGTAAAATTTGTAGGGCAGAGCGTGGTTCCGTTCGAGCCTCGGGAATAATTGCTGTGGCTCTTGACTAGCTGAGATGTCCTAAAAAGGTTATCCAGGTAGTCATGGCAATGAAAAACAAGTACGCTCATCGCTCAAAAATTTCAGAGGCTAAAACCCGGCAAATCGTCCGACTTTTTGCCATTGATTTGGACGCCTCGCAAATCGCTATGGTAACGAATTTGAATAGAAATACCATCAACCGTTACCTTGCCGCCTTCAGGGAAAGAATCGCCTGCTATTGTGAGGCCGAATCCCCTGTCAGCGGCGAAGTTGAAGTGGATGAGAGCTACTTCGGCGCTCGCCGGGTCAAGGTAAGAGGCCGTGGTGCTCGCGGCAAAACCATTGTTTTTGGTCTGTTCAAACGTAACGGACGTGTCTACACCGAGATCGTGCCGGACTGCTCAAAACCTACTCTCCAGGGAATAATTCGTGGCCATGTGGAGCTTGAAAGCGTTATTCATTCTGATGGCTGGCGTGGCTACGACGGCCTAGTGGATTTGGGCTATCAGAAGCACTTCCGCGTTGAACATGGCAACAACGAGTTTTCCAATAAGCATTCCCATATCAATGGAATAGAAAGTTTTTGGGCCTTTGCCAAAACCCGCCTTGTCCGCTTCCGGGGCCTTCATAAGCACACCTTCTATTTCCATTTGAATGAATGCGAATTTCGGTTTAATCATCGTCAGGAGGACATCTATAAGCTCCTCCTCAAAATGCTCAGAGAGCAACCTCTCTGCTAGTCATGACCCTTGATTTAAATTAATTTCTATATTGACTTTTTTATAAAATATGATATAATGCTGTAAAGCCGAAAATGGCTTTCGGCTAAAGCCCTCTGCATTCCCGCAGGGGGCTTTTCGTTTATTTAAGATAGGAGTTATTTATGTCTTACACGAAAGAAATGTGTCTGTACCTCCTCGACAACCCCGACAACATTGAAGCCGAATCGCTTACCGAGAGCGTTGAGCGGCAAATCTTCCAAGCCATGAATAAAGCCATATCCATGCGTGTTGGCGACAGAACGCCGTGGCGCGGCCAGTACGCGCTTGTGACCGGCGACGACGAGGAGCACGAAGAAACGTGGTTTGCCTGCGCTCACTGGCCGTACAAAGCCAACGGTGATCCCCTCGTGTGCTTTCGCTTGTGGGAGAACGAAGGCGACAACGGCTATTGGCTGTCCCAGGCGCTTGGTGTGAACGGCGGTTCCATGTGCTTCGAGTTCAGGATGGTCGGCAAAACCGGCGGGCCTTCCTTATATAAGGTAAAGAAGGCCATGAAGGAGTTCTACGAGCAGAACGCCCGGCTCAAGGAGGCTGGCTTCAAGCTGCACGAACGAGGATCCATTTTCATGTCGTTCACGCTGGTTCCCGGTGAAGTCAAAAAGGAGTTCCCCGACCTCAAAATGTCGTTGGCTCCCATGAAAGCCGTGCTTGAGAAGCTGTTCGAGCTGAAACCGGAGTTTGACAAGCTCGTGAAGGCCGTTTACCCGCCGAAGCAGTAGTAGAGGAAAAAGGGGGCGTGTCGTTTGGTACGCCCCCTTTTGTGTCTTCATCGCATGGTAAACGCTTCCGGCAATGTTTTCAGTAAAACGATGTTTTAGGCATCGTTAAGGCGGTGTAGATGCTCACGGCATCGTTGGCACAACGTACATCCATCAAAGTAGTGCACGAGCACCGTTACATCTACTCGTGCTGTGTATATTCACCACTTAAAGAGATGTATATTTGTAAAAAAGATGCTACTTGAAGCAATTTTTTCATTAATATGCGATGAAATTTCATCGTGTTTGTTGTGAAAATAAGCCATCTTGACTTTTGCTGCGTTTTTTCGTATAGTAAATACATGCTCGAAATAGTGCGAGCAGCCATTTTGCCCTCTGCATACGCGGAGGGCTTCACTTTTTTAAAAGGAGTATTGGAAGATGAAACATCATCTTACAGACATCAAAAGAAGAAGGGCGTACCCCGAAGGATACGCCCCAAATCACTTGGCCGTGCTTTCCCCGTCCTTCTTAAGCCATCCTTTTTTGACAGCCCAAAAAGCGAGTGCCCAGAGATATTTTTCCGGGGGGACGGTGCAGAGGTTGTATTTTTCAGCAAGGTCTGAGCAAAGCGCAAAGGGGGGCTTTCTTGACAGCTCGGCTACATCCTTAGCCGTTATTTCGTTGCAGAGCTCCGAAAGATTTTGCCTGAAAGATTTTCCATCAAGAAGAGCCAAGGCAAGCGCTGCAACCACTTCTTTGGGAACCCTGTTTTGGGGCTTGATAAAGCATTTAAACTTACGCGTGGAAAATGCCTCTCCCAGTTCTTCCCCAAACCGTGCCATCCCATATTCGACAATGGCATCGCTGATGAACTGGTTTTTCGTGCCCTTGCCTTGTTTCTTCCACTCTTCAAGCACCGCACAAGCCGCTTGGGAGTAATAGACGGTCATTTGGTGTCCGTCTTTTTTGGAAGCAAGGAAAAAGTTCTCGGGAACATCATCTTTCTTGGTGTCGAGCTTGGATTTTTCACTCATGGCAGCCTCCTTATGAAAGAAGGTACTGCGATGATAGCGCATCGTCAATGCGATTAACAAAGAAAGGAGTCCTAAAATGAAAGGTTTTCTTCGTGGGCATCCACCGTAAAAGCATCGTAATTCGGCCCGGTGCCATAGTATACGTATAATTATTCACAAATATTTAAGTACTGTTGAGGAGATATAAAACTATGAGGAACTACTATGAGGTTCATTACAATACAAGGCATGCAATGCTGGGTTTCAACGAAACAGCACCGTTACGTTCATCGTAAAAGACCGTACAAGCACCAATCCTTACGGAAGTCAAGGAAGCAGAGGATTAACGGTTTACGCCGTGCCCTTTGCTCGTTAGCTGCCTCGCCTTATCTGTTCATCTCCCTGATGATCCCCGGTACATGCTGCGATACGCAGCGGTTTGCTAACTGCCAGGACGTGTTCACCAAGTTCGTGAGGAAGCTGGTCTACCGGTTCCCGGGCTGCTGGTTCGTGTACAAGCGCGAATGGACGCAAAAGACAGGCTTCCACTTCCATTTGATGGGGAACCTTTTTGAGTCGGAAAAGCTGACCTTTAAAGCCTCAAACCGTAGAAAAGTTTCCAAACTATGGAATGCCTCGATAACGGCAGTTCATGGGACGGTGCCTCCAGCTGGCGTGAAGCCATGCCTTGTCAAAGAGTGTAGCTTTGCCATGCATACTGGCTACCTTCTTAAGGATGGCAAGAAAGGGCAGGATATGGCCTTTATCAAGAAGTCTGGCGGTGCGCAGACGTGGAACTACATCAACAAGAAAAACATCCCGTTTGCGCCGAAAATACCGGCAAAGATTACTGAAAAGGCCTACTTCTTGTTCCTCGATATGCTGAAAGAGGAACTGGACGGTACCGGCTTCAACACCGAATACATTATGCGTATCAGGCCCAAGGCATGTGCCTCGTTGAGCCACATTGATAATGACATCCTGTTGAGGGCTCTCAAAGAAGCTTGCAAGGAGGCACACGATGGGGCAGCAGTGCATGACATATAAGCAGATAGCCGAGATCTTACAGATAGCACCAAATACGTTTAGGAAGACGTGGCGCCAGTATCCCCACTTTTTTGTGACCCCGCCCAGCACAAGGCCGCAAGGGGGAAACCTCAAAAGTGCCCGTTTCGACCCTGTGGAAGTCTTGAACTACGCAAAACAAGGAAGGTACAGCCGCTATGGCTATCAACACGATACAGTTGAAGACGTGCCGTCGGTACGAGGCAAGCGTCAAAGTAGGTGGTATAATACGCAAGAAGCGCTTTCTGACGCTCCAAGAAGCAAAGATATGGGAGTTGGCGATGAGGCAAGCCCCAGCGATGGCAGGACAGCCCTGTTTGATGTATTCGCTGGCTTGTAGCCAGTACATAGCTGACTGCGAGCTGCGCATAGCTTCCAACACCCTTAGGGAGAAGAAGAAGCACCTGCGCGAGTTCGCCAGCTACATCAGGAAAGACTGCCGCTTGCAGGACTGCGCTATGGATGACGTTACTTTGAGCATGGCGCGTGCCTTTAGCAACGGCGTCATGGCCCGTAGCGGTGCCAAAACGGCCAACAGGCGTATACGTACGCTCAAGGCCCTTTGGAACTGGCACAAATCAGAGCTCAACGGCAATCCTTGGCAGGCGGTCAAGCCCTTCCCGGAAGAGGAGTTCGTCAAGTACGTCCCTTCAAAGGATGACGTTGAGAAAGTCTTCGCCGCTGCTACGCAGCAGGAAAGAGATATATTAACGGTCATCAGCTACACTGGGGCACGCCTCAGTGAAGTGCTTAACCTGAAGTGGGAAGACGTTTCAGACGGCTCCATCAGGCTGTGGACGCATAAAAGCCGGAATGGCTCCAAGACGTCCCGTCTGGTTCCTGTCGGCCATACGCTGCGTGACGTGTTGACGCGGCTTCACCCTCTATCAGAGGGCAGCCCGTATGTTTTCGTCAATCCCGCTACGCATGGGCCGTACAGACGGAATCAGCCCTCCATATGCCGCATGCTGAAACGGCTGTGCCGTGAGGCTGGTGTCAGGGAGTTCGGTTTTCATGCGCTGCGGCACTACTTCGCCTCCATGCTCGTAAGCACGAACAAGGTGACGCTGTGCGACATTCAGCACATGCTGGGCCACCAGCGCGCCACCACCACGGACACCTACTTGCACAGCTTGTGCCCCCCAGTAGATCACTTGGCGGGGGTGATTGAAGAAATGAACCAGCCCTTAAAGGCCAGCTAGCAACCAGACAACCGAAAGGCCGGGGAGACGATCTCCGGCCTTTTTTGTTGGCTTCGCACACCGTACCACCAGCCGAAGCGTTTCCCACGCTCAAAAAGGCCGCCATAGGCAAGGCTGGGCAGCCTGTTTATGTGTCCCCCTGGAAATGGCTGTTTCGGTACGCCGGTATACTCCTTGGTATACATCTTTGCCGGGGAGGCCATTTTTCAGGCACGAAAAAAGCCGGTAAGCTACATGCTGTAACCTACCGGCTTTGCTGCCTTAGTGGCGGAGAGGGAGGGATTTGAACCCTCGATACAGGTTTAAGCCCGTATACTCGCTTAGCAGGCGAGCTCCTTCGGCCGACTCGGACACCTCTCCGCTCAGGGAAGACTTCGTCATTCCCGCGTGAGGCTGTACATTAGTCGGGAAGGGTCCGAGTGTCAAGGGAAAATCCGGCAAAGGCACAAAAAAATCTTCGCCTTTGCCGGGAAGGCCCGGCGGGCGACGTTGACCCCCGTACCGGCTTGGCGTATCCTGCTGCGTTCAATATCTTACGGAGGAACAACGCCATGAGCGAAAACAAGGCCGAGACCGTGGCCGCTGCCGCGGAAAGCAACGACAATCCCAAAGCCGGTGTGGACTTCATCCGCGCCCGCATCATGGACGACAACGCGTCGGGTCGTTTCGGGGGTCAGGTGCACACGCGCTTTCCTCCGGAACCCAACGGCTACCTGCATCTGGGCCATGCCAAGTCCATCTGCCTGAACTTCGGCGTGGCGCGCGAGTTCGGCGGCATGTGCAACCTGCGCTTCGACGACACCAACCCCGTCAAGGAAGACACCGAATACGTGGATTCCATCCGCGAGGACGTGAAGTGGCTGGGCGGTGAATGGGACGACCGCGAATTCTACGCATCCAACTATTTCGACAAGCTCTACGAATACGCCGAGCACATGCCATACGCCCGCGCCTTCGCCACCAGCTGTTCCATCCGCTGCTCGATCTCT
>OGYE01000861.1_pt1 | contig 20030 bp, 10 predicted proteins | sample 1576471 | NCBI WGS metagenome assembly OGYE01 (sample SAMEA3541532, study PRJEB24748) | human gut metagenome | biome: human gut; feature: human-associated habitat; material: faeces | place: China | collected 2012
AGACATAGTAATCAACACACATGTATGTCGTGGAAATTTCCATTCAACATATGCTAACAGCGGAGCATATGACCCGGTAGCAGATATATTGTTCGGTGAGGAAAATGTAGATGCATATTATCTTGAATTCGATGACGAGCGTTCAGGAGGATTTGCACCGCTTGCAAAAGTGTCAGGAGACAAAAAAGTAGTATTAGGACTTATTACAACTAAGTCACCTAAGTTAGAAAATAAAGAGGAAGTAATAAATAGAATACATGAAGCAGAAAAATACATTCCATTAGACAGATTATACTTAAGTCCTCAGTGTGGATTTGCTTCTTGTGAAATCGGCAACAAATTAACAGCAGAAGAACAGTGGGCTAAACTTAAATTTGTAAAAGAAATCGCAGAAGAAGTTTGGGGATAGTAATAACTGCAAATTAATATTTGAAATTTTTCAAGAATCTGTTACAATATACTTAACAAAAGGGCAAAAAAGTTAGATTAAACCTAACCGCCTTGTTTGTAAGATGTTCAAATAAACGCCTTTACCATCCAAAGCAAAGGGCGTTTATTTTTTTGTCAAATTATAAACTAGCGATATAACGGTACAAATAACAATGGTGTAAGTAAACTTAATAGGGGTCAGTTTGTGAAAAAAAGCCTCCTTCCAATGTATTATAATGTAACTATAAAAGATTCTAATAACAGTGGATAACTAGAATCAAAAGTAGAAACATTAAAATACAAGTAGAAGGAGGTTTTTTGTTATGAAAAATTGGCAGAAAAAAGTACTTGCTGTTGTACTTGCAGTAGCACTGATTGTAACAGGCTTTGCAACATCGACTTTTATGGATGGCAACAGTAACAAAGTAGGAAAAGAAACAATAGTTTCAAATACAAAGGATAACAAGTCAGATGTGGCAAAGGTTGACACAGTATCCATTAAAGATACTAAGACTGAAAAGTCTAAAGAACCTAATGTGTCTGAGAACAAAAACAATGTGGATAATAAGATAGGGGACCCTGATAAGAGGATTGACTATCAGAAAATTATTTATGAAACTAAAGATGAAGACTACAGAAAGAGCGTAAAACTAGCTAAGGGAAGTTTTGTAGTCGTCAGAAAAGAAAATAAGAATACCACTCCTATTCAGGAAGAACAGTGGTACAAAGATGCCAAAGCCACAGGCAGTGAAGTTATTATGGAAGATACTGTAAAGGATGATAATGGAAAAGAAGTTAAGCAGGTATCTTACAAAATAACAACAGATGAAAAAGATATCTGGAGCATTATTGATAACACTAACAGTCAGAATACGGTAGAAATAGCAGAACCTGTATACAAATACTTTACAAGTGAAGAGTCTGTTCCATCAGCAGAAGACAACAAGGGAATGGACAAGCAGTGGTACTTAAAGGATCAGAAGCTTGAAGCAGTATGGGGAAATGAAGACTATGGAAATACTGCAGGTGAAGGAACAGTAGTAGCTGTTATTGATACAGGTGTGGATTACAACCATGAAGACCTTCAGGACAATATATGGACTAACAGCGCAGAGGTAAGTGGACAGAAAGGTACTGATGATGACAACAACGGCTACGTGGATGACGTTCATGGAATCAACTTAATCGACCCAAATGAAACACCGATGGATGACCACGGACACGGAACTCACGTTGCAGGTATTATTTCAATGGAAAATAACAACGTAGGTGGTGTAGGTATAGCTTATAAGTCAAAAATAATGCCTATAAAAGCAGGTGGCTCAGATGGAACATTTAATTCTACAGATATCGCAAAGGGAATAGAATATGCATATAAGAATGGTGCAGATGTAATTAATATGTCATTTGGTTCATCAGCTCATTCAGCCTTAATAGAGAATGCATTACAGGATGCATTTAATAGTTGCGTACTTGTTGCAGCGGCAGGAAATGATGGAATACCAACAGCAGATTGTCCATTAGGAGGGCAAAATATGTATCCTGCATCATATTCTTATGTAATAGGTGTAATGGCATATGATGAAGCTAATAGCTTTGCAAGTTTTTCTAACTGGGACTATAAACCTAATGCAAATGCTGAGTATGAAGTAGTAGCTCCGGGTGTTAGCGTATATAGTACACTTCCTAACGGACGTTATGCATCATGGAATGGTACATCTATGGCAGCGCCTATGGTATCAGCGGAGGCAGCCATACTTAGAAGCTCATTAAAAGACAAAGATACATATTCATCAAGATATATAATGGGGCAGTTAGTGGGAGCCACAGAGGACACAATAACTTATTACAATGAGGATGTTAAAAAAACATATAACTATAAGAAATTATCACTAACAGCTTCATTAACTAATAAGCCTAAACCTAATATTACAGTAGATGAAATATATGCTTTTGATTCAGAAGATATATCAAAGTCAAATAATGGTGACGGAATAATTCAGCCGGGTGAAACAATAGACTTGGCAATAGGTCTTCGTAATCAGTGGGGAGCAGCTAAGGATGTTACTATCACAGTTAATGCTACAACTAATGGAATAGACAATCAGTATGTAGAATTTGTTTCAGACAAAGAAGTTGGAATAGATGATATAGGAAGTTTTGGAACACAGAACAACGGATTTAAATATAATGAATCAAAAACAGTAGTAGGTGTAGAACATCCAATAAGAATAAAAATAAAAGAAAATGCACCTAACGATTTAAACATTCAATTCAATATAAACTATAAAGCTAAAAATGGATTAGATGAAAATGATACTACTGTTTATAGACAGTCATATGACACAACCTACACTATTCATATAGTAAAGGGAACAGTGCTTTCAGGAAAAATAACTGAAGATACAACTTTGACAGCTGATAATTACTACATAATTAAAAATTCACTTCTTATACCAAAGGGAGTAACTGTAAATGTAGAACCTGGAACAAAGATACAGTTCTGGGCATCAGATCAGTATTCGGCATATGGTGATAACTACATTGCGTGCATATCAGTAAAGGGCAATATGCACTTTAATGGAACAGAAAGCCAGCCAATAGATTTATTTCTGGGAAAAGATTTTGAACAGTACTGCGTAAATGTGAAAAAATCAGATTCAGGAACAGTAGATATGAACTATGTTAATATTACAAATCCTACCATAGATATAAGCAGTGGTTCACATTTAAATTGCGTACAAAATACGGATTTGGTGTATGATAGATATTTTAATAATGGTAATTTGTGCATTGATACAAAAGGGGCAAGAATATATGCAGAGTATTTAGGAAAATCTAAAATCTCTAATTTTAGATCAAAACCATTTTATACGGGAGCTATGGTATTTGGAAATATGGATACAGTTTTATTTGATAATTGCTATTTGACAAGTGATTTTTATGGTGATGGATTTATTGGAAATGTCAAGTCAAGTATAAACTGTACGTATTTGGTAAATGAAGCAACTGTAGATTTAGACTATCGTACTAGCAGATACGCTTCGAAACTTGTAAATCCGGGAGAATATTTTAGAACTCCGGATTGCAGTGTGGTTAGTAATATTTACAATGTGAATGGGAAAAAATATGTTGCATATAAATTTGATAATTATTTTTATAGAGAAAATTATGTAGATGGATATGATACGAAAGCGTTTGATAATTATCTTACATTGGAAAAAGTATTGGAAAAAAATAATGCAAATTTGGCTATGCTTAATTTGAACGATACTGATGAAAAAAATATATTAAACAAAGTATTTAATGATATTTTAGGAGAAGGAAGCAGTAAGGATTTAGAACTTGCCGGTGGATATTATTATGATGAAGATAATGATAAAATACTAGATGTAAAAGGTGAGGAGACAAGTAACGTTAAAAGATATAGTTTTTCTAAAGACAGTAAAATAGGAACTTATAGGATATATAATAGCGCTGTGACGTGCTATGGAAATAGAGATTTAAGAAAGTATGTATTGGTAGAATTTCCGGAAGAAGCAAAAGATTCAGTAATAAACAATCCTAATATAAGTTTAGAAAATACAGGTGTATTAAAAAATGCAGCATTTAAGGGAAATGCTATTTTAAATCGACTTATTTGTACTGATACATCAGAGTGGATGAAGATTATAACTCCATCAAATAGCAATTTAACTTATATGGCAACGGATAATTATTGGGGAACTACAGATGAAAATCTTATTCAGAAACAGTTAGTTGATTTTGATACAAATACAAATTATGCGGATATTATTACAAGCCCATATTTAGACAAGCCATCAGAGGAAACTTATCCTTGTATTTCTGATATTTACATTACAGATAAGAATGGTGATAAGGTTGATACTGTTGGTAACGGAACATATGATGTTCATGTATTATTTAACAGAGATATGGATAAGAACACAGATCCTATGGTTTCTTACGGACCGGATGATCCATATACTGATTATACATTGAAAGGACAGTGGAATAGTAGTAGAGAATGGGTTGGTAAGATGCCGATTAAGGTTCTTATTAATCAGGGACATCAGTACTTCAGGGTTAAGGATGCTGTTGCAGCAGATGACCATTGGCTTACTACAGGAACTGACTGGGGAAGATTTGAATTCGATGTTACTGCCAGTGGAGCAGAGGCATTAACATTGCAGTCAGAAGGTAGAGTTGGAAGTATTTACCTTAACTGGACACAGGATGAATATGACACTATGGCAGGCTTTAATATTTATAGAAGTGAAACAGGGGAGGAAGGAAGCTTTAAGAAGATTAATTCATCTATTTTGTCATCAGAAGAGAAAGAATATGAAGACAAAAAAGTCGAGGCAGGAAAGAAGTATTATTATTACTTTACAGTAGTAGATACGGCAATGTCTGAGTCAAGACCTTCTAATATTACTTCTAATACAGCAGTAGATGATAAGCCACCGGTTATTAAACATACATCACTTAATTCCATAATTAATGGAGTAGGTGCTACTATTACAGCTACAGTTAAGGATAATATTGGAGTACAAGGCGTAACTTTATTCTATAGAATGGAAGGCGAAGAGAACTATAAGTCAGTTACAATGAACAACACAACAGGTATTAATTACACAGCGCACATTGATGCAGAGGATATGAATGTTGGAAATCTGCAATACTATATAGAGGCAACAGACGGTACTAATTATGCTTATAGTGGTAGTATCGGTGAACCGAATATAGTACCGGTAGAATCTAAGGCGTATATCTCGGCAGTTAGAGCTGAATCAGGTATAGTTGGAAAGAGCATGACAGGAACAGTTAAGGGTATTAATTTCAACGAAAATGATAAAGTTGTAATTGATGACAAGGAAGTTGATACAGAATATATATCTGCTAAAGAGCTTAAATTCACATATAAGCCTGAATATATGGGAAAGAAGGATGTTCAGCTTACAGAGAATCAGGTAGTGGTATCAAGTTACAAAGAAGCTTTCGATGTTACAGATCCTAATGTAAGGGTTTACAATGATGAAGATATAGTCGTAAAAGAATTAAATATAGAAAAATATATTTATTTAAAAACAAACTTTTCAGGAAAAATAAAAAGCTTAGAAGTTAAAATGTCAGATAAGAGTTTTATTAGTTCAATAAGTAATATTAGCTCTAGTAGTACAGGAGGCGTATATAAATATAAATTTGATAATCAGACTATTAATGGCGGCAAATTAGGATATTTCTATTATTATAATGCGACTACTGAATCTAAACCGGAAATTACAAGTGTTAAGATTAATGGTGTTGAAGTAGAGAATCTTGACTATGACCAGGATAGAATATCATTTATTGAACAGAGTGAATATGTTCCTGTTAAGAGTATAAAGGCTAAGAATTCAAGAGTTACATTAGACATAGGCGATTCCTTTACACCTGAGGTAACAGTATCACCGGCTAATGCTACATATCATGATTATGTTGAATATAGTTATGATTCTTCCATATTGAAACAGAACGAGGACGGTTCATTTACAGCTATTCAAAGTGGCGGAACTAATATGTGCATAAATAGTGACGGTGTAAGTGAATGTGTATACGTTACTGTTAATGAGATGCCTGTAAAGGAGATTACTTCAGAAAGCAAGAAGTATTCAGGAACTGTAGGCAATATTGTTACTATCAAGTTACAGGCTAAGCCAATAGAGTCAATAGCAACTATTAACTGGTCTTATAACGATTCAGTTAAACTTGTTCAGTCAACAGACAATGGTAGAACTTGTGTATTTGAATTAACTAAAACTGGTTCTACTACAGTAACAGCATATTATAACAATGCTAAGTGTGAAATCCCAATTGAAATATTTAAGGATGAGGCATATGTAGAATTAAGTCAGGATATTGTAACAATGTATGCTGATGAAACATATACAGCCGATGCACAGATTAGGAACGAAACAAGTAACCAGAAGAGAAATATTCAGTGGACATCAAGTAATACGGCAGTTGCAACAGTTAATTCAGATGGAACTATTACAGCCGTAGGTAATGGATATGCAGTTGTTTCTGCATCACTTGAAAAGAGTAATCAGAAGGCTAGCATTATAGTTCTTGTTAATTCAAGTAATACAAGCCATGAATTAGGTGACGTTAATATGGATGGAAAAGTAACGGCAGTAGATGCTATGCTTACTTTGAAATTAGCATTAATTGACAATCCTACAGATGCAATAACAGGACTTGCTGATGTTAACGGAGACGGAAAGATAACAGCGGTAGATGCTATGAGAATATTGCAATACGCTACAGGAGAAATAACGCAGTTTAAATAAGGAAGGTGTTTAGATGAAAATAAAGAATAAATTTTATCATTTTATTGTAAGCATCATTCTTGTAGTTTCATTGTTAGCAGGGACAATAGTCCCTGCTAATACAATAGTAAAGGCAGATGATAACAATCCAACAATATGGACATCCTATGAACAGAGCAATGGTGTTGTTACAATACATTATTATGGAACAGGAATAACTAATCTAAGCAGTTATCAAATGTTAATTAAATATGACAATGAGAAGCTTAGTTATAAAGAATGCAAGTTTAGCAGTGAGCTTGGATCAACAATAACATCAGCCAAAGAGAGTCAGGGTACAGTTAAAATAGCATTAATTAATGGCAATGGTTTGTCGGTAAGTGATAAAGAATTGTTTGCAATTACATATACAGCTGACTTCGTAGGAAGCGAACAGTGTGTATTTAATACGAATATAAATGAAGCATATGACAGAAATCTTTCTAACATAGACTTTAATATTGATTCACAATTAACCATAAATGTTAATAACCCACTTAGTGATAATTATCAGGTTAACCTAGAAGGAACTACAGATGCTAATGCTAATGATACAGTACAGTGCAGGTTTGGCTTTAGTCGCAATGCAGGAGTAATGTCCGGAAGCTTTATTTTACATTATAATGAGGAGCAGGTAAGATTTCAGAAAGTCACAGCTAACAAAAATGTTGAAGGCTTAATTGTTTCATATAATAAGCTTGAAGAAGGAACTGTTAAGGTAGCCTATGCTTTTAATAAATGTTCTACAACAACGATGAAATTTCTGAATATGGAGTTTATACCTTTAGAGAAATCAACATATAGCTATATCTCTTTAACAGATGTAGTGGTAACTAATGAACAATTACAGGAATGTGTTTTTGAGGGAAGCTATAAGACTTCAATATCAACATTAGACAGTCAGTCCGATAATCTTTTTACAGTAAATGGACCTGATTCAATAGATTCACAGGAAACATTTGATGTAACAATAGATTTGGCAGGCAATTCAGGAATAGCTGCAATGACAGCATCCCTTGAATATGATAGCGATATATTTGAGATTCAAAGTTCATCATTTTCAGAGAGCATTTTGAAGAATTCATTTACAAATGCTTCAACATCTAATAAAGGAAAAGTTAAATTTGCTTTTATGTCAACAGACGATATAAAGGCTGACGGACAGGTTATTAAATTGACCTTTAAGGCTATAAAGAATGAGAATGTATCAGGCAAGTTCCAGCTTGTTGTAGATGAACTTACAGATTCAAATGCTACAAAACAGGAATACAATATTGCAGATTTAACAACTAAAGTAAACAAAATCTGTATTCATAATTACATAGGACCGGATTTTCAGTGGTCAAGCGACTATAGTACTTGTAAAGCAGTGTATACGTGTGAATACAATAGCGAGCATGTGGTAGGGATAGACTGCGATGTGCAGACTAAAAGAACAGAACCTACTTGCGAAGAAGATGGAAGTATAGTGCATACAGCAACAGGCAAATACAACAACGAAGCAATAACAGATACGAAGACGGAAAAGCTTGAAGCCAAAGGTCACATAGCAGGCGAAACTAAGATTGAGAATGTCATAGAGTCAACTTGCGAAGTTGGAGGAAGTTATGATGAGGTCGTTTATTGTACAGTATGCGGTAAAGAGTTAAGCAGAACTACAGTAAAGACAGAAGCCAAAGGTCATAAGTGGAATCCAGGAACAATCACCACAGAGCCAACGTGTACGGAAGAAGGTGTAAAAACATTCGAATGTACAGTCTGTGGAAAGACAAAGACAGAAAAAGTAGAAGCCTTAGGACATGATTGGAACAATGATTTCACAGTAGATAAGGAAGCAACCTGTGAAGAAACAGGCTTAAAATCAATACATTGTAAGAGATGTGACGAAAGAAAAGAAATAACAACAATTCCAGCAAAGGGTCACGTTAAAGGCAAAGTAAAGATTGAAAATGCCACGGAATCCACATGCGAAAAAGGTGGAAGCTATGATGAAGTAGTTTACTGTACAGTCTGCAACAAAGAGTTAAGCAGAACAAAAGTAAAGACAGAAGCGTTAGGTCATAAATGGAATAATGGCAAAGTTACAACAGAGCCAACTTATGCAGAAGAAGGAGTGAAAACTTATACTTGTACAGCTTGTGGCGCAACAAAAACTGAAGTTATTCCAAAAAGAAATATGGAATATACAGTTGGAAGTACCTATCAGGACATTTCAACTAACGCTATTTATCGCATAACTGTAATTAATCAGCAGGTTGAATATGTTTGCCCAATTGATAAGAAGCTTAAGAAAGCAACAATACCATCACAGATTAGGATAGGAAATGTTACTTACAAGGTTACTTCGATTGGTAATAATGCATTTAAGAGGTGCAAGAATCTTTCAAGCATTACAATAGGTAATAATATAAGTAAGATAGGAAATAAAGCATTCTACAACTGCAAAAAACTTAAAAAGATTAAAATTAAATCAAAGAAGTTAACTTTAAAGAAGATTGGAAAATCTGTTTTTAAGAAGATTAATAAGAAAGCCAAGATAAGCGTACCAAAGAGTAAGAAGAAATCTTACAAAAAGATGCTTACCAAAAAAGGTTTGAGTAAAACAGTTAAAATTAAATAATAAGAGTGAAAGATGCTACATTTAAGAGAAATGTGGCATCTTTTTGATAACACATCAAAGAAACAGCCCAGTTTAAACCACATTATCAATTAAATCCATCATAAAAGTAAAAAAATAATAGAGAATGCTATCACAACATCCTCTATTATTTAACAAATTTCAATTTTAGATTGTTATCCATCCAAATGCATTTGCGATTGAACTTAATAGTATTATTGCCGCAAATAATGGGCAGAGATATTTAATCATGAAATTGAAAATCTTCTTTCTGCGGAATGTACCTTCCCCATGAAGTACTTCTTCTTCAATCTTCCTAAGTCCAATTACTTTTGAAACAAGTAAGCATGTAGCAAATGCAGCAATTGGCATCATTACTGAATTAGTTAAGAAATCAAAGAAGTCTAAAAACTGCATTCCAATAATCTTAACGCAGCCTAAAGGACCATAGCCTAATGATGAAAGACTTCCAAGAACAAGCATAATTCCACCAAGAATGATTGTTGACTTCTTTCTGTTCCATCCGAATTGGTCCTCAAATGTTGAAACAGCACTTTCTGTTAATGCAATTGAGCTTGTAAGTGCAGCAAATAGTACTAATGTGAAGAAAAGAATACCAACAACCATGCTAAGTCCCATGCTTTCGAACATCTTAGGAATTGTAATAAACATAAGTGAAGGACCTGCCTTTAAGGCTTCAGGGTCGCCACCTGAGAAGGCGAAAACTGCAGGAATTATCATAAGTCCGGCCATAATAGCAATGGCAGTGTCAAAGATTTCTACATTTCTGGTAGACTCTTCTATAGATATATCTTTTTTCATATATGAGCCAAATGTAATCAAAATACCCATTGCAATAGACAGTGAATAGAACATCTGTCCCATAGCTGCAACTACAGTCATCCATGAGAAGTTCTTAACATTAGGAACAAGAAAATATTTTACACCGGCCAAAGCGCCCGGTCTTGTTACCGAATAAATCATAATAATAAAAGAAAGAACTACAAGGATAGGCATCATAAATTTTGAAACACGTTCAATACCATTTCTAACTCCGGCATAAATAATTGCTAAAGTTATAAAAGTAAATATAATAAAACAAACTTCAGCGGAAAAACCACCTGAAATAAAACCGGTGAAATAATCATCTCCGGCCAAAAGTTTGCTGTTACCAATAATATATTCGGCAAGATATTTAATAACCCAGCCACCGATAACAGAATAGTACGGAACAATAAGTATAGGAATGATGGCATTAATCCATCCGCCTAAAGATACAAACTTAGAGTTACTAAATGATTTAAAAGCACCAACAGGGCTTTTCTTAGTCATACGACCAATAGAAGTTTCAGCTACAATCATTGTATATCCGAAAGTAAGGGCCAGAATAATATATACCAATAGGAAAATACCACCGCCATATTTTGCAGCAAGATAAGGAAATCTCCAAATATTTCCCAGTCCTACAGAAGCCCCTGCAGCTGAAAGAACGAAGCCTAGCTTTCCGGAGAAAGAGCTTCTTTTGTCATTGTGTTTTTTCATAATATTTTTACCTTTCTTATTACCTTTTTAGGTGTATTTAGAAAGCATAACATATAGTAAGAAAAAATACAATTTATAAAAATAAAAAAGAGAATGTTAGTAATTGACAATATGGTATTTTTACCATATTATTAGGAAGACTTGTAGCAGGTATGGGAATGCAGCTGAAAATTGAATTTGTTCCAATGAAGTCACAGTTGCGAAAATAACCTGAATGAGTTAAGCTTATATCCGTATAAATTATATTAGATTAGCAAAAGATATGGAGAAAAGTTATGTTATATATTATGAGACACGGAAAAACAGATTGGAATGCCAAGCATAAGCTTCAAGGTCGTACAGATATTCCATTAAATGAAGAAGGCATTCAGATGGCAGAGCAAGCCAAAGAAAAATATAAAGATGTTAATTTTGACATATGCTATTGCTCACCGCTTGTTAGGGCAAAGCAGACAGCCGAAATTGTTTTGGAAGGAAGAAACATTCCTATTGTATATGACGACAGGCTTATGGAAATGTGTTTTGGCGTGTATGAAGGTGTAACACATCCGTCTCAGATAGAGGGAAGCCCTATTAGAAAGTTGTTTAAGGATCCGGCTAATTATCCGGGTGTGGAAGATGGAGAAACTTTTGATGATTTGTTTGCCAGAACAGGAAGTTTTCTTAAAGAAGTAGTTCAGCCACAGTTAGATGCAGGTAAGGATGTTATTATTGTGGGACATGGAGCAATGGATTCAAGCATTGTGTGTCAGGTGCAAAATATTCCTTTGGAAAAATTCTGGGACGCAGGCATTGAGAACTGTAAATTAATGAAATTGCTTTAAGGTTGATAGCAAAAAAATTTAATAAAGTATAAAATAAGACTTGAATTTTAATATTAATAAAAAACTAGAAAGAAAGAAGTATGAAAAAATTAGATATGAAATGGCTTGTTGTGGTTACATTTGTAATTGCAGGAGCCTTATGTGGAGCTGCAGTTGGCTCTTATATGGTTACAATGAATGAAATGCTAGGTGAAGATATAAGTGTATGGAATGAATTGATGAAATTTTTAGAATTAATTCTTTTAATGTACATAGTCTATATGGTAAATGTTATTATCCATGAAGGTGGGCATTTAATCTTTGGATTGATGACAGGATATAAATTTAATTCATTTCGAATTTTCAGTGTGATACTTATTAAACAAAACGGAAAATTAAAAATCAAAAACATTTCGTTGGCTGGAACAGGCGGTCAATGTTTAATGTCACCACCGGAACTTATAGATGGTAAGATGCCATATGTTCTTTATAATTTAGGTGGAGTTATTTTTAATGTGATTACATCCCTTATTTTTATTGTTATATATTCGATTAGTCTATGGAAGTTATTGTCATTGGCAATGATAATGTCTGCAATAATGGGATTTGCTTCAGCACTTGTTAATGGTATTCCGATGAAAGTAGGAGATATTAATAATGACGGATATAATGCAGTACAATTAGGCAGGGACAAGGATGCGTTAAAGGCTTTATGGGTTCAACTAAAAATGAACGGAGCATTAGCTGAAGGTATTGGAATCAGGGAAATGCCGGAAGAATGGTTCGAAAGTATAGATGGTAAAAATGATAATCCAATGATTACAAGCATAAAAGTTTTTTATTGTAACAGATTAATGGAGATGCATAAGTTTGAGCAGACAAAAGAAGAAATCAAAAAAGTACTGGAAAGCAATATGGTATTAGTTGGAGTGTACAGACATCTTCTGATTTGCGATTACATTTATTGTGAACTTATTGACGGAAATATTATTGAGGCAGAGGAGTTTTATACTAAAGATTTGCAAAAATTTATGAAAAGTATGAAAAAATTTCCGGCTATCCTTAGAACGAAATATACATATGAATTGCTCCATAACAAGGATAGTAAACAGGCTGAGAAACTAAGAACATTGTTTAATATTATGTCAGAAAAATATCCTTATACAAGTGATATAGAAGCTGAAAATGAGTTAATGAATATAGCAAAATCAATTTACGATAGCGTGATGGATAATAAAAAATAGTGAAGAAATAATAGAAAATATTTTTAAATAAGTATATAAAAAACAGAGGTGTGTCTTGCTTTCATTAGATTAAACATCTAACAAGTAAACAAAACATCGTCCTCTGTTTTTTTTGTGTCAAAGCACATATAAATATTATTTTATAAAAATAACTAATTAACAACCAAAGTTAAAGAATTTGCAAATAGCGTTAAATAACTGGTCGCAACTATTGAATTTAAAACACATAGTTTCGTCCTCCTTATTTTAAGATTTGTACTGGCCAATTACAAAAAGAATTGTAACAATTTTGTAATATTTAAGCAATAGGAGGTCATTGGAATAAGTGTCGTTATTTACCAAATTATATGCTCACTAAATTCTATATTTACCAAATGCTTAAAACGTGCTGAAGTAAAAGACTTACAGCTGTTATTCCAATCCAACAACAACCGCCTAAGAGAATAGGCTTTCCTCCGTTTTTTATAAGCTTAACAACGTTGCAGCCAAGTCCAATGGCAGCCATGGCAAGAGTAATAAAGAATTTACTAAGCTCTTTAAGTGGTGCAAATACTGATGATGGAACACCAAGACTTATGGCAATTGTTGTAATAAGAGAAGCAACAATAAACCACAAAATAAACATAGGAAAAGCTTTCTTAAAACTAAATCCACCTTCATTTGAATTGCTACCTGATTGTTTTGCCCTAAATAAAGCGAGAACCAAAGTAATAGGAATTATTGCAAGAGTTCTTGTAAGCTTAACTGTAACGGCTTTATCAAGTGTTTGAGTTCCAAGGTTCCACATACTGTCCCAAGTAGAAGCAGTAGCTGTAACTGATGAAGTATCATTAACAGCAGTGCCGGCAAATATACCAAAGGCTTCACCGGATGTTGTATCAAAGCCTAAGAAATGTCCAAACATTGGAAACAATAAAGCAGCTAAAACATTGAAAAAGAAAATAACAGAAATAGCCTGAGCCACTTCGTCATCATCTGCATCAATAATAGGTGCTGTTGCAGCAATGGCAGAACCACCGCAAATAGAAGATCCTACACCGATTAAAGTACTGATATTTGAATCAATGTGCATAGCTTTGTGAAGTGCGAATGCTATAATCAAAGATGTGGAAATTGTACAAATAATTATTGGAAGTGATTGCTTTCCGGTACTAAATATTACGTTAAGATTAAGACCGAAGCCCAATAAAATAACTGCATACTGAAGTATCTTTTTTGATGTAAAAGTAATTCCCGGTTTGAAAGTTTTTCCCGGTTGCCAGAATAAAGCAATAACCATACCGGCAATGATAGCAATAACGGCACTTCCAATAATAGGAAAGATTTTGCCAAGTATCCAGGCAGGAATTGCGATTGCAAGGCAAACTAATAAGCCTTTGTATTTTTCTTTTATAATGTTCATTTAAAATCTCCTTTGTGAAAAGTATTTTTGAAATTTAATCGTAAATTATAGTTACAAGTTATAGAGCAGGAACTATTTCAACGTAAATCTGGTCAAATTTGTCTATCAAATCTTTTGTGATATGTTCCTGTATTTTTTTGAAATCCTTGATTTTTATAGTGTCATTTTTGCTTTTAACGTAGACTTCAATCCATGTTTTACGCCCTGTTTGTGTAACATCTAAGAAATCAAGACTATATTCATAATTGCTAATGTCCTTATTTACAACTTCTCTGATTTCATCCATAATCTGTTGGTCAGGCGAGAATAAAACCAATTCCTTTAAGTTTTTGATAATCTGCACAATTGGCTCTTTTACAAGGAATAATGCAACAATAATTGCCACAGAAGAATCTATGTAAGGGATAATAAAATTAATTGGGCTGTGTGTAAGGAAAATCTGGAACAAAAATGCAACTGAAATTCCAAGAGTACTTACAATGTCAACCTTCCACAAATAAAGCTCTGATTTAATTATCATTGAGGAATAGTCACGGCTAAGATAATGAAGCACAAGGTACATAATTATGCAGCACACGCAAAGAGAAGCTTCATATATAAGAACGTTTGTGGCGTCAACTGTGTGTCCACCGTGAAGTAAAACTGTAATGTTGTTTGTAATCATATTGATAACTACAATAAGTAAAACAATATATTTTACAAGAACAAGTAATGATTCAATTTGAGAGAAACCATAAGGTTTCTTTTCAGAAACAGGTTTGTATAGAAAAGGAACCAAAATAAACATTGGAAGCAATAGTAATAAGTCAAACAAGTCAAATATGCCGTCAGTCATTACGGTTTTTGAACCTAAGACAAAGGAAGCGATGATTTCTAATACTGTAAAAGTAATGGTGCCTCCCAGTGACAGCCTTAAAATTTTGTTCTCCGTTTTGTACTTTTGTTGGTCCATAATAAATAAAAAATCCTTTCTTTTTCTTCTCAAATATAATAAATCTGGTATAATACAATAGTCAATAGATAATTATAAATAAAAAATTGCTTTCCAAAGTATTTATGTTGGAACCATAAAAATGTTATGATATTATAAATAAAAAGCGAAACGGAAAATAATCAATATAGTGAAATGGAGGATTAGATATGGACAAAAAAGCAATATATAATTTAAGTTACGGAGTATTTATGGTATCAACTAAGGCAGGTGAAGTGGCTAACGGTTGTATTACAAACACTTGTATTCAGGTAGCAAGCAATCCTGTAAGAATAGCAATTTCGGTATTGAACAGTAACTACACTTGCGATTTGATTAAAGAAAGTGGTATTTTTGCAGTAAGCATTTTGGACAATGATTGTACATTTGAAACAATAAAGCATTTTGGCTTTCAGTCAGGAAGAGATGTGGACAAGTTTGAAAACATTACACCACCTACAGATTGTAATGATGTACCATATCTTGGCTGCCAATCCTGCGCAGTTATTAGTGGAAAAGTTGTTGAGCAACATGATCTTGGAACACACACATTATTTATTGCAGAAGTTGTTGATGCAAAGGTATTAAGCGATAAAGAACCTATAACTTATGCAAAATATCAAAATGAAATAAAGCCGAAAAACAATGCAGCATCTGCAAAAGAAGATGGCAAAAAAATTGTTGGTTGGAGATGTAAGATTTGCAATTATGTTTATGAGGGAAGTAAGTTGCCGGAAGATTATGCTTGTCCGTTATGCGGTCATGGAGCAGATGATTTTGAGCCAATATATGAAAGCTAACTGTTGTGCCCAAAGGTAATTATTCCACCATTGTGTAAGCACAGGTTGAATAATTACCTTTAGGACACTGTCATTTTATAAAAATTTATTTTTCAAGAAGCTGATTCAAAAAATCCATTAAATTATCAGCCAATACTAATTTATTTACTTTTTCAGGCTTTTCAAGAGTTTGAACAATACCATTATAAAGTTCCATAAATTTTTTCCTGTCATTTTGCTGAACAGCCAGCATAAGAACAATATGTAGAACATGGTCATCCCATTGTATACCCGATTCACTTGTGAGAACACAAATCATTGTATGGGTAGCATTCATATCAAGGGCATGAGGAATTGCGAAAGTATCAAAAAAGCAAGTTGACGAAAGTTGTTCACGTTCCAAAACAGATTCAACAAAACCTTCTTCACATAATCCATAATCAATAACATTTTGTCCTAAAAATCTAATGACATCTTCTTTATTTTTAAAATTATTAGACTTGAAAAAAAGTTTTTCATCAAAAAATGAGGACAACATATTGTTGCGTTTAATTTTTTGCTTATTTTCTAAACATTTGTGAATAGCATTATCAACATTTATTTGATCCATAATTGTAAAAAATGGAGAAACAACGATAACTTCCTTGCCAATGAGATTTAACGGTTTTGTTGTTACAATTAAATCTGAATAAGCATTAATCAAAGCGGAACTATTATCGGTTGTGAATAATTTTAAAGTAATAAAATTCTGATAATTGTCTAATAATTTCTTTTCAATATTCGAATTAATGTCATGGTAATCATGGCATAAAAGCAGTACGGAAACTTTATCTGAATCACTGTTGGAAGATTCAATTAAGTAGCCTATGTGTATACTAATATATCCAATCTCAGAGTCAGCAATGCTAATATTATATTTTTTATTTAATTTCTGAGCAATACTAACAGAAACATCGTATATAAAAGGACAATTCTTTTTTATGTTATTTAAAAAGTCATTGCCTGAAGATTGTATACTGTTTGCTCTCTTAATTAAACCATATATATGTAAGGCAAAACTATAAAGATATTCATCAAAGTTAATTTCCAACATATAATAAGAAAACACATTTAATAAAATTTCACGGATTTCTTCAATAAAATCAGATGTCAAAATATCTTGTGAAATAGATTGTGTATCCTTGCTTATAGGTTTAATTATGCCTTCAAGAAGTGATGAAATATAAAAAATATCATCTTCAGAAGGATTAATATTGCAATGAGCTGAATACTGTGTACATATTTCCGTAGCAATTTTTGACTCTATAGTTTCAGCCTTGTCGCTAATATTTCTTAAAGGTTCTGAAACATAGTGATCGGTACGCATACGGTAAAGAGCAATGGTTATATTTACAATTATGTTGTTGTAGTAAGCATTGTCAACGTAATAGTGATACTTATTTATTGAATTGAGAATAATAATTTTAATTTTGTCAACGTCAATTCCTTCGAAATAATTATTCAAATTATCAATACTATTAAAGGCAGGATTGATTTCATCAAAAATAATTTTGTTTAAATATTTTCTTTTATTTAGTTCATTTCCTGAAACAAAAACAGTATTATTGGTTCTAATTATTTTTAAATCAAAATCAGAAAGAGTTTCATTAATTTTTTTAAAGTATTTTTCTAAGGTTGCAGTACTTATGTAAAGAACGTCTGCCAAATCATCAATATTATAATGTGGATTGTGGAAAAATACTTTTTTAACGATAATATGTTCTAAATTTTGCTCTTTTTCAATGGCGGTAAAATCCAGTGTTTTATACAACTTATCATCAATCTTATAGCCTCTGTTAGTGGAAAGTATTAAAGGTAATACTTTGTTAATGGCAGAAACTTCAGATTGAATAGTTCTAAGTGAAACATTAAGAATCAGACTTAGAGATTTACCCGTAATGAAAGTATTGGAATTATGTATTTCCTTAATTATTTTTTTCTGACGATCAGTAAATCTATTCATACAAATATCTCCTTAAAAATATAAAATGTAATCATAAATTATTAAAGTAATTAAATTATACAATATTAGAAAAATACAGGCAAATATATAGGTGCGGTGTACACCGCAAAAGATGATTTGTAAATGAAAAATTTATAAAATATAATAATGGCATAAACAAAAAACGAAAGGAGAAATCAATGAATAGAGAAGAAGCACAGATGGTTGCTTTTCAGCTTATAAGTTATGCAGGAGATGCATTTTCATCATTCTTTAAAGCAGTTGAAAAAGCTAGAAATGGTGAGTTTGATGAAGCTGATGAGTTAATCAAAAAAGGAGAAAGTGAATTAACAAAAGCTCACAATGCACAGACAGAATTGTTGGCAAAGGAAGCTCAGGGAAAAAATATTGAGTATAGCATAATGTTAGTTCACGCACAAGACCATTTAATGACAACAATAATGTATGAACGTGTGGCAAAAGAGTTTATAACATTGTATAAGGAGAAATTAAGTTAATGGACAAAAAGTTTTTATGGGGCAGTGCTACTGCAGCATATCAATGTGAAGGTGCATGGAAAGAAGGCGGCAAGGGAATGTCTAACTGGGACACTTTTTGCCACAGTGAAAAAAACAATGTTAATCCTGTTACCGGTGATGTGGCAAATGATCATTATCACAGATACGAAGAAGACATTAGAATGTTAGCGGAAGGTAATCAGAATGCTTACAGATTTTCAATAGCCTGGACAAGAATTATTCCAAATGGTGTAGGCGAGGTAAGCAGAGAGGGAATAGATTTTTACAACAGAGTAATTGATACATGTAGAAAATATAATGTTGAACCCTTAGTTACCTTATATCATTACGATCTACCACAACCAATGTATGAACAGGGTGGCTGGGAAAACAGAGCGACAGTTGATGCATATGAAGAATATGTAAAAGTATGTTTTAAAGAGTTTGGAGATAAAGTTAATTACTGGGCAACAATTAATGAACCAAATTATGAAACACTTTGCTGTTATGGTTTTGGAAACTACCCTCCTAATGTTAAAAATTTAGAGAGGCGTTGGAAAGCAATGTATCACTTAATGTTAGCAAGTGCAAGAGCAGTTAAGGCATATAAAAATATGGGCTTTAAAGGAATGATTGGACTTGTAAGTGACAGCTATCCTATTGAGATTTTAAAAGATAATGAAGATTATAGAGAAGCTAAAAGATTAGCTGATATTTTCTTTAATACATCTGTTAATGATACTTGCATAAAGGGATATTATCCTGATGAATACGTGTCCCATCTTACAAAGTTAGGATATGATTTATCATATATGCTAGAGAAAGATAAGGAAGTATTTAAAGAAGGTACAGTTGATTACCTTGGAGTTAATGCCTATTGCAGATTTTTAGTTAAACCTTGTTCAGGTGGAGAAACAAAAATGGAAGCAAATAACACAGGTGATTCATCTAAAAATGAAGAAATGGAAATCAAGGATTGGTGTGCTTTAGATGATGATCCAAATACAGAAAAAACTCCTTGGGGAACTGAAATTTATCCTAAGTCAGTATATGATATGCTTATGGAGTTTAAAGAATTATATTCTGACACGCCTATTATAATTACAGAAAATGGTTTAGGTGAATATGATAAGGTAGAAAACGGAGAAATCCATGATCAATATAGAATTGACTTTTTACAGGGATATGTAGATTGGATTAAAAAGGCTATAGACAATGGTTGTGATTGCAGAGGATATTTTGTATGGTCAACAATGGATGTGTATAGTTGGATAAACGGGTACAAAAAGCGTTACGGCTTAGTATACATAGACTTTGATGATAATTGTAAGAGGATTCCAAAAGACAGTTATCATTGGTATAAAGAATTTATAAAAGAAAAAGGAGGAAGTTACA
>OGYE01000867.1_pt1 | contig 19954 bp, 16 predicted proteins | sample 1576471 | NCBI WGS metagenome assembly OGYE01 (sample SAMEA3541532, study PRJEB24748) | human gut metagenome | biome: human gut; feature: human-associated habitat; material: faeces | place: China | collected 2012
ATAATGCACCCCACTGCAAGAAATAGTGACAAATAATAGTAAAACCCTTTCGGTATGAATTATATAATTCTTCAGCCTTGAAAGTTGTTTTAGGCATTTTATCGATATTTTCAAGTGCCATATTGCACCTCTAAAAACTAAAATTTCTCGTAAAATTTATGTGTTTATTATAACATTTTTTCGATTAGAATTCAACTTAATGATACCATCCTCATAACTTTCTTCGTTTGCAGCATAAGAGTAAATTGTAGCAATGGTTAAATCTTTATTTTTCTCTTCAAGTTGCTTTTGAATTCAAGATAATACTTTTTAGCCATAGGAATTGAGCTGACAGCAAACATTGAGTTAAAGCCGTTTACTCTTTGTCCTTTTAGGCTGTAATAAGCATTACGCATTGTTTTAGTATCAAAATTATCAATAATGTAGCTTACAATATTGGCAAAGGTTATATGTAGTTATATTGATTTCCTGACTGTAAAAGCCTTGACGAACAGCGTCTTTGCCAAGGACTTTAGCAGCCTTGAGCAAAAGAGAACCTGAACCGCAAGCAGGGTCTATAAAAACGCTGTCTTTGATACAAACAGAAAAAGACTTGAAATAAAGGGCTTTCAAGGTTTCGCTGTGTTTTACAGCAGAGCTTCGGAAGCCCTTTTTCTGTTTATTTGATTGTTGCTGGCCGCTTCTGTGGCTTTTGGAACTTACCCCTCAAAAACGGCTGTCAGAGGAATAATTAAAAAGTGTGGAATAATTAAAAGGTTTCGAACTCTAATCCTTTTTTGTAAAAGCCTTCACCCCTGTCCATATTGCTCCGCCTATTAATGCGAGAACTCCCATTACAGTAACGCCTGTATCTCCGGCTTTCTTTTTACATGCAGAACAAATACCTGTCTTGTTTTTACCTACTATGGTTTTTCCACACATTTTGCATTTTCTCTCTTCATTGTTATTCTTGCTCATCATTTACATCCTCCACTGAAACTATGTAAACATCTTTGTTTTCGATTGCGAGTCTTGTGCTTTCTAATGCAGGTTCGAGTTCTTTTGAAAATGTATACCAACAATCTGTGTTTTCTTTGCTATAGTGATAGTTATCGTGCATCAGCTCTATAGCAGACATACCTCTTCCGCCTATTTCCTGCGTGATAAAATCGTGCATTACGGTTTGATAACGATCCAATACGAGCTTTGAGTCCTCCCGACGACCGAGTGCCTCAAACACCTGCATTTGTACGCCAGAAAACTTTGTTGCCAACTGCAAATCATCCGATAAATTTGAAAGAAGAGTATCTATAGAAGATTGTTTGTGGAACAACGACCGTTTTGTGTTCTTCGCAAGATGTAATGAAGCAGTTCGCATTTCCGCATATACGCTATTTAACGCTGTTGTCATCCTGTCAGATGCCTTTTCAAGGAACTGGTTCCTCGATTCAATAGAAGTTGCGTTCTGCGCTTGTAAGATATAGTCACGAGCATCAAAGAAAGGCGTGAGAGTATCTCTATCCCGATCTCGATCCAACTGATAACTCTGCATTTCTTGGATACCTTTTAGTGTATCTTGAATTTGCTTCATTTGCATTTGATTAGCGATACTTCGAGTGGTTTCAAGAGTTCCGGGATTATTAATCACTTTTTTAAGTGTAATATCTTTGACACGAACCCCATTTTCATCAACGATTACCGCACGAAGGTTACCATCCACTTGTTTTGAGTCTCCTATAGAGTATAGACTCTGTTTGAGCTTTTCTTTTATCCCTGCTGGCAGGCTATCAAAATCAGGAACAAGGGTGATGTTTCCTCTGGCAACAACAGCTGCATGTTGAACAACATCATTTATTATTCCGAGGTCTGCAACGGGAATATTTGAAACCACTTCAACAAACGGACTATCTGCCAAAGATCGTATTAACTGTTGAGCATATAAGCCCATGAAATCACTCATTTTTGATATTTCATATCCGTTCGTATCTGCGTCAGTTACAAGAATATGCAGTTCAGAAGGCACAAGAGCAGTGTCAGATTCTTTGTTTTCCTGATCCTTGTATTCATTTGAGTCAATCACGGTGTTTCACCTCTTTACACTTGGATTTTAATCATGCAAAATGCTCTATGACTATGGCATTGAGCTGTGCGGCAATCTCCGAGAAATCACGGTTCAAATCAAGCGTCCTCACGCTGACCTTGTTGCCACTCATATGGTAGCTATTGTCTGGCTGAATGGCCTCATCCGTTGCGGCATAAAGGAGCATGCCGGAAACCTTGTGGGGCTGGTCCCCGAACTCCGTATCCTTGTTCTTGACGTAGGTAAAGATCTGATACAGATTGCCGGAGTGGAGCGTGTGGACGTCGTACTGAGTCTGCGTGGTGTGCGTGTAATACTTGGCGTCGATGATAAGCACATCGCTGCCTCTGGTGAGCATGATGTCGCTTTGCATTACCGGCAGCATAGTCCCGATACCATCATCCAAAGCCCAAGGGATCTGCGAAGCAGTCGCTGTCACCTGCGGACATTCCTTGGCGTAGTATTCGAGGATGAATTTCTCGTACAGACGGTTCATGCGCTGTTCATCCACAAAGGAGGCCAGCTTGTATTCTCCGGAGTCTGTAGTCAGGAGCATTCCTTCAAGGATAAGCTGGCACAGGCTGATGAGCATACGATAGGTATTATTGTTCCTCTGAAACCGAATGGCCGACCAGCGGATCGTGGTAGGATCGATTGTGTCAACATTTGAGAAAAACAGCATTTCCTTTTTTAGCTCGCTTTTGTACTCCTGATCCACCCTCGTGTGCCGGAGCAAAAGCATAACGGTCGTTTTCAGTATCTGATTCAGGAGATTGTTCTCGGAAAGCTCGTCGTACTCGCAGGTCAACACTCGCTTTCTGGCAAGACGGTTCTGAATGGTCCCCGGCATATCAATCTTGCCCCGGACTACCGCCACATCCTCCTTGCGGTTCAAATACTCCCGGTACAGCCCCTGCTTCAACTGCCGACCTATGCCCTTGGCGAGGATGGCTGCAAACAGATTGTGTATGTTTTCAAACTCTTCAGTAGCAACATCCTCATATCCGCCTTGATTGAGCGTCGTGAAGGCATACGAAAGCATATAGTATATGTTTTTGATGAAGATGCTTTTATCCTTAATCATTGAAACACACCCTGAAGAATATTTTCCCAACGCAGGAGTTTGTTCGGATCATCAAACCAGTATTCGCTGAGCATTGGCAGAATATCATAATCAACGATGGAGTGCATCCACTCATCTGTACAAATATCCCTGCCGCAGAAATAGCTGTGTCCAATGCAGAATCCCTTACCCAGAGATTTATCAAGTGCAATTTCATGATTCAGGTCTTTTACCTTGGATATCAGCTCATTCAGCGTTTCGTTGTTCAAGCCGTTCTGGTAATGGATAAATCCTTCGGAATCAAATCCCGGCTCCATCTCAAAGAAGCTAAATCGACGGCGCAGAGCGTAGTCAATCATCGCAAGGCTGCGGTCTGCCGTGTTCATCATGCCGATGATATACAGATTTTTAGGAACAGAGAAAGACAACCCGTTATAAGCGAGGGTCGCTTTTGTACCTCTGTAGTCCTTCTCGATCAGCATCAGCAGCTCACCGAAGATCTTACTCATATTTCCACGGTTGATTTCGTCGATGATAAAGAAGAACTCCTTGTCCGGCTGATTGGCGGCCTTCTGGCAGAAGCGATAGAAAACACCATACTTCAGCTCGAAACCATCCTCGACCGGCTTATAGCCCATCATGAAGTCTTCGTAGGAATAGTTCTGGTGGAACTGAACGAACTCAATGCGGCTGTCGTCTTGTTCACCCATCATAGACCATGCCAACCGTCTGGCAGCAAAAGTCTTACCAACACCGGGGGCTCCCTGCAAAATGATGTTCTTTTTATTGCGAAGAACGGCCACAAGGTTTTCGTAGCGTTTTTCGGTCATATAGACCTCATCCAGAAAATCACTTTTTGTGTACGCATCTATAGCTGCATCCTTGGAGATCGGATTCTCTTCCCGAATCATATCGAGGATGAAGTCAAATTCGCCTCTGGTGAGCTTGAATAGGCTGCCTTGCGGATTCTGGAAATACTCCATACGCTCCAGCTCCGGGCATCCTCTTAAGGTCGCATAATCAATCGGTGAAGTCAGGCCTTCGACCTTTTCAAAGAACAGCTTCTCGCCGTCTTGTTCTGCGCTGACACGACCAATGGCAACGATCTGTTTTACCGGATTGGATTCGTAGCCGATAATCATATCTCCGACTTTCGCATCCAAGAAGTTCTGGAATATGCGACGCTTGTTTCCATTCTCGTTGTAAAGTGTGTAAGACTGCACCTCACCTACAGCAATGTCGGAATAACTCCAGATTTTTGGATTGGCGTTCAACCACCAATATCCACGATCTTCTTCGCCCGGCGCTGCAGCGACATACAGCTCAATGCCGCTCAAATCGACTTTATCAAGAGCGGCGGACAGTTCATCGCGCAATTTCCAGATATAGCTGCCTTGCTCGTCTTTCGTTGCATATCGTCCGATATACAGAACAGGCCACCACTTAGAGTTTTCATTTTTATCGTCGGTTAAAACCGGGCAACCCGTCTTTTCAACAACTCTTTTGGCAAGTGCGGTTGAACCCGTCAAATAAAAATTCTTTGTTTCACCGTATTTCACAGCAAGCTGTGTGCAGGTCGCCTGTCCGCCGTAATCCTTCATGCGTTTCATAATTTCAAGGCTTCCGGTTGTGAACACCTTGTCATCGCCAAGCAGGGCAAGCCAGTCCTCTTCGGTCAATCCGGGTGTGTAATCGCTCGGAAACCATGATGCCGCTTCCGCTTTTTCCGCATTTTCCTGCGAATAGCGGCGGCTGATATAGAAACCGACATCAATGGTCAGCGTCTTCAGTTCCGGATCGGGATAGCAGGTATCGGTCAACTGCGACTGGAACAGGTTCACCAGTTCGGTATCCTCTTTGAGAGTCACACTGATTTCATCATAGAGCTTCAGGAAGTTCCGAATGTTATCGGCATAAGCACCTTTTTTGAAGCGATAGTCCGATTCCAGCTCACTGGCGACCGTTTTTACTTCACCGAATTTGTAGATGTAATACTTATCCGGGTAGCGCAGCCAAAGGTATGTGCTGATGGCGTTTTCGTACTGGTAGTGCTGTGCCGCACCGTTTCCGTATTTTTCAAGAAGAATGGACGATTGCATCTTGAATGCATTCATTCTCTCAAACACATCTTGACTCTCATCAAACAATGCAATAAACATAGCCCGCACTTCTTCCGGGGCAGCTTTCGCAAAGCCCACAATCATGCCCTTCGGAAAATTATTGTTTGATGCCAGCAGGTTAAACGTCTTATCAAGGGATCGGCTCAGCATTTCGGGAAAATCAGCTGCATTCACATTCCAATTGTCCTGAAACCACTTCACGGCTTCCCATTTATATTTTTCATTGCCCCACTGCGTGGAGACAAAATTCTGTTTGTACTGTGCCAGTACATCCTTCAATCGAAATTGATCAAACATGAAACCACCCCTTTACGCTTCTCTCAGACTCTTGTATATCTCTTCCGTGAAGATACCGAGAACCTGTTTTTTTATTTCATCATTACTGAGTAGCAGAGAAAAGAAATCCTGATTCTGCTCCAGTCCCTCTATCAGTGCATCGTCGATATCGTCAAAGTACGAAAACTCAAAGTCTTTGACGGTGTTGTTCCGAGCGCTGGTTTTTAGTTTATCGGATTTCAGCAGAATATCCCGAATCTGCAGCATAGCTTTGACCGCAACATCGTTGTCGTAGGCTTTTCCCGTCCGGCTGTTGATTTCGGCTATGATCTGGGAAAGCCGTTCCTCTTTTGCTTCGGTCAGGCCAAAACTCTCCGCTGTGGGCAGCTTTACAACCGGCTGTGCTACCAGCTTCGGATCGGTATGTTCCTCGGCTTTTTTCTGAACGAAATTTGTAGCTTTGATTTTACCGTCCAGATTATAGCCGCCGCCCGGATGCTTAATATTGATGTATGCCAACAGATAAGTGATAAAATTGTACTTCTTATGCAGGTCAGTATCCTCGAAGCAGGACACCTGCAACAAGAACTCATAGAATCGGACGAAATGGCGCATCATTGACACGATCTCATGCTGTTTGATAAGCTCGTACTGTTCAATCATGTTCTTTGCACGCTTGAAGTAGAAAGTCAGCTTCTGCTTATCCTTGGAGGAGATATTCCCCTTGTAGAGCAGTTCGTTGGCTTTTTCGATATCATCGGGGTCAAGAACAGTGTACGCATCGATCAGTGCCTCCAAATCATAAATCGCTGTCGGCGTTACAGATGTGGAAAGTAAGGTAGTCGTATAGTATGGTGCAAACGCAGCCTTGATGTCCTCGTATGTATTCACAAAGTCCAGCACAAAGGTTTTCTTCTCAAAGGGCGGGCAGATACGGTTCAGGCGTGAAAGCGTCTGAACGGCAGAAACACCTTTCAGCTTCTTGAGAACATACATGGCGCAGAGCTTCGGCTGGTCAAATCCGGTCTGATACTTGTTGGCAACCAGCAGCACCTGATAGTCATCCTTGTCGAATTCCTTTGTCAGCCGATCCTCAGGGAAGCCGTTCATGGAAGCCTCTGAGTATTCGGTGTCATCGTCCGGCAGTTTCACCTTGCCGGAGAAAGCGACTAATGCCTTGATATCGGTGTAGCCTTTTTTCTGAGTGTAATTCTCAAATGCTTGGCGGTATTTTACCGCACCCTGTCGGGAAGCAGTGATGACCATAGCCTTTGCCATACCGCCGAGCTCCGGCATAACCGTGGCGCGGAAATGCTCCACGATGACCTCCACACGCTGTGCAATATTCGTTTCGTGCAGCTCCACAAAACGGGCAATTTGCCTTTTTGCATTGGCTGTCTTGCAGCGTGGGTCTTCTTCGATTTCCTTGTTCAGCTGATAGAAGGTGTCGTAAGTGGTGTAATTCTGAAGCACATCAAGAATAAAGCCTTCCTCGATGGCCTGCTTCATTGAGTAGATATGGAATGCCTCACGCTGTCCCTTGGTGTTCAGCCGACCGAATAACTGAATGGTCGTAGGCTTCGGTGTGGCAGTGAAAGCAAACATGGACACGTTGGCCTGTTTACCGTTTCTACGGATTTCATCCGTAATCATATCTTCCACATCGGCAGCTTCCTGCTCTCCGGCACCAAGCGACTTTGTGACCGCTGCCATGTCCTTACCTGCGGTGGAGGAATGTGCCTCATCGATAATAACCGCAAAACGCTTGTTTTTCAGCCCTGCAACGCTATCCACGATATACGGGAATTTCTGGATCGTGGTGGCGATGATTTTTGTATTGCCGTTCAGTGCAATGGCAAGGTCGGCAGAGTTGCACTTATCGTCCATCACACGGATAAGTCCTGCTTTGTGCTCCATGCCCATAATGGCTTTCTGCAACTGACGGTCAACTACGACTCGGTCGGTGATAATCACGACATTGTCAAAGATAATTTTATTATCTGCATTGTGCAGTGAAGTGAGGCGGTGCGCCAGCCATGCGATGGAGTTAGTTTTGCCGGAGCCTGCGCTGTGCTGTATCAGATAATTCTGCGTTGTGCCGTTGTCACGGACATCACCCAGCAGCTTGCGAATCACATCCAGCTGGTGATACCGGGGAAAGATAATGTTTTCGGACTTCTTCGTTTTCCCGGTTAATTCGTCCTTGCTTTCCTTGGTTTCAATAAAGATGAACTTACTGATGAGGTCAAGAACGGTATCCTTTGTCAGAATATCCTCCCACATATAGGAGACGCTGTACTTGTCTTTGAAGATAGGATTGCCCGCACCGGCATTGACACCTTCACCGTTTCCCATGTTGAACGGCAGGAAGAAGGTGGCGTTGCCTGCGAGCTTGGTGGTCATATAGACCTGTTCCAAATCCATCGCAAAATTCACAAGGCACCCGGCCTTAAAGCGGAACAGTCTGGTATTCTGGTCGCGGTCAACACGGTACTGATAAATGGCGTCCTGGTACGATTGACCAGCGGCATTGCATTTCAGTTCAAAGGACATGATGGCAATGCCGTTCAGAAAAATCACCAGGTCAATGCGCTCATCATCGCTTGCCCAGACTTCCTCCATGACGGAGAAAATGTTCTTTTCATATTTCGCCAACAATTCACGGTTGAAGGTGGTCGCAGGCTTGGTGTACATAAGCTCTAGCTTCATGTTGGAAATCTCAATACCATGCTTCAGCACATCCAGCAGACTGCCGCGGGTTTTGGTCACCTCGGCATTGATAAAGCTGACGAGGGTATCTTCCAGGTCGGACTTGTAGATTTTGCGGAGTGCCGCCATCTCATCCGGCTGGGTATCGTTCAGAAACTGAAACAGCAACTCCCGGTCCATAGCAAAGAGGCGGTCGTAGCTTGTCGCTTTGCGGACGATGTAACCATTGTCCTGCGAGAGCCTGTCCATGATGAAATGCTGATATTCTTTCTCGGTCAATATGTCATTCATGTGCCATCCACCTCCTTACTCGCTTTTCAGGCGCTTGATTAGTTGCCGTGCAAAAAGCAAAGCAATCTGGTCGCAGCTATATTTGGATGAGTCAATCGCTTGTATATCCGCCACAGATGGGTACTTTTCTTGCAACTGCGAAGCCGTGATGTTGTGTAAAATTGGCAGGATCAACTTTTGACCATTTCTGTTCTGACGATTCAAAAACTCAGAGAGTTCGCGCTCCGTCCATTCTCTGTCGAAGAAGTTTTCGGAAATAACGATGATTGCGAATTCTGCCTTCTTAGTGCCATTGAGAATTCTATCTTTCCAATTGTCGCCCCACTCCAAAGACTCTTTATCATAGAAAATTTTCACTCCAAGAGTTTTGAGCGAGCCATACAATTCTTCTATCAGATTTTCCTTATCCTTATTGGCATGAGAAATAAAGACATCAAACTCTGGTAAAGTTTTAGCCTGATATTTAGGAACGCTTACTGTGGAAATCCCATTCAATTTATCTATAAAATCTTGATCTTTACTGATACTCTCTAAGCAACCAACCAGATCCTTATACGCACCAAGAGTTCTGTGGAACAGGATTGTTTTTATGCGTTCTCCCAAAGGGTGCTCTTTAAGATAATTGTTGTAGAAAATCTCAACGTCATTGATCCACACTTCGCTGGGACGGTTGTATTCGTTCATATCAGTACCAATCGAGGCTGCGTTAATTGGGGCCTTAATGGATTTTGTTCGTTCTAATAAATCATCAAGCTGTTCTTCAAAAGTTGCCATCAAATCACCTCCTTCTTTCCGGTTACATACTCAAAAATCAGCGAACGCTTGTAGGCATCAAGAACAGCCATCTGTTCTTTCTTCTGCTCGATAATTGTGTCTACTTCTGTGACCTTGGTTTCCAGATAGTCCGCCATAGCTACCTGTTCCTCATATGGTGGTTCAAAAACCATAAGCCGAGAAAACTCGGAATAGTTCAGTCCCTGGCGGACACCGTTTCCCATGTTATAAAATACCTTCATAACATCGTATGCATGAAGAAGGAAGTGAAAATACCTCGAATCGACCTGTTTGAGCGGACAAAGGTCAATATATGCCGAAGTGATTATGCCGTGTTCCTTTACAAGTCCAGTGCGCAAGCTGCGTTTATCGTTCTGCAAATCGGTGGGTCGAATAATAATGTCACCAGATTCAACGATGTTGTAGGTATTAAAGCTCTCTGGTAACAGTCCATCATTAGTGTTGATGTCCTTGCGGATAACTCTGCCATAACTAAGCGACAACAGATTATCCTCTTTGCCCAGTCGATTCTTGTTTTTGCGCTCACCGTAGTAGGAATAAACAGGATGAATCGGCCAATGTGCCGGAATTCTGCCAACCCACTCAATCCCGCTGTCCTTCATCTCCGCATTCGGCTTCAGTCCCTTAGTGACGGTTTCAGTGATAACAGACCGCTTGTACTGTTCCAGTGTGTCGATCTGGGTCTGAATATCGGCGGTCAGCGCATCGATTTCACCGCATCTCTTATCAAGATAGTCAATAATCTTCCGTTGCTCTGAAAACGAAGGATAAAAAATACGTTCTTTTGCCAGCATTAGAGTCAGGTTAATATTCTGTATTCCTGTTGTTTGATTGATATAATATGAAGAACACCTACATGCATACCATGCTCTAAGCCAGTACTCAGCATACTCAGGATCAATTCTTGTTGTATCAAAACGCAACCTTTCCATAAAGTTTGCAAACAAAACTGGGCCATACTCTCCGCCGTAATAAACGGATCGTCCTACGGGTGTCTTTTCGCCGCCACCAGATTTTTCCACAAGGATATCTCCGGCTTTAAGCGAAAGCCGACTCAGCTGCGACTTTGTGTATTCCCGGCGTGTGAGATCTTCATCGCTACACTTTTTAAATCGTCCTCTTGAATAGTCAAAATCCGCTATCCTCAAACAAATTGTTCCTGACGATTCATCTTTAGGTTCTTCGCCCCATGCACCTCCGTCTCTGCTAACCATTAGGTGGCGAATAGTTTCGTTCTTCCAGTTGCATGGTATTTCCTTCAACCACGGCAAGCCGCTGTCTCTTAATTTTCTCATACCATCACCGCCTTATTGAAACAACGTGGAAATCCGCAAAGAGACGGAGCGTTCCAACTCTGTGAATATTCTCTCCAGATCTTCACTCGATGTAGGCTGCTGGTATTTATAAAAATATCGTGTAAATGGTATCTCGGCTCCGGTTTTTACAACAGGTTTCTTGGCACTTAGATTCTCCTCGAAAAATGCTACGGCATCCGGGATGTATGGTAAAACCTCTCGTGCCATATAATCATCTATATGCTCTTCGAACTTTACAATTTCTGTATCTTTTGTCTCTTTGTCATAGATGATGTTGCCTTTGCGGTCACGCTGAATCTCGGCATTCTTGTCCATGACAGAAAGGCCATCCGCAATCTTTTCCAACAGCTTCTTGTCTGTTGTAGCCTTGCTTAATACTTCGGTAAGATGCGGCATAAAGGCATCCGGCGACATCCACACAGTATCACTGATGGCGTGGTTCAAATCTACAAGAATCGCATCAAAGATCGGCTTGCCAACAAAAAACCTGTCCAATTGTTTCTGAGCTTTACCATCTCTTTCCGCCATCAATTCCAAGTTTGCAAATTTCACTTCGTTGTAGAGGCTGTCAAGTGCGCCTTTACCCACCATCGCCTGAATCCGCTCAGCCGTAATGGCATAGCTACGCTGAAGGGGCTGCATCACCGTGTACTCACGATAAATGAACTCCTCGTTCCGATAGATTTTGCAATATTCGTTTTCTGCGAAGTCCGCATACAGCTTAGTAACGGCACTGCGATCTTCGGGAGATATCTCGTTTTTCTTATCGCCCAGGGCTTTACGCAGCTTTTTGAAAAAAGTAGAAGCGTCGATCAGCTGAATTTTGCCTTTGCGCTCCGGACGCTTATTCTTGGAAAGCACCCAAATATATGTAGCAATGCCGGTGTTATAAAACAGGTCTGTAGGCAGCGCAATGATGGCTTCGATCAGATCGTTCTCCAACATCCAGCGGCGAATCTGACTCTCGCCGGAAGCCGTTCCGCCGGAGAAGAGCGGGCTGCCGTTTTCGATGATCGCAGCACGACCGAAGTTGTCATCCATCTTGTCAATGGCAGACTGAAGGAACAGCATCTGCATATCGCCAGAGCCGGGCAACCCTGCGCCCCAGCGACCGTCAAAGCCTTTCTGATACTCTGCGTTGACGGCATCCTCAACGCCTTCAGCGGCATCTTTACCGCCCCATGCAGTACCGAACGGCGGATTTTCAAGCACAAAGCGCATTTTGGTGGATTTGAAACGGTCGGCTTTCATGGTGTCCTGATAGCAGATATTTTCGGCATTCTGTCCCTTGATGAGCATCTCCGCAAGGCACATGGCATAAGACTCTGGGTTGATTTCCTGTCCGAACAGGCGCACATCGGCAGAGGGGTTATAACGCTTGATGAAATTGTAGCCGGTGGAGAGCATACCGCCCGTTCCGCAGGCTTGATCCAATATAGTGATGACTTTGCCATCGTCAAAGATATCATCGCAGCCTTCGGCAAGCAGAATATTGACCATCAGCTTAATGATGTCGCGGCCGGTGTAGTGGTCGCCGGCTTCGGCATTTTCAGAGAACTTACGGATTAGTTCCTCAAAAATGTATCCCATCTTCACATTGTCGATGGTGCGAGGATTGAGATCAAGCTCGGAGAATGCCTTGATGACGGAGAGCAGACGGTTATTCTTGTCCATCTTGTCGATTTCTTCGCCAAAATTCAGACCGCGTTCCTTGGACATCAAGATTTCCAGCACGTTTGCAGAGAAACCCTGCAGATAACTCTTGAAATTGGCGGCAATGTGGTCTGCGTCATTTACAAGTTCTGCAAGGTCAAATTCACTGGTGTTATAAAACTGGAAACCGGAAATGCGATACATCGCCTTTGCCGGGAAATTCGGATTTGCTTTGAACTGGTCTATGACCTTCTGTTTGGTAGGCGCAAGAGCGCACTCAAAGCGGCGGATGATCGTCATCGGAATGATAACATCCTTGTACTTGTCGCTGCGGTACGGTCCGCGCAGTTTGTTTGCGATGGACCAGATAAAGTTTACTTCGGTGGAAACATCGACAGGAGAATCGTCCCACATTGCGTCTATAATCTGCTTATCAGCCATTTGCCGTTTACCTCACTTTTAGTTCTTGTAGTGCCATACTACCTTTATTTTACATCCGTTACTGTCCCATAATCAGGACTTTGTGCGCTGTCCGGTCATCATTTTATAATGCTGACTCTGACCGAGTGCATCAAAAATCATTTGGAACACACGCTTGTATGCTTCAGCGTCCTCACAGTCCTCCACATAATTCAAGCCGTCACTAATACCGTTGGGATTGTTGATATAGGCAAGGAGAGAAGATGCCAGCTGGTAGTCGGTCATATCCGGCTTTTCACCCTCAACCTGCTTGATGAACTTTTCCCGGTTTTCCTTTTTCTCCAGCACGATAGACCGCAGGTCGCTACCCTCATAACCGCAAAGCTGAAGGAAATAGTATTCGAGAATGCGGCGCATCACATTCAGTGCCGGAATCGTAGAATGAAGATCGCGGAGCTCGTCCCACAAAGCTGCATAGGAATTCTGCACAGGATTGTAGTTTTCTTCTTCGCTCGGAATTTCCTTGTTCTGCCGCTTGCAGAGCTTAACAGTGGATACATTATCATTTTTACGAATCATATAAAACGATGTGCAGTTGTAGTACCCGACCTGCTGATATGTAACCTCCCGGTGGAAATACACATTGTGTGTCAGGATAAACATCTGCTTGATGTAATCACCGGGTACCTGCGGATTCAGATATTCGGTATTATTTCGGCAGACATTGATCATTTCGCGGACAATGGCACTAACAATGAAAAGAGCAGTGCTGTCCATGCTGGAAACGGGATCGTCAATTACAACGATCTTTTCTTTCAGTTCTTCACTGTTCATGCTGCCACGCACTCTGTGGTAAAAATACAGAAAAGCGATAAAGTTCCGTTCACCCTCACTGAGGTTTTCGGCAACCGTTCCGTTTTCACGAACGATTTCATAAACATTCTCAACACCATCTTTGGCTCGGATGCTGAACCCTTGGAAACCGGAGTCTCGCAGAATTTTGTTAATGCTGTCGATGGCGGCTTCGGTGTTTGCATTATGTTTATTCAACTCGGAAATCTGTGTAGTAAGCTCTCCGATTTCTTTTTTGAGCTTTTTCCCGCACTCAGTTACATCATCAATTTCTGCTTTCAGGCGAGCAACCTCGTCTTTATAACTCGTCACCTCATCGGCAAGCAAAAATGCGAGGTGTTGCATAATCTCCGTTTTACACTTTTCCTTGCTACTCTTCTTGGCAGCAACAACATCGTTATTCGCTTTAATGAGCTTATTGATGTCATCGATCATTGCGCCGATTTCAAGGAGAAGCGTGTCGGTATCCTCCAAAGACACCGTTTTTGAGGGTTCTTTAACCTTTTCGGCAATACGCTGTCGATTGACCTCGAACTTGCTCTCCAGCAGAGAGAGCCTCTCTTGATATGCCTTCAAATCAAGAGAAGGCATTGCATCGGCGGTGTTGGTTTGCAGCACGCGCACGATATCTGCCGTTTCTCTGCTGTAGGTGGTCTGGAACTGCCCTAAGTCCCGAATGTCCTGCTGATACTGTGCATCAAAAGTGGCAGCAATTTCATTTTCAAAGTTTGCCGGGAGTTTCTGCTGACAATATGGACACTTCCCACCGGCAGAACCAGAAAAATGCGTGTGCCCATCACGAACCCAATCGGAAGCCGTGCTGCCAAGGGCTTTCAGGAAACGGGCGAACGGTGTATCACTGCTACTGACGATAACTTTATCCAGCAGTTCTTTTCCGGGGAGACTGCCGTAAGTCGTCGCACCGGCTTTCTTGAATTCGGCATAAGCTCTGGCAGTATCATCGAAAGCAACCCCATAAAGGCGTCCCAGTTCGGAAAGATCATGCTCCTTGGGAGTCTTCTCTCCAAGAACAGCCTCCGCAAAATTCCTCTTCTGCTTTTTGCCGTCCATGCACTTTTCAAAATGCTTGCGGATATCCGCAGTCTTGGAGAAGCAGGCCTCCTGAAATTGAGCCAACGCAGCGTCAACACCGGCGGTTTTCTGTTTGTACTCTTCACCGGCGGTCACCTTTGCATCGGATTTTTTCTTCTTTTCTTCGGTCAGCTCAGCAATTCGCTTCTTTGCTTCGATATCTTCCTCGCCAAAAATGAATACGCCTTTTAAATCACCGTAATTTACAAAGTTTTCATTGATAAAATCCTGATTATAAACAAGCACATCATAATCATCCGCAGACTTTCCGTCTGCCCAGACAACGCCGTCGTCCTCCTCAATGGCATGGGCAATTGAGGATTTGCCCGCTCCGTTATTCCCATAGAAGAAGTTTACGAATGTGAGATCGGCAACTGGCACATCCGTGAATGTTGCTCTATTGAGTGTAATGTTTTCGATTGCTGAAGGAACTTTTCGCTGCATTCATTTCACCATCCTATCCTTAAAAGTGTTCTTTATTCTTGAATTTTCCCTTTACGAACCCATTCATCAACTTCGGAAATTTTAAATTTATATCTTTTCCCGGCACGATAAACGGGGAGCTTTCCTTCTTTGATCCATGTGCGAACGGTATCCTGGCTGATGCTCAAATGCTCCGCGACATCTTCCAGATTGACCCATTTTTCAACCTGCATTTCTTCATATTCACGACTCATCGTATTACCTCCATTTTTCTACAAGAGTTACGATTCAAATAATCTGAACTCCAGCTTTCTGCAATGCTTCAATTAGATTTATTTGTTTCAGCGCCCAATGTGTGCGGTTCAGTTCATTAAACGATCTGGCTCCGCCGATGCCAAGTTCAAAGCACTGCTCATTTAAAATCTGTTGCGGGATCGCCGTTATAATCGTGTAGTAGATTTTGATCCCGTTGTCTTGAATCTTAATGTCCTTCACAAACCCGAAATAAGCATCTTGGGCATCGTCCGTCTTCCCGTAGGAATGGTTCTCGTCAGCGAAGATGGCCGGATATCGTTTCAGCCCCTCGATAGCTTCTGGCGTGAGAGACGCATATTTTGATTTCAGCTCATCGTTAGTGCTCTCGGTCAAGGCACGATCCTTGGGAACCAGAAAATAGTTATCCTCGAACTTCTCGCCAAGAATCACAAACAGATGATAAAAGTCTGTGTTAAAGATTATTCGTGCTCTGTTCTCGCCACGTCTTGATCTGGAATCATTCAGCATTACCGTGATATTGTTCTCCACGGTATCAGCGTGAGCAACGAAATTGTTATTGCCTCCGGATACAGTGATCTCGGTGGCTTTCCCCGGCACTGGGAGATTGCCGGAGGAATTGACCGGTAAATTGTCACTCATCTTGTTTTCCTCCGTTGTTTATCGTCAGCTTGTCAACGTGCTGATAGAAGCTGTTGTTACCGCCAGAGATGTTAATGTTGTAAAATGTCGGATTGTTATTCACCATCTGCTGACTCACAGGAGGCGTATCCTGACCGGCTGCATTTGAAGCATCATCTTCAATAGGCTCGTCAACGACCTCTGCTGTTATCGTTTCCTTCGTGTCTACCAGATAGGTGGTCAGCCCGTTAAGGATTCCTTCACCCATGTGAGCGGTGTATTTTCTTTGGCCACCGCCTGTAGATGGACACCATGCATCATAGGTCTTCTTGCCGATACCATTGTCCTTACGATTTACAACAACATAATGCCAAACGCCAAGTATGAATGACGGGAGGCACACTTCCTTAAGGTCGCCCAGTGCGGCCTTTTTCTTTTTCTCTCCATTCGGTCCGATAAAGAACTCATCACCAGCCTTGATAGTTTGATCCTGTTGAACAAGATCAACGAGTGCTCGAACAAGATTGATATCCTTATGAACCGTCTCGCTCACATCGAGAAAGTCATTCACAAACCCGATCATCCCGTTCAGGGCTGTTTGATAGTTGTTCCTTATGATCTCATCGAATGCGCTTATGACCTGATCATCACCAAACGGGAAATAGGTGCTGGTCGATGTTTCACATCTCTTGTAGTTGTTCACTATGGTCTTGAGCTTTTCCTTGCCGGGATCAACGTAGGCGGGATTGATGACCTTGATGAGTCCCACCAGAACTTCCGGGTCTGATAAGCCGTCGCTGTCGCCGTCGTAGTGTTCTCTCGCATTCATTCGTTGCTGGAGGGCTTGTAACACCAACGTGAAGAAGGTGCCTCCGCAAAGGCGAGGATATTCGTTTATTGTCACAGGTTGTCCCTCCGATTGGCATTGCTTTACATGCCGAAAAATGGCGGCTGTTTCGGCTTTTCAATTCCCAACAAACCACACTAAAACATATTATAACACAAAAAATCTGAAATTACAATTCCCGGCGATGAACTCACTATGGCCGGTTTATAAAAACTTTTTCGGTCGCTAACCTTATAAACCTTATGAACTATGGCAGCTGACCTTGCGAACGATTGGATAGCTCTTGTGGAAACCCCACAGGAGCCTTTTTCCTCTGTGGTTTCCGCAAATCTGAAAACCTACGGAGGAAAATTAAATGTCAAACAATCGTTTCTTTATCCCTGTCGATGGGACCCCTATCGAGGTAAGCGAGGAAGTTTACAGGGCATACTACCAGCCCATCTGGAACGCCCGCTATCATGCCCAGAAGAACGGCGAGTGCCGCTGCACCAAGGCCCAGCTTTGGAAGTGTGACGGTGTTTGCCCCGGCTGCCCGTTCTACGCTGCCGGTAAGAAGGTTTCCATCGACACGCCTATCGGCGGCGAAGAAGACGAGCTTACCCTTGGCGACACGCTGGCCGACGACGCACCGTCTGCGGAGTCCATCCTTATGGATAAGGAACTGCTCGACACTCTATACGACGAGCTGAACCACCTTGACCCGGACGGCAGACGCATCTGCGAGCTTATCATGCAGGGCAAGACGGAGCGTGAAATCGCTGCCGACATGGGCAAACGCCAGTCGACCATCAACTACCAGAAGAACAAGGTGTTCTCCATCCTGCGTGAAGCCCTGAAGGACTTCATCTAATACAACAAAGGCCGCCGTGGAAGCAATTCTGCGGCGACCAAAATTTTTTTCATATTTTTTCATTCAAAACACCGGTTGCCCTCCAGCGGGTACTGAGGACAGCAAAACAACGCAGGTCCTTAGAAAGGAGAAAAACGAGATGAGCAAAATGAGCGAAATGGAAGCGACCATCAGGGAGTTGCGGGATATTGCATCTTCTATTAACGACATCGCCAACTGGCTGACCGGCGCATTCAGCGGCACCGAGGAAGCGGCCCCTGCTCCGGAACCGGAAAAGGCACTCACCCTCGAAGAGGTCAGAGCGATTCTGGCAGAAAAGTCTCGTGATGGCTTCACCGCTCAGATTCGTGGCCTTCTCCTGAAGTACGGTGCCAAGAAGACCTGCCCGGACCCCGTGGTCCTACGCCAATGTCTGGGAGGCCAAATCCATCAACGACAGCACCCCGAAGTTCAGCGTCAGCCTCATTATTCCGAAGACTAACACCGTGACCGTTCAGAAGATCAAGGCGGCGATTCAGGCGGCCTATGAGGAAGGTCAGGCCAAGCTCAAGGGCAACGGTCGCACCGTACCGCCTCTCACCGCTATCAAGACGCCTCTCCGTGACGGCGACACCGAGCGTCCGGATGATCCGGCTTACGCTGGCAGCTACTTCATCAATGCCAACTTCGCTACGGCTCCCGGAATCGTAGACGTTGACTGCAATCCGATCCTGACCCGCTCCGAGGTTTACTCCGGTGTGTACGGTCGTGCCAGTATCAACTTCTACGCTTTCAACTCCAACGGCAACAAGGGCTGCTGATTGCCGGGCAGGGGAGTGAGATGCTCTATAAGATCTATTATGCGATGCGCGCCGTCGGCAGAGTGGCATTCCCTATTTTCTGTTTTCTGCTTGTGGAGGGATTTTTTTACACGGGTAGCCGGAAAAAATATGCACTTCGGCTGTTTGGATTTGCCCTGCTGTCGGAGATACCGTTCGATCTGGCATTTTCCGGGAAAATACTGGAATTCGGCTATCAGAATGTATTTTTCACGCTGCTGATCGGGCTTCTTACGATCATGCTGTTTGATGCGGTGGTGAAAAAGCAGGAGTGGCATCCGGTTTTGCGCAGTGCGCTGCTTGTCATCATCACATTCGGGGGAATGGGTGCGGCCTATCTGCTGCACACAGATTATGATGCAAAAGGCGTGCTCGCAATTCTGGTGTTTTATATGACGAGACAGATGCGGGGATTACAGATCGTGGCAGGCTGCCTGGCGTTCTGCTGGGAACTTCCGGCGATCGTGGCGTTTATCCCGATTGCGTTCTATAATGGAAAGCGCGGATGGAACATAAAGTACCTGTTCTATGCGTTCTACCCGGTGCATCTATTGGTTCTTTATCTGATCTGTGTAGGGATGGGAACCGCGCAGATTGCGGTGGTGTAGGAGAGAAAGAGAGGAAGAGAGTAAGTATGGAGATATCAAAGGAGACGCGGAAACGGATGATGCAGATCATTGCATTTGGGATTCTGCTCTATTGCGGGATGGAGCATTTTGACGTGGTGATCGGAGCGGTGGATTTTGTGCTGGGGATTGTGATGCCGTTTCTGGTTGGAGGCGCGATCGCATTCGTGATCAATGTTCCGATGAAGAGTATCGAGCGGCATCTGTTTGCGAAGAACGGGAAGCTTGCAAAATGGAGAAGACCCGTTGCCTATCTGCTGACGCTTGCGCTTGTGATCGGTATTATCACGCTGGCACTTGTGGTCGTGATACCGGAGCTTGGAAATACGATTTCCATGATTGTACAGCAGGTTCCGGTTGCGGTAAAAGCCGTACAGAAGTGGCTGACAGATCTTCCGGACAGCTATCCGGCACTTGCCCCTGCGGTGGCGGAGCTTAATATTGACTGGTCATCGCTTGCCGACTCGATTGTGACGTTTGTGCAGAATTTTGCGGCGGGGGTTGTGAGCTCCGGCGTTGGTATTTTTTCCGGGATCGTGAGCGGTGTGGTGACGTTTGTGATTGCGTTTACGTTTTCCATCTATGTGCTGTTCCAGAAGGAGCGTCTGGCGAGACAGGCAAAACAGATTCTGTACGCAGTCTTTCCGGAGAAGGCCACGGAGAAGATTCTCTCGGTGGCAGCTCTGTCCAATCAGGTGTTTTCCAGTTTTCTGTCCGGGCAGTGCGTGGAGGCGGTGATTCTCGGCACCTTGTTTGTCATTACCATGTCGATTCTGGGGATGCCGTATGCGATGCTGACCGGAATCGTGATTGCGATAACGGCGCTGATTCCGATTTTCGGCGCATTTAT
>OGYE01000868.1_pt1 | contig 19950 bp, 18 predicted proteins | sample 1576471 | NCBI WGS metagenome assembly OGYE01 (sample SAMEA3541532, study PRJEB24748) | human gut metagenome | biome: human gut; feature: human-associated habitat; material: faeces | place: China | collected 2012
TGGGGCGGTACTTTAAAAAGTGGGGCTGCGGCAAAGGGAGCCTTTAATGAGTACCCCTTGACAAACCTTCTCCCCTATGCTACAGTAAATACATCGCAAGGCCGCTGACCGACGGAGTTTTGTGGAGTTACCACAGGGGACGCGGATTTCACCTTGCTACGGCAATCCTACGCAATTCGCGCTTGACAGCTTAAGCACCGCTCCATCGGCTGCGGCACACCATCTGCGTTGCAAAAATGCTCGGTAATACACAAAGTATTACCTGCGCTTTTCGCTTAGCAGCTGGTGCACCTCGCTCGCTGTATCGGCGCTTAGAATTGCATAGTATCGCCTATTAAGCCGACCGTCTGGGCTGCATACACTGGAGTATGGTGTGTGCAGCCCTTTATTTTTTTACAAAAAACGGAGGAATCGTACAATGTTGAGCGACATCGAAATTGCCCAGGCCGCCAAAATGCAGCCCATCACCGAAATCGCCGCCAATCTGGGCCTGCAGGGCGAGGACGTCATCCCCTACGGCCACTACAAGGCCAAGCTGAACCACAAGCTGGCCAAGGCTGACAAGCCCGAGGGCAAGCTGATCTTAGTCACCGCCATCAGCCCCACGCCCGCGGGCGAAGGCAAGACCACGACGAGCGTCGGTCTGGCGGACGCCATGAACGCGCTGGGCAAAAAAACGATGCTCTGCCTGCGTGAGCCGTCGCTCGGCCCCGTGTTCGGCATCAAGGGCGGTGCGGCCGGCGGCGGCTATGCCCAGGTCGTGCCGATGGAGGACATCAACCTGCACTTTACCGGCGACATCCACGCCATCACCTCGGCCCACAACCTGGCCATGGTGGCCCTGACCTCGCGCATGCAGCACGAGCGCAACTATGACGACGAAAAGCTGGAACGCCTGTCCGGCATGCGCCGCCTCAACATCGACCCCACCCGCGTGGGCATGGGCTGGGCCATGGACTTCTGCTGCCAGGCCCTGCGCAACGTCATCATCGGCATCGAAGGCGACGGCCGCCGCAACGACGGTTTCATGATGCGCTCGCGCTTCGACATCACGGCCGCTTCGGAGATCATGTCCATCATGTCCCTAGCCCGTGACCTGCCCGACCTGCGCAAGCGCCTGTCGCGCGTGGTGCTGGCCTTTGACCGCGCCGGCAACCCCGTGACCACCGCCGATCTGGAAGTGGACGGCGCCATGATGGCCTGGCTGCTGGAAGCCAGCAAACCCAACCTGATCCAGACCATCGAAGGCCAGCCCGTGCTGGTGCACGCCGGTCCCTTCGGCAACATCGCCCTGGGCCAGAGCTCCATCATCGCCGACCGCGTGGCCCTCAAGCTCAGCGACATCCATGTGACGGAATCCGGCTTCGGTTCCGAGATCGGTTACGAAAAGTTCTGGAACGTGAAGTGCCACATGAGCGGTCTCAAGCCCGATGCCGCCGTCATCGTGGCCACGGTGCGCGCCCTCAAGAACCACGGCGGCGCCCAGCCTCCCATGCCCGGCCGCCCGCTGCCCGAGCCCTATACCCGCGAAGACGTGGGCCTGGTGGAAGCCGGCTGCGTGAACCTGCTGCGCCACATCGGCATCGTGCGCCGTTCCGGCGTGTCGCCCGTGGTCTGCATCAACGCCTTCGCCACCGACAGCAAGAACGAGATCGCCGCCATTCGCCGCATCTGTGAAGAAGCCGGTGCCCGCGTGGCCCTGTCCGAGCATTGGCTCAAGGGCGGCGACGGTGCCCTGGAACTGGCCGATGCCGTTATGGACGCCTGCAACGAGCCCAACAACTTCGCCCCCCTGTACGACTGGTCCATGCCCTTCGAGCAGCGCATCGAGACCATCGCCAAGGAAGTCTACGGCGCCGACGGCGTGGAATTCTCCTCGCTGGCCAAGCAGCGCATCAAGGAACTGCAGGCCCGTCCCGACGCCGAAGAGCTGGGCATCTGCATGGTCAAGACCCAGTACTCCCTGTCCGACAATCCGGCCCTCAAGGGGGCGCCCACGGGCTGGCGCCTGCATGTGCGCGACTGCCTGTTCTATGGCGGTGCGGGCCTGGTGGTGCCGGTGGCCGGCGACATCAGCCTCATGCCCGGTACGGGTTCGCGTCCTGCCTTCCGCAATGTGGACGTGGATCTGGAATCCGGTCAGGTGACCGGCCTGTTCTAGGCCTGTCCTGACAGTATAACGCTGTGCTACATGGAGACCTTCCTGCCTCAGGGCCGGGAGGTCTCCTTTTTTGCGTCGTGATTTTTGGACAGCCGCGCCATGAAAGTGGAGGGGAACACGCAGCGTGCGGGACTGGCTATGTCGTTGAGGAACGATAGATGTCTATCGAGAGGCAGATATTGACAGGGGTATCAAAAAATAGTATTTATTCGTAACTGGCTGTCATTGATGGATGGCCTGCAGCGTTCCTGCCTGATTCCAGGGATTTGCGTCATCGTGTGCCTTACTGGGGCAACGTCTATGCAATTATCTGGCGTGGCAGGATTTTTTTTGTCTTCCTCCTGTCTGACGCCGGACGCTCCCTGAGCGTGCCTTGCAAAGCCGAGCCCTGTCCCGAACCCTTTCGGTACGGGGCTTTTGGCGTTTTCATATTTTTTGACAGATCACACTATTTTTTCTTCGGGGGTCCCTCATGGCCGATATCCGTCTTGCCAAGCCTGCCGCTGGTACCACACAGACCGTCCCCAGCGCTCCTAACGGACGCTTCATCTTCGACTTTCCCGCGGATGCGGCGACGCTGACCCGCAATGGCGACGATCTTGTCCTGACTTTTGAGGATGGCTCTTCCATCCAGTTGCAGGGCTTCTACACCACCTATTCCAAGGAAGAGATGCCTTCCTTCCAGGTGGAAGGTGTGGAGATCAGCGGGCAGGATTTCTTCGCGGCCCTTGGCGAAGACCTGATGCCCGCCGCGGGCCCTGCCGCCAGCAGTGCCTCGCGCAGCGGCCGCTATAACGAGTACGGCGGCAGCGATCTGCTGGACGGCATCGATCATCTAGGGCGTCTGGATATCGGTTTCGACGGCGGTAATCGACACCCGGAACATTCCAAATCCAACCCAGTCGCCGACTCCGTTAATATCCACACCGAAAAAGCTGGTCAGCCGCAATCCTCCCAAAATAAATATAAAGACTCCAATGAACCTGGAGTACTTTGCAATTAACGTATAATCCAGAAAGTAGATCACACACATGAGAAGGAATCCTAGCACAATACATGAGACAAACCCTTCCGTAGTATAGCGGTACACTTCCTGTCTCCATGTTTCCAGCTCCTGATAACCGGGTTGTCTGAGAATGGATTGCTGTATCAGAATGCCCAGCAGGCTTAAAATTCCTACGATCACAAGTAACTTCCATGCAATCTTAGGCTTGTGGATCCTGTCCAGCGAGATCCCCACTTCTACCGGATCTCCCATGTCCGTAACCGCATTTTTCTCTGCTTCCTCAGAGGTCATCCCTTCGGAAAGATTGTCTGCAATCTGGCATTCTATATGGTCTCTTATCTCCTCAGCGATATAAGGTCTTGCTTTTTTGCAGCGAATCTGTGACAGCAGTTTTTCCAAATATGTCTCCATCCTTATACCCCCATTGCCAGAACGCTGGTCACTGCAGACTGATATTCCATCCACTCCGCTTTTTTGGTTTCCAGTAATTTTCTGCCTTCCTTCGTAATACTGTAATACTTTCTCGTCTTACCGGCATATTCCTGCTCATATACCGTAAGCAGGCCCTTCGCTTCCAGCCCATGCAACAGCGGATACAGCGTACCTGCTTTTAACTCGAACACGTTACAGGATTTCTTCCGCAGTGTATCGATCATCTCGTATCCGTACATATCCTTCTCCGCCAGTAATCTGAGCAGAAGCATCGTCATACTTCCCGACATCAGTGATTTGTCCACAGCCATTTTTTGTCCTCCTCATATAGATAGCCGATATATATCGTTGTCTATAATATATATCGGCTATCTATATATGTCAATATTTATTTTTCTTAACAAGCTCGGACAGTATTATTCTTCTGCTCCACTTAATCCCAGATTCCGCTATCTGCCAGCTGTTTCAGGCTTTGAATTACGGTATCATATATTTGTAGGAATCATCAACTCGTTAGCCGCACCAATCAATAATTCCTCAAATGTATCTTTATCATGATGCAAATTCATAGATCATCCCCCATTCAATCAATTTTTTGGCTGTTGCTCCGGTTAACACAGACGACACATCTGATAACTGTTTCTTTGTAAACTTCTTCTTTCTCATGTAAGTAATTAAAACATCTACTGTCTCTTCTATTGTCAATTCTGTATACTTTTCCGCCTGTCCCACGCTATCAAGCAATTGCAATAATTCAGCATTGTCCTCTGATACAGGAATAGCTGATTTTTTCACCCTCACCTTTTGATTGCCAACCATGAGCGTCCGTCCATTCGTGGCTTCACGATTCGTAACAATTTCGATAACTGCCGGCATTTGCGTTGTCAGTCCTAATTGATTTGCAAAAGACAATCCGGTAATATACCCATATTTATTTGAATTATTTTCTACATATTTTCGCATAATAACTACAGAAGGATCCAAATAACTTTTTCCAAGTAATCCTCCACTCTTTGGAATATAATATATTCCGCTATCATATCTTTCCAGAAAACCGCATGCCACAAGTCTTTTCACCGACTGTCGTACGGCATTTTCAGAAATTCCTTCCACCAATAAATCATTTAGAAAAATCGGTTCATTATATCCGTAATTGTCTATCAGGTAGTCTTTTATCATACACTCACCTCCATGTAAAGTGTACCATATTTATATTTATATTGTCAATTTTTATGTCTGTATTATTATATACACCTATACAATAAATAATGACAAATAAAGTCTGATAATAATTTGGATTAACTCCAAATTACATATCAGACTTTATTTTCACAACAATCACTAATTCATCTCGACTTCATCTACGATTTTGTATTTGTTATCCGTTCTTATAATAAACAGCACATCCGTAGTCATCTCGTTCTGTCTAACAGCGTTCCCAGAATCATCAAATCATTATTTTCTGTATTTTCTACATTTTCAATGCTTTCCGATACCGTTGCATTCTCCGGCTCCCATTCACGGATTTGGCAGCTTGCAACCATCTGTGAGATAATTTTTTTATATTTTTTATAATCCTTTTGTGACATAGAGATGGTAATGTTATAGAATCCCTGACCGGTGAAATCCCCCTTAAAAACATAGGATTCGCTTACCCCTTCACCGCTTATTTCGATTCCATGAAGGGCCGTGAGTTCCTCATTCACTTCCACGGTCTCCAGATCATTTTCATCCCCTGCATAATAGGGAGAAAAGCTGTTGCAAAAATAGATGCTGCTCTCCTGGCTGTCATCCGGAAAAAGCCGGATTCCCTCGTCCGGGCTGGCTTCCTCTGTCTCGGTCGCAGGCCACCCTTCCTGAAGCTTTGCTGTCCATTCTACCGGTCTGTCTATGCTTAAGGTAAACCCTGCTGCCTCATTTGTGTATTCGCAGCGGATCATCTCCTGCTTTCCACAACCGGTCATTGCCCATAATGCTGCTAAAATCATCAGACCCACAATCCATTTTTTACCCATAAGCACCTCCGCCATTCTACTCTGCTGTTGTTATCTTTACACCCTGTGTAATATCTTCCGCCCAGGATTTTTCCTCCCTGCAATAGCGGAACTCCTTCGTATTCAGGTCAATTGCTCCTAATTTTTCCTGTCCCGCAATATATAAGTCATCCCCAATGCGGTAACCCTCGCAGAACGCATCTATAAGTCCCGAGGTAGGATGCCCCTCGGTCCCCATAAGTAACCTCCTAATATTCCGGTCAGAATAAATACCATAAAATAGAGTCCCGGAACACCTGCGACAAAAGCATAAAACGCTATCTGGAAGCTCCAGATGGGGATTAACAGATTGAGCGCTGCCACACAGGCAACGCCAAAAGCAACATATTCCGCACCTTTTGCTTTGTCCCGTCTGGTCCTTGTCGCCAGCAGGAATCCCCATGCCGTATAGAGCAGCATACGTACCACCGTCCGGACTCCGCTCATTCCATCAAAAGAAGTTTTGTAATCCTCCTTTAGTGCCACCAGGACAATCAGGATCACAACAGACAAAATAATTTTGTAGTAATTTGAAAAAATTTTCTTCATAGCTGCTCCTTTCATTCTACATTCAGGAATGTATATCCCCAGTCCGGATCATCGATATATCTTGTGCCTATCTGCTGATATGCAGGTTCTCTTTCTGCATGATGTTTTTGCTCCTTAATTGTACTTGATAATGATATCATTATACAATTGAGCAATCGGAAAAGCAATTGAGCGGATGGAAACCTTCCTCTTCATTAACCATAACGAAAGATTTTGCACTATTTGTTACAAATCCGTTGAAGATTTATACTGATTTGCATTTTCAGAATAGCATATTTCAAAAAACGAGACATCCCTTCCGAACCGAAAAGCAAAAACTAAGGAAAAAATGGGCGAAAACGACATTCTATTTTGGGTTTTCTTATTATATAATGATGCCAGTGGCACATGTCTGGTACGGAACAATCCGCAGGCATCAATGATATCGAATGGAGTATAAGATGCGTATTCTTATTTGCGATGACGATTTACTGATCGTAGAAAAACTGCAAAAATATCTGAAAAGCTATTTCAGTCATCTGCACCTGAGCTGTCCGAAGATCGTCTGCTTTTCAGACGGGGAGTCCCTGCTTGCGGATCCGGGAGACAAGGATATCCTTTTTCTCGATATCGAGATGCCGGGGCTTGACGGAATCTATGTAGGAAACGAACTGAAAAAGAAAGATAAAGATATTATCATTTTTATTATTACTTCTTATTCCGAATATCTGGATGAAGCCATGCGGTTCCATGTATTCCGTTATCTGTCCAAGCCCATAGACAGGCAGCGTCTGTTCCGGAATCTGAAGGACGCTCTGGATCTGTATCATTCCAGACTGGTGAAGGTGCCTATTGAGACCAGGCAGGGCGTACACGTTCTTCCGGTCTCTTCTATCATTATGGTGGAGGCACAGGGGAAAAAAGTGATCGTCCACACCACGACGCAGGACTTTGAAGCCATCCATACCATGCCATACTGGCTGGAGTTGCTGCCTTCCAACCGCTTTTTTCAGACGCACCGGAGTTTTATTGTCAACTATGAGCACATTACCGACTTCGACCGTATGCTGGTGCATCTGGCGAACAGTCAGTTTGACGCTTATCTGACGAAACGGAAATACAGCGCCTTTAAGAAAGCTTATCTTCTCTATTTAGAAAGTACGAGGTAAGTTATGGAAAGTATTTTTTCTATTATTTTTGCATTTCTGGTGGAAGCCATCATTCTCCTGCAATATGCCAGCCGACTATTTTCTCCGAAACGCCCCCTGTCCGACAGGCTTGTCGTGCTGAGCCTTTTGTATACCTGCCTGTGTGCCGTAGCCTTTTTTAACATCAAATGGCTGAATATGCTTTTGTATCTGTTTACTAATTTTCTGTTTCTGGTCACACAATACGATGTCAAATGGCGCGCAGCTGCCTTCCATTCCACATTGCTCGCTGCTGTCATGGGGATGTGCGAGCTGATCGTATATAGTATCATCGCCCGGACCGCTCCCCATTTTTATATGCAGATGGATTCGCTTCACAATACGATTCTTTTTATCCTGTGCAGCAAGATCTCCTTTTTTGCAGTCATTTATCTGCTTACGCATTTGTTCAAAAGTCTGCAGAAAACAGCGGATCCTTACGATAGTTCTGTTTTGCTGCTGATGATCATTCCCGTCACATCGGTATTCATCATGCTTACTTTTGTGGGAATGGGTGATCAGTATACATTGACTCCCGGGACGAACCGGATGATCTCTCTCAGTGCCTTTTTCCTATTGCTTATGAATCTGCTGGTATTTGGAATCAATCAGTACAATCGGGAAAAAAATCGGAAATATACGGAGATGCAGCTGTTACTGCAGAAGGAAACAGATTTTACGGAATATTATAAAATGCTGCTTTCGCAGAGCGAAAACCAGGCAATTCTCATTCATGATATTAAGAAGCATTTGCAATCCATTGCATCTCTGAACGAGCAGAATGCCCCGGACAAAGTCAACGCCTATATTAACCAACTGCTTCTCTCTTCGGATTTCAAAGAGTCCGCCCGCATCTGCGACAACGAACTTCTGAACGCCATTATGGCAAGGTACAGGCGGCAGTGTACTGAACAGGGAATCAGTTTTACCGCTGACATCCGCAGTGGTGTACTGCATTTTCTGCCGGACAGTGACCTTACTTCTCTTTTTTGCAATTTGCTGGATAATGCCATGGAAGCTGCCGGGAAAGTTCCCGACGCTTATATCGAAGTCAATGGCTGCAAGCGGGAAAATACACCTTTTGTTCTGATCACAGTGGTCAATTCCTGCCGCGTAAACCCTTTTAAAAATGATGCGGCAGATCCAGCCACTACCAAAGCGGATAAGCGTTCTCACGGCTTCGGGCTGAAAAGCATCCGCAAGATCTGCGCAAAATACCACGGGGATATCCAAATGTACTATAACGATGCTACTCTGACCTTCCACACGGTGATAACGCTCCGGGGATAGGTTCCCTTATTCCCACATTCCCGTCACGAAGCACATCAGTGCCGCCCAGGTATATAAGGGATAGAAAAGCGCCTGATCATCCACGCCGTCTTTTAGGATTTTCTGTGCTTCTTCTCTGGTCAACAATAAAAAGCCGTCAAAGCATTCCGTACCTACGGCACCTTCCTGGCTTACCTTCGGCATCTCCTCACGGTTCAGCGTGATCTGCACCAGTGCATTGCTCTCGTCCGTCATGCCTGGGGTGCTGAATACCAGGGGATTCACCAGACGGATGCTGTCACTTTCTTCCAGTGTAATGCCGGTCTCTTCGCAGAGTTCCCGGATTGCCGCATGAAACACCGGATTTTCCTGTGCCGTATCCTCCGGGTCCAACAGTCCTGCCGGAACGCTTAACAGGAACTGTCCCGCCGGATAGCGATACTCACGACTTAAGCAGAGTTTCGGCTCCTGATTCTTAACGTTCAGGATCACAACACAGCTTACCGCATCCGGCAGCATCTGTTTAAATTCTTCGTCGTTTTTTACCGCCGCAAGATTATCTTTTACTCTTCTGGTGGCATCAAAATAATGTTTTCCGGGCTCATATTGCAGGTCAAATACTTTGATGAATCTGCTGTCATAGACGGTCTCTACCTGTTCTTTTTTTATGATCGGTCTGTTCTCCATTTTCATTTCCTCTTTCCAGTCTGCAGAGGACCTGTTCATAACGTCTCTCCGCCTTTTTCCAGTGGATCAGCTTATGCCACCCTTGCACATAATCCGGTCTGCGGTTCCGGTACTGTAAATAGTAGGCATGTTCCCACACATCTATCAGAAATATCGGTGTATATAATCTCAGATCCGGCACATCCTGGTTCGCTGTGGTCAGGATCATAAGGGTACCGTCCTGATCGCTCACAAGCCATGTCCAGCCGGAACCGAATACTCCTATGGCACTCTGCGACATCTGCTCTTTCCATTGTCTCACCGATCCGAAATCACGGATCAGTGCCTCTTCCAATGTTCCGCAGGGTTCCTGCCCCACAGGGCTTCGCATGCTGTCAAAATACAGCTGATGGTTGTATACGCCGCCTCCGTTATTGTGAATGCTTTCCCGGGCTTCCTCCTGCAAGGATGCAAGTTTATTATCCTCCGAAGTGAGCAGTTCCGTCAAGGTCATTTGCTGTAACTGAGGATAATCCGCGAGAATTGCATTCAGCTTGTCCACATAGGTCTGATAATGCTTATCATGGTGAAAATGCAGTGTCTCCTCATCCAGTACCGGAAGCAGGGCATCATATTCATAGGGCAGGGGCTGTACGACAAAAGGATAATATTCTTCTAACATGAGACTCCAATCCGCCTGCGGGATACAGGCTTGCGATCATACAATATTTACCATACGCCTATTATATGCCGCACTTACGGATTTTATTTTCGGATTTGCACTTTTGCAGTCAGCGTTCTTCTCTTTTTGACATAAATCAAGCAGGAGAGAAAATTTATTAAATATTCCCTCCTGCTCAATTCCATTTTTTATATTTTTACAGCTGTGCAATATCCACCAGTGTCAGTTCCTTACAATCGTTCATATGCTCCATGCTGGTCACGAGAGCATTGGCGGTGTCCATTGCGGTGATGCAGTAGATACCGGTCTCGATAGCGGTACGGCGGATCAGGAAACCGTCTCTGGTCTTGTCGCGGCCCTGGGTAGGGGTATCGATGACAAGGTCGATCTTGTGTCCCAGGATCAAATCCATCACGGTCGGGGATTCCTGAGAGATCTTGTTGACCTTTCTCGCCTTCACACCTGCTTCATTCAGAGCAGCTGCGGTACTTCTGGTAGCATAAATGGTGTATCCCAGCTTTTCGAAGCGTCTTCCGACTTCAATGGCTTCACCCTTATCCGCATCCTTCACGGTGATGATCATGTTCTTGTACTTTGGCAGTTCCACACCTGCTCCCAAGAATGCCTTGTACAGAGCCTCATTGAAGGTCTTGGCGATACCCAGACACTCACCGGTAGACTTCATCTCCGGTCCTAAGCTGATCTCGGCACCACGGATCTTCTCGAAGGAGAACACAGGCATCTTGATGGCAAAATACTCTGCCTCAGGCTGTAAGCCGGGCTCGTAGCCAAGCTCACGGATGGTCTTGCCGATGATCACTTCGGTAGCCAGATCCACGATAGGAATGCCGGTTACCTTACTGATATAAGGTACGGTACGGGAAGAGCGGGGGTTAACCTCAATGACATATACTTCCTCACCGATGGCAATGAACTGGATATTGATCAGTCCCTTGACATGCAGTGCCTTTGCCAGTCTTCTGGTGTACTCTGCGATCTTCTCTTTTACTACTTTATCAATGGTCGGAGCCGGGTATACGGAGATACTGTCTCCGGAGTGGATACCGGTCCTTTCGATATGCTCCATGATACCGGGGATCAGGATATCGATACCATCGCATACAGCATCGACCTCGATCTCCTTACCCTGTAAATACTTATCTACCAGGATCGGGTGATCCTGTGCGATACGATTGATGATCTCCATGAATTCTTCGATCTCTTCATCGGAGATAGCGATCTGCATGCCCTGTCCGCCCAATACATAGGAAGGACGTACCAGTACGGGATAGCCCAGTCTGTTGGCCACCGCCTTAGCTTCCTCTGCGGTGTATACGGTACCGCCGGCTGCACGGGGGATCTCGGTCTCTTCCAGAATTTTGTCGAACAGTTCTCTATCCTCAGCGGCATCTACATCCTCCGCCTTGGTGCCCAGGATGGGCACGCCCATCTTCATCAGGCTCTCGGTCAGCTTGATAGCGGTCTGTCCGCCGAACTGTACCACAGCACCATCGGGATGCTCAATATTTACAATAGATTCCACATCTTCCGGAGTCAAAGGCTCGAAATACAGCTTGTCCGCAATATCGAAGTCGGTACTTACGGTCTCCGGGTTATTATTGATGATAATGGTCTCATAGCCTGCCTTGGAGAATGCCCAGGTAGCATGTACGGAACAATAGTCGAACTCGATACCCTGTCCGATACGGATAGGACCGGAACCCAGTACCAGGACTTTCTTGCGTCCGGTGGTCTCCTTGGCTTCGCACTCGCCGCCGAATACGGAGTAATAATAAGGCGTGGAAGCTGCGAACTCTGCGGCACAGGTGTCTACCATCTTATAAACAGCCTTAATGCCGTTGTCATAACGCATCTTCTTGATCTCTTCCTCGGTCTTGCCGGTCAGTCTTGCGATGACGTTATCCGGGAACTCGATTCTCTTGGCTTCCTTCAGCAGTTCCACTGTCAGGGGCTGTGTCTCCAGTGCATGCTCCATCTCGGTCAGAATGGCGATCTTGTCAATGAACCACAGATCAATCTTGGTAATATCATGGATCTGCTCGTAACTGATTCCCTTACGGATTGCTTCCGCAATGACATAAATGCGCTGGTCATCCACGATCTTCAGACGCTCTAACAGTTCCTCCACAGACAAAGTGCTGAAATCATAGCTGCGCAGGCAGTCCACATGCTGCTCCAGGGAACGGATGGCCTTCATCAGTGCTCCCTCGAAGTTATTGCAGATACTCATAACCTCACCGGTTGCCTTCATCTGTGTGGTCAGAGTACGTTTTGCAGTGATAAATTTATCGAAAGGCAGTCGGGGGATCTTTACTACACAGTAATCCAGTGTCGGCTCGAAGCTGGCATAGGTCTTGTGGGTAATGGCATTTTTAATCTCATCCAGAGTAAAGCCCAGTGCGATCTTCGCTGCTACCTTTGCAATGGGGTAACCGGTCGCCTTACTTGCCAGTGCGGAAGAACGGCTGACACGAGGATTCACCTCGATAACACAATATTCAAAGCTGGTGGGATGCAGTGCAAACTGTACGTTACATCCACCGGTGATCTGCAGTTCGTTGATGATCTTCAGAGCGGAAGTACGTAACATCTGGTACTCCTTGTCGCTCAGGGTCTGGGAAGGCGCTACTACGATACTGTCTCCGGTATGCACGCCGACGGGATCGATGTTCTCCATATTACATACGGTGATGCAGTTGCCTACGCTGTCACGCATTACTTCGTACTCGATCTCTTTCCAGCCAGCGATACAACGCTCTACCAGTACCTGTCCTACACGGGACAGACGTAAACCGTTCTCCAGGATCTCTTCCAGCTCTACCTGATTGTGTGCGATACCGCCGCCGGAACCGCCCAGGGTATAAGCAGGACGCAGTACAACAGGATAGCCGATGGTGTTGGTGAATTCCACACCGTCTTCCACGTTCTCAACGACCTTGGATGCTGCACAGGGTTCGCCGATACGCTCCATCAGATCCTTGAACTCCTGACGGCCTTCCGCATTACGGATGGTAGCCGCGGTAGTACCTAACAGCTTTACATTGTGAGCTGCCAGGAAACCGGACTCCTCCAGCTCCATGCCAAGGTTCAGACCAGCCTGTCCTCCCAGGGTGGGAAGAATGCTGTCGGGTTTTTCCTTTTCAATGATCTGCTCCAGAACCTTTACATTCAGGGGCTCAATATATACCTTATCTGCGATATCTTTATCGGTCATGATGGTCGCAGGATTGGAGTTCACCAGGATTACCTCTACTCCCTCTTCCTTCAGGGAACGGCAGGCCTGGGTACCTGCATAGTCGAATTCCGCTGCCTGTCCGATGACAATAGGACCGGAGCCGATTACCATTACTCGTTTTACATTAGGATTCTTGGGCATCTTAGTTCTCTCCTCTCATCATATGAATGAACCGGTCAAACAGGTAACCGGAGTCCTGGGGTCCCGGACATGCTTCCGGATGGAACTGTACGGTAAAAATATTCTTGCCGGTGTAGGACAGACCCTCGTTGGTACCGTCGTTGACATTGATGAATGCGGGAACCGCTACGGACGGATCCAGCTTATCGGTATCTACCACATAGCCGTGGTTCTGAGAGGAAATATATACTCTTCCGGTCATCAGATCCTTTACCGGATGGTTGCCTCCTCTGTGTCCGTATTTCATTTTATGGGTATCTGCGCCGGTAGCCAGAGCCATCAGCTGATGTCCCAGACAGATTGCGAAAATAGGGATCTCGGTATCGTATAACTTTTTGATCTCGGCGATCACACCGGTACACTCCTTGGGGTCTCCCGGTCCGTTACTTAACATGATACCGTCAGGATTATCATCAATGATCTCCTGTGCGGGAGTTCCAGCGGGGTATACGGTCACCTCACAGCCTCTCTCTGCCAGGGATCTGGCGATATTTCTCTTGGCTCCCAGGTCTAACAGTGCTACCTTCAGTCCCTGTCCGGACAGTTCCGTTACCAGTGCGGGCTTGGGCTCTCTGACGCCCTTTTCATAAGCATCTTTATCAAAACGCGCTGCACCGGAGAGAGGTCCGTTCTGTGCCAGCTCCGTGGTGGGCGCTACCACATATTTTTCCCTGCAGGTCACCTTTTCCACGACCTTGCCTGTGGTATACTCTTTCAGCTTCGGAAGTACTTCGTTCAGGTCATAGGCTTCGTTGGTGGTGATCATGCCGTTCATGGTACCCTTCTCACGCAGGATCTTGGTCAGCGCACGGGTATCGATACCGGCGATACCGGGCACACCGTTCTCCTCTAAGTATTCCTGTATTGTGCAGTCACAGCGGAAGTTGCTGGGAATACGTGAAAGCTCTCTGACGATGAATCCATCCGGCCAGGGTCTCTCCGACTCGCAGTCATCCCTGCATATGCCATAGTTACCGATCAGGGGGTAAGTCATGCATACAGCCTGTCCTGCATAGGACGGATCCGTCAGGACCTCCAGATATCCGGCCATGGATGTGTTAAATACGATTTCACTGATGATCTCTTTGTCTGCACCGATGTGCGTTCCTTCGAACACCGTTCCATCTTCCAAAATCAAAAATGCCTTCATTCTTTCCTCACATTCTGCCGCTTTTTGCGACGTTTGTATTTCTCTCAGTCTCCTACAATACCTGCGAATTGCTCCGCTGGGTATCTGCATTGTCTACGATACCCACGAATTGCTCCGCTGCTTCGCAGCTCCCGCACTTCTGAAAACATTCGGATTCCGCGGATTTGCTTCCGCAAATCGCTGCATCCTCATGTTTTGGCGATTTAAATTGGCACCTGCCTCCCCGTGCAAGCACGGTCGGCCTCTGCCGTTTAAATCTGGTATCTGCATAATCGATTTATTATATCATAAAAAAAAATGCGTCGCAATAGACCCTGTCTGCGTAAAAACCTACAAAAAACAATTACGCAATCCCGATACTCCTTGGAGAATCTGACAAAGCTGTGTAAAAGCTTACATTTTCCATTGCTTTTTCCACCGGGTCTGATATAGAATAGATATGTGTTTTCTATTTTTCAATTATCACAAAACGCTGTTTTCCTACAGCAGATTGGACAGGCATCTATGGATCGTATCGAAAATGCTCAAATGAACTCCCTGGGAACCCGCAAACTCTATTATGAAAATGTGCACCAGACGGATTTTACCGCTGTGGTGATGGAATGTGTTCCCGACAAGGAAGAGGGATATTACAGGATCGTTCTGGACGCTTCCGCTTTTTTCCCGGAAGAAGGTGGTCAGTCCGCCGACAAAGGCACCTTAAACGGTCAGGAAGTACTGGATGTCAGCATCAAACAGGGCATCCTGTATCATAAAACGGCCTGTGAGTTTCCCGTCGGCACCCGGATCACCGGTCATGTGGACTGGAACCGCCGGTTTGATTTCATGCAGCAGCACTCCGGAGAGCATATGATCTCCGGCTTACTGCACTCCCATTTCGGACTGGAAAACGTAGGCTTCCATTTAAGCGACAGAGAAGTGACACTGGATATGAACGGAGAAGTCTCTCTGGAGCAGCTGCGTCTCATCGAACAGGAAGCCAACGCTTATGTCTGGAAAAATCTTCCGGTCAACATCAGCTGGCCCTCCTCCGAAGAACTGTTAAGCTTAAACTACCGCAGCAAGCTGGCTCTCACGGAAAATGTACGTATCGTCGAGATCCCCGGCGTGGATCTGTGTGCCTGCTGTGCTCCGCATGTAGATACCACCGGACAGATCGGTCTCATCAAAGTTGTAAATGTGCAGAGCCACAGAGGCGGTGTCCGCATCAATATTCTCTGCGGAGACCGTGCTCTGGCGGATTATACCGAAAAACAGGATTCTGTCTGGGCAATTTCTTCTCTGCTCTCAGCGAAACAGCCGGAAGTAGCAGGTGCTGTTGCTCGCGCAAAAGAGGATGCACGGCTGCAAAAAGAACGCGCCAATGCTTTACAGGCAGAACTTCTGAAGGTACAGATGAACGCACTCCCCTCCCCGGAAGAAGTACACCACGTGCTTCTCTTCGTCGGTGAACTGGATGCCATTGCCCTACGTAACGCTGTGAATACCCTGACCGGAAAATATTCCGGTTACTGTGGTATCTTTGCCGGAGACGATACAAACGGTTATCGATTTATTGTAGGCAGTGCTTCCTGTAACTGTCAGGAACTGGCAGACCGCATGCGCCGGGAGCTTTCCGCAAAAGGTGGCGGATCCGCTCCCATGATCCAGGGGAATGTTGCTGCCACGGCAGATATCCTGCAGACAATGTGGGCGTCGCTGTAATGACCATCCTTTCTGCCTATATATGCATTTCGGCACATGAATTCCGTATTCAAAATTTCCACATGGAAAACCCCCGGCATGACCATCTGTCATACTCCGGGGGTCTGTTTGTATATTTTATATATTCTTCGTTTCGGAAAATCTGATTATTTCTCTTCTGTTGCTGCATTCTTCTTCAGTGCTACGCTGACTGCCTTCGCAACGCCACCACCTACTACACAGCTCATAGGCATCTCCAGTGCTCCGTTGATACCACAGAATGCTACGGCGAACATAAACAGATTCGCTCCGGTTGCATTCATGCTCTGCAGATACTCGGTATGACCGAAGCAGATCATCAGAGTAGACATGAAGAACAGGGTGTTCATAAATGCTCCCAGCAGACCGGTCACGAAGTAAGTTACGGTCTTCGTCTTGTCGATCTTCCACAGTGCCTTGAAGATCACACCGGACAGCCATCCCATTAACGTTCTGGTAGGGATGCATACCAGGAAAGTGAAAAACGGATTCATTGCTACCAAAGCTGCTCCAAAAGTGTCTCCTGCAAAACACTGGTAAAAGCTGGTAAGTCCAAATACCAGTCCCAGTACGGCTCCGCCTGCGGGTCCTAAGATCATTGCACCGATGACTACGGGAATGGTCATCAGGGAGATTGCTAACGGTCCGATGCGCAGATACCCAAGCGGGGTAAACGCCAGAATCAGCATGATCGCGATGAGTACGGCCAATTGTACCATCTCAAGTGTCTTGTTTTTTTTCATATGAAATTTCCTTTCCGCGCTTTTTGCGCCTTTGCTACTATTCCTCCATCTGGCGTCCTTTGGACTGCCGGAGGATATAATTACAAGTCATTCAAGAAAATAACATAAATGTATACAAAACACAAGTACATTTTTTAATACAATCAACGTACGGTGCGATACCACTTCAACGCCGATGTATAGGCTTCATATACTGTATTCATATCAATATTCTTTAATAGCATCAGGCGGGATACCTCCGCCCAGTTGGCTGTCTCATAATGCAGCATAAAATCGTACACCGGTGCCAGTACGCCGATGCGGTAGATCAGTGCATTGCTGATCTCGCCAGCCACATGGACCACCTTCAAAGCCTCTGCCATGGGTTTCTCGAGGATCACATCCAGCACGGAGAACAATCCCATCAGGAACAATTCATCCTTCTGCGCCTTCAGGCCAAACGCTTCCGCCAGATTCTCGGCAAATTTCGCACGAAGCAGAGATAATCTGGTGACCTCATTCGGCTTATCCGCATACAAAGCATTGGCTACTGCCGTATTGATCCACTTTTTCAGTTCCCGCTGTCCCAGCATGGCAGCCGCATGACGGATAGACGTAATCTCCGAATTTACAGCCAGTGGCTGAACCATTTTCAGCAGATCGATCGTGAGTGCGGTATCACGGCTGATGATATCCGCCGCTGTCGTGAGTTCAAAATCCGGGCTGTTCACAATATTCAGCAGGTCAATATAGTTCCCCTTCAAGGGTGCCACATCTGTCTGTCCCTTCGTAATGGGAACACGATAGAACTTACCCTCATAGAAACGATATCCGCCGGTCTCCTTCAGTCTCTCGAAGTCCTCCATGGTATCAATATTACCGGCACACAGACTGATATTCGGGAATAATTTCCCGAAATAAATCTTGGCTTTGTCAATGGCTATTTTACGGTTATTCAGAAGGACATAATCCATCAACTTCAGGACTTCTCTGTAATTTTCAAAATCACTGACCGCAAGCTTGCGAATGGCAAGTTTATAGCCTTGCTGTTTCAATTCCTTCAGACGATTGACATACATTTCAATCGGCGGAATGGTATTATCGATCAAAAGTACGATTTTTTCATGAGGTGCATCGCACTGCTCCGTAATATCCGCAAAAATAGAAATATTGGTGATCGGTACAAAAATCTCTTTTCCCTGAGACAATGTATCGATTCCCATCTTTTGGATCAATTCCAATCCGGTGATCTGTGATGCTCCATCAAATTGTGCTGTCCCAAGCAGCAACGGATTCAACAGGTAATTTTCTCTCTGAGTAAAAAAGGAATAGGCACATACGGCCATATTTTCATCAAAAAGCGGTAAATAATGCAGCCTGTCCACTCCAAGCCGTTTCTCCTGCTCCTTCCGAAGCTCCAGGCAGAGCGGTACAATCTTCTCCTTCACCTGCGCACGGAACTTTGCAACATCCTCCGCCGTATAATCGTATCTTCCATAGCTCAGGTAAATAAATTCAATGTAAGAAGAAAATCCCAGCTTCTTCGCAATTTTATCGCGCAGCGGAACCATCTTGTCATACAGCGCATCCAGCTCCCCGGAAATCTCTTCATACAAATCTCCCCATGCCGTCATCGCCTCTTTCCGCATCTGGCGGTCCGTACTCTGCATCGCCTTCAGCAGTCCATAAAAATTACACGTTTCGCCCTTAAATTCCGTCGAAGCATTCGCCGTAATTTTACTGTACTGCTGCGTCAGATTCGCCTCTTCGATCAGATCCTCCACGATACAGTCGTCCGCTAATTTTTGGCCAACCTCCATATTCTTCACAAAAAATTCCCCGAACTCCTCTGCAAACTCTTTGATAAACGGAGACTCCAGAATCACCTTCTCTGCCTTTTGTATCAGCAGATGGATCGCCGGAATCGTCTCATTCCAGAACTGAACCTCTCCTTCATAAAACGAATCTCTGGTGTCCACCGTATATCTTACCTGCGCCACTTCCGCCATTGTCGCCCAGGCATCCTCGCGCGTTTTTTCTTCCATAAAAAGTCCGCGCAGCTCCTCATATGATTTTGCCTCTTTGAGCGCCTTCGTATACGCTCTTACTTTTTCCTGCTCTGCCTCCATGTCCGGCCTTACGTATTCAATTTCCGAAAACTTTTTCATCTTCTCTTACCTCCTTCTATTCCAGAACGCCCAGATTTTTCAACTCATGATAAACCCGGGACGCCGGCAGTCCCATCACATTATAATAGTCTCCCTGGATTCCTTTCACAAACTTTGTCCCAAACACCGTCTGAATTCCGTATCCTCCAGCCTTATCCGACCACACAGGAGCCTCCCCCTCTTTCTCAAGAGCAAGATACCCGTTTATCTCCTCCTCTGTCATCGCATAAAACTCTACATCTGTACGGTCACAGAACGATACCACACGCTTTGCGTCCCCCTCTGTTACCGCAATCGTAACTCCAGTATACACCTGATGCACCCTTCCCTGCAACTGCTGCATCATGCTTCTGGCATGTTCTATCCCTTTCGGCTTGCCAAGGATCTCCCCTTCAAAAGCCACAACCGTATCCGCCCCGATCACAACGGCATCCCCTTCGGTAATCTCCGCAACATCCAGACATTTCAGCCGTGAAAGCTCCTCCACAACCATCTCCGGTTCCGCAGACGTCACAACTTCTTCCGCCCCTGAAGCCTGAACCTTACACCGTATTCCCAACATCTCCATCAACTCTCTTCTTCTGGGTGACCCCGAAGCCAATATCACTTTCATCCTGCTGTCTCCTTTATTTTTTCTTTCATGACATGCATTTTTTTTCACACCATGCAGCGGTCCGCGGGAATGTGCGGCTTGCGCCAGATGGCCGGATAAAATAAGTACGCCGGGAACAAACACAATCCACTCGTGTCCGTTCCCGGCGTACTTATTTTATCCATGTACCGGCGGG
>OGYE01000870.1_pt1 | contig 19927 bp, 15 predicted proteins | sample 1576471 | NCBI WGS metagenome assembly OGYE01 (sample SAMEA3541532, study PRJEB24748) | human gut metagenome | biome: human gut; feature: human-associated habitat; material: faeces | place: China | collected 2012
TCGGTTGCAATGGCATCCACGATGCCAGTGCGGATGCCGTCCACCAGCGCCTGAACCTCGAGCGCCTTCACGTCCGCATCGGCCTTGTCCTGCGCGGCACCCATCTGCTGCTCCAGCTCGGCCGAAGCTGCAGAAGCGGCAGCGTCGCTTGTGCCACGGGCCGCATCGTAGGCGCTCTGAGCCTGCTGCTGGTTGGCAGCGGCGGCGTCGTAAGGAGCGGCGGCCGCATCCAAATCGGCCTTGGCAGCAGCGGCCTTAGCGCGAGCCGCATCGACCGCAGCCTGCAGGTTGGCGACCTTCTGCACCGCTGACACCGTGCCCGCGCCAGCGCTAGCAGCAGCCGCGCTCGTCAACGGAGACAGCACCGCAGCCGGCTTCGCAGTAGCGTCGGCACCGTTCGCACCCTGCGCCACCGCAGTCAGCGGAGACAGCAGCGACCCGCCCGTCATGGCGATCGTTGCCGCAGCAACTGTCGCCATACGCCCGGCGGCCTTCGCCTTACCCGCAGCGCCGCCATTGATGTTCTTGTTCACGTTCTTGCTCATTGCCGATTCCTTCCCACGATGAGCTGATGTTTGACACATAATCGATCCAATATGCCCCGCTAAAAAGAGGTGATAACGGGGTAATTAAATCGGAGGAGTTGGAGACAAGCCCACATCCATCAGCGGATGCCGAGCTCATACTCCCGCTCGCGCTCAATATCATTCAGGTACTCATAATCTTCGGAGCTAAGCTCTAGATCATCTTGAGCGAACATGTAGTTCTCGGCCTTAGAACCAATACTGCAACCGTAGATGGTATTGAGATCGATATGGTCGGTATTGTCGTTGTAAAGGGGGAAAATTCTGCTGGTCATGCTCAAGTACCTCTCAACATAAACTGAAAACTCGTTTGCTTGGTCTCTTTTTGAGACCCCATCTGATGTGCTATGGCTGCAGTATATGTTCTCCCCTTTTACAATGCAAGCGTAATTTCAAAAAGTTCTAGGAGCGATAATTGCGCAACACCATCACTTGTCGCCACCGCCATCCTCTACCGCGCCCTCACGCGCAGCGCACTCGTTGAGATACTTGACCGGAATCGGCCACACGGACGGAGCCTTATAGCGCGAAAGGCCTATGTTGGCCAGCTGAACCAACAACTCAGACAAATCATCGCCGTCGAGTACCTCAATCGAACGCACGTGAATCGCAGTCGCCATATCCTCCTGGGTGCCGTTGTTGACGCCCACAAAATAGCAAGTCTTGCCCGCACGCTCGAACGTTCCAATGCCGTAATAAGGCGAGTTGTAGCTCTCGAAAATCTCTTTCTTACGCCCTGCTTTGCCTGTGAGCTGATGCTCACCCACCAGGGCCATAAAGTTATTGGAAAACGTCGTCAGTCCCGTATCCCGCACGCGCGCAAGCATAGACTGCCCGTTCGCATGCACGTCAAAGACATAGGCGCCCTTATCGAGTTTGCCGTCCGCGGTCAGCAGATCGAGCTCCATCTCGTCCTCGGGACCATCCTCTGCCGAATGTGAGGCATAGCGCATGCCCCCATCCGCGCCAATCGCCAACGTAGCGATACGCGAATCCAGCTCAATCTTGTCCTTTGTTTTATGCGGCACATCGACCAAGCCACACACCGTCACCGACTCAATATCCAAAGCATCAAGATCAAACGCCGTCACCCGCTCGTCGACAACATCCTGCTTTACCAGCAGTTCTTTGAGCATGGCGCCCAGGATCGCCTCTTGCGCATTGCGATCCTTTTGCTTTGGCGCCACCTTAAACAGTGGCTCGCACACATCCGGTGTCACGTGCTGTTCCACCACGCCAGCATGTAAGGCATAGCCGTCGTCCTCAGCAACCTCATTGGGCACAACGACAAGGTTCAGCGCCCGCGAATCCACGGCCCTTCCGCCATACGTTGCGCGAACGCCCCACGAGGAATCGTTAAGTCGATCGGCCAGCTGGCGCGCCACTTCGGCAAGCCCATTGCGCGCAAACGACACCACGATTCGCTGCCCCGCCATGCGCTCCGCAACCACGCGCGCGTACTCATCACCCTTGAGCACCTCGTAGAAACTCTTACGCGGGTATTCCATGAGCGTCACCCGGGCGAAGTCGCTGTAACGGCGTTCGAGAATCTGCAGCTCTCGATACAAAATGCCCTTCTTGGTATAGGCGACCTTGTCCGCCTGGGCCGAGAACGTCAGATCACGGCGCTTGGACGGCTTGTCGCCCTTGGCTCGGCGCAGGATGTACTCGTCTTTTTGTTCGTGGGCAAGCACCATCGTCGCCACGGGCGATAGCCTGTAGCCCACTTGGCTCTTAATCTTTTCGAGCTCTTTCTCGTCACCTTGTGCCCTGCCAATAAGCACACGGCGCTTGGTAAACGTCCGAATCTTAAGATCAAAGGTGCAATCCTCATCGATAACGATTTCAACCGTTTCGATCTTGGCAGGTCCCCTTCCGTCGCTTTCGACAGCATCGCGGCGGGCACCCTTGGCGCTAATGACATACAGGTGCCCGGTGTCATTGGGAACTTCGTCCTCAATCCCCTCAAACTGAGAGCAGGAGTTGAACAGCAAGCGGAACGCAACGTAATCGTCCAACTCGTTCCAATTAGTTTTAATCGGAACTATCTGCTCCTGATAAAGCGAGGCATTAAGGTCGCCCGTCTGCACGCCCGCTTTGACCATCAGAAAGACGCGGTTGTCTGCAAGCTGCGTGAGCGCGACGACCTTGCCCGTCTGGCACACATCGGCCATAAAGTTCGCCACGGCATGCTTGCCCGCATCGCCGACGTTGCACCAAAAGACCGAGTAGCGCTCCTCGGCAGCAGCGGCATCGAGCTGCAACACGAGCTCTGATACGGCGATGTCTCCCAAACCGCACGGCTGGTTATGCTTCGATTGCACGGCCGATCGCCTCCATCATCTCCAAATTGATTGCACCGTCGGCGGCCATATAAGGAACGGAGAACACAGTCCCCTCAGCATCGAGTGCCTTGGGCACGCACTCAAGCGCTGCCTCATCAGCCAAAACGTTGACGATTAGCAGGCGTTTCGCCCCAACCTTTTGAGCCTTCGCCCTAAAGCGCTCGGCATCCGACGCCTCGCGACCGTCGCGAACATAAGCGATATAGGCACCGATGCGATAGTGCTTAAAATCGATCCATACCCCGGTCGTGTTGCCAGCAGCATCGAGCACCTCAAAGTCGCCACCTGTCTCGGCGTGTGCCGCATCGCCACGCGTAAGCGAATAGCGGCCGTCGTAATATGCCTCAAAGATTGCCCTTCCGGCAGATTCTCCCAGCTCACCCAGGTAGACCGCCTGGAACATATAGGGCGTCATGTGCGCCGTCGCCGCCGGCTGCAGCGTTGTGGGCACCCCGTCGCTCGACCAACGCTCACGCACTTCGCGAATTGACAGCAGCTCGGGTACGCGCGCCGCCGCCTGGCTCACCTGGCGAACCGTCGCGCCCTTTAAGCCCTCCTTGCAGTGGCAACGATCCTCCAGACGAGCAGCAATCTGCTCGACGGGCTCACCATCGTAGCTAGGGAATTCAAAGTGCGGCACCTTGCATGCCCCGCCTTCTGCATAGGCATAGCCATTTGCAGCATGCGACATGCGCAGCGCGGTACTCCGGCGCTCTGGGTATTGCGCGAGATCTTCCCACGGCAGGCAAAAATGATGCAGGTAAAAGTCGCGCTCGCCATCAAAAGCAGTGAGATCTTCGTCCCCGGCGTTTAGCGAGGTAACTTTCCACGCCAGCTTTTCGTGCTTTTGCTTGGCAAGGTTGTTCCTAAAGGCGGCAAGGTTCTGCTGCTTAACGGCAGCGTGTTCCTTGTTGTCCGTCATATGGTTGTTGGCAGCGGCGCAGGCACCAACCACCTGCTCAAGCTCGTAGCCCATCGGCAAATCATGCAAGAACGAAAAGTTGCAATCGTTCGCAATCTCGCGGTCGAGCAGCACCTGCACGCAAGGCATCTTTACACTCGTGTGCATCAGGCGACCCACAGCCTGTGCCACAATGCGAGCGCCTTCGACCTGATAAGAGAGGGTGTCGCGCACCGGCAGGCTCTTATTAACGCCAGATAGAAGCATCCGTACGTTCCGGCGCTTTTGAGTAAACGGAACCTCGCCGCGCGCTACCAGTTCCTCCTGCTCCACCACGCCAAGTAGCGCCTGCTGGACAAACTTATTTGAGTTGATCTCCACTCCCCAGGTCAAACGACTTGTGGGCGACTCGATATATAAGAAATCAAGATCCATCTTGGGGCGACGGTCGGCATTTTCAAAGCCGCAATCGACCTGATGAACCATGTCGCACAGATTCTCCGGCACCTTGTATTTGAGATTCTTGGAAAAGCCACCGGCCGAAAGATTGATAAACATCAGGGTCGGCTGGCCCAGCTCGAGACGTTTTTGAGCGCCACGCCAACCTGCATCCCATTCCGCAGCGTTAAAGCACGGCACCATGTCCTTGGCGGCCTCAAGCGATTTCTCGTACGACATCTCGGGGCACTTGATGTTTCTAATCACCAGCTCCGCGACAATCTCGCGCGCAAGATCCAGCGCCAGACTATTGAATTCGCCATGGTTTCCCATGTGGCGCGTGGTAAAAACGGCTCCCGCCCGTTGCTCGTTACGCGCCACACCACGGGCCCAAGTACTCACGGCAACAAGCGTCTTGCTCAGGCGCTTCAGCTCAAACTCGATGCTCTTGGCGTCGCTCACGCCCACCCTGTCAGCAATCTTTAAGCGCAAGCGCACCGCAAGTCCCTCACTCACGCCAATCCCGTCAAAGAACCGCATCGCGCGCTCGTACACCTCGTCGGGCGACACAATGATGCCGCCAAAGGCGCCGCCTGCCAGCGCGACCATGCCGGCAATTTCCTTGGACTCATCCACCCAGGCAATATCGACGTCGTACTCCTTCGCAGCCTGTTTGTTAAACAGCTTAGTCTGTCGCACGATTTCCTGGTTGAGCTCGCCAATCCAAGCGTCCTTGCGAACCACGCCATGAACCTCGTCAAGGTAATCGAGGTTGAAGTTTTTGACGGTCGGCGCACTCCATGTTGCGCTCATGCACACGCAAGGCGCTTTGGCGGCAATGGAGGCAAGGTAGGCCTCGGGCATGCGCTCAATGCCGTGGCTGGTTAGGTACGTGGTAAACATGTGCTCGATGGTGGTTTCCATCACTAGATAATCGACACCACGCGCATACATCGAGTCGTCGGCGGCATCGATCTCGTCATTCTTGCGATCTTTAAAGAACAGCGCCAGCATCAACGAATCCCAAAAATACTTCTCGCTGGTCTGGTTGTTCCTAATGCCCAGGGCATCGATGATGTTCTTGCGCGAAAGGTCGTCCTTGTACGAAATGCTGCCGTAGTACAGCTTGTCCATAAGCGTGGCGCAACGGGCGAGATGACCCACCACCATCCTGACCAGACCGCGTGCACGACGCACCGCCTTGCTGACGGTTTGCTGCCCACTCCCTCCGCGAGTGATAATCATATTGCGAGTACCGCCCTCATTGAGTTTGAAGCGCAACGGATTCGCCGAGTTGTCGCCCACCGAAATATCGTCGCTGCCAAACAGATGTCGACCGGAGAGCTGCTCTTCTTTCGCCTCGTCAGACAGCGCAAAAGGCGGACGCAGTTTCATGTCCTTAATACAAGAGGCGAGTGCCTTTTGAATTTTCTTGGCATCCTTGGCGATTTCTTCGGCATCTTCCTCTACGCTCGCCCGCGAAACCCTGTTCCTCTCGGCGTTTGACCCTTTGTGATCGCCCGACGTGGAAGCGTGCGTATAGACCGCCATCCATTGATCTCGATTCCCCAGTAGCAAGGGGTCCACCACACCGCCGTTAAAATGACGATCGAGGATACGCAATACTTCGTCCGGTTGAAACGTCACGGGATCGTCTGTCAGCGTCGACAGTATGTCGGCCTTCATGTGGTCGATTTCATCAAAGATAAACAGGCCCTTCTCGGCAGCCATTGCGTTAAAGAGCACAACGCCTGCACCGGTCACTGTATCGATCCTATTGATGAGCTTTTGCGGCGTCAGGGCAATCACATGCGGTATGCTCTCGTCATTGAGCAGGGCAGACGGCCAAATCTGGGGGATCACCTCCATGCCGCGCGTGATGTTTTTGAGCTCGTGGCTCACAGCCCAACGCAAGCTCGCATCCGCCGACGATAGCTTGTCGCGAAGGGCGGGGGTCAAACGGTCTGCAACACCTCCCAGACGATTTCGAGTGTCAAGGATGCCCAAAAGGTCATCGGCGATCTCCATCGCGTTGCCCCACGCTCGCTTAATGATGCGATGAGAGCTCTCGTCGTCCGCCTCGATGGGACACGGAATGTCGCGCACGCCCACGGCGCCCTTACCGCGCGTAGTCTCAATCCAATGCAGGATGTTATCGCCCGCACGCGGAAGATCGAACACCATGCGCTGCGCGGCATCGCCATCCATGCCCTGTTCAACCAGCAATTTGCGCACGCTCGCAACGTAGTTGTCGCGGTTGTCCTTACCCGGCACCACAAACACCAGGTAACGACGGCCCGGGCACTTGTTAAAACAGCCCGAATCGTCCCAGCCACCGGCGATGAGGTCGGCTGTGACCTGCTCGGCCGTATAGTTTTTACCCGAGCCCGTCGTGGCGCCCAAAAAGTACAGGCCATTGTTGCCCTGATCCTTGGGGGCAAACAGCGCACGCTCAAAAAACTCGCGCATCGCCTTTTGACGTGCAAGATAGGGAGCGAGCTCCTTGTCGTCCGCAGACGACGGATTCGATTGGCAGTTGAGATCCCACATAGCCATGGTCAAACCTCCGATTTAGTTGTTACACGTGTTTGATACCATCCCGTGCGGACAAAACTCGCGCTGGGCGGTCAAGGCGGCGGCGTCCATGCCGCTTGAGAGAAGAAAGAAAGGAAAGAGGAGCAGTCAGCGACTACTCGCACGAAGCGAGCAGTTTCTTAAGATCGCACTCCAACGCCTCGCGCTCTTTGGCATCGATCACTGCAAGGGCGACACGCATCAGGGATGCATCGGCGGCAGACTCCTGAACCTGGTCGGGGCGCTTGCTAAAGCTTTTCCCGGCAGCCTTCCGATCGGTCGCGCCGTTCAGTGCGGTGGCTAAAGATTGTCATCGGACTTTGCGCTGGCTTTGGCCGCCTCTTCGCCCGCGATCAGGTCCTTAACCGTTATATACGCACTGTACGTAGCATCCTCGATCTTTTCCAAAACATCATCAGGGTCGCAAGTGCCCCAAGTTTCTTCGAGGACTCGAGCCAATCCCCAAGCAGCGCTGAGCAGGACGTCAACGTCCTTTAGATCTAAATGATCGACCGTAAAGGGATAGTCCGCGCACTCCAGTAGATACGTGTCAACTGCGCCAATTGCCTCAGCCACGTATGGCTCAAGATCGCAATGGGGTTGGAGGGCGCACAGCGCCTTGTGCGGATCGGTCGGCTCGATCCAATACAGCGTTGTCGCATCCTCGCATTTCTCGAGCGGATAACGCTCAACCGCCTTCTCCCAACTTTCATACCAAGGATCGGCATCGCCGTCCGTCATCGACCTGCAAAGATCAATCGCCGCAGAAACAGTCGCACACGAGCATCTATAACTGGCGCCTTTCCTAAAATCATCATTGAGCTCGTCGTCGCCAGACAGCCTCGCCTCCATGATCAGAAACGGGCCGTCATCATCTGTAATGCTCATGGGATAGTTGTCACATTCGTAGTACGGATACATTTTGTCTCCAATCAACCGTTCGGTCACATTAACAAGCAATATCAAAACCGCGCTCACGCGGAGGGTTGTCGTCCTCGATCCATTCGAGCCCGTCGTTCTCATCGATTCCGGCATCGGGGACTGACGACCATCTGAACTCGAAACCAAGCTGGTCAAGCTCATCGACTCGCTCACTGATTACTCCGTACGCATCCAACGCATTCTCGAAATCCTCCGAAGACACATAGCCGCGCTCGCACTGCTTGCGCATCTGGTGCAAACGACCCATGGCGGCAGCGATGATCTCGCGAAGAACGATAACCTCGCGCTCGCATACATCGATGTTTCCTTTGTTGAGCTTGATGCAATCGGACATAACGGCCTCCCTGGTTTTAAGCCTTTTCGCTTGATTCCATTGAACAGCCGCAAACAGCCGCGTAATATGACTTTTATCGGGTTTTAAATTTTGGCTGTTTGGAGCATTAATGCTTGATTCCGAAAAAGAGCCGTTTAGCTGGGGTTTCGAGGCTGGCTTTCTTCGCTCTCCCGTCAATCCCCGCATGCTTCTTCTTAACAGAACGCCAGAGATTGATTGCGCCGATGACGGAAACGCAACCGGCAATGCAAGCGCATGGAATCTCGTCTCCGTAGCCAACGACCTATTACGCGTCGACTTAAGCTCGCTTTTCAACGAGATTGGGGGCCACTTTCGTGAGCGAGCAAAATTGCGCTTTTACATCGATTTGCAGAACGCCATTCGTCAGCCCCCTGCTCCCCACGATGCGCAACACGCTTCGATGGACTACGCAGCCGAACCAGACCATGACGACTGGCTCGATCCAGACGATTCCGACCAAGAGTCCGCGCAAGCAGAATTGAACGAAGCCGAAATCGAAGTCAACCTTCAAAAACAAAAGGAACGCGACCTCGATTTCTTTGCTCCGATATTCGATAAAGCCATTACGCGCCATGCACACGGAGAGATATCTGGCATGGCCAGGTATCTCCTTGAAAATGTCTGCAGGCAGTGTGTCATGAACATCACAGCGATTCCCGACTATCGCTATTACAGCTGCTGGATGAACAACAACGCTATTGAGTGCAACGAAATCAACCGCCTGTACCGCGCGGTGATCACGACATCGGCCCAACTCAATAAGCAAGAAATGGCGTCCCTCTTCAGCTCCTATCTCAAGCTCGTGTCGAACGACATGGACATTACAACTACCAACGGCAAGACCGGGCTAACAGAACCGGTGCCGTATAAACGCGACAATCCAAGAGACAACTATCCAAAGGTCAACTCGCAGATAGAAACAGCTTGCGTTTGCACCAATACCGATCTCTTTCGAGCGCTTCTCATTGTTTTTTATCAGGAATGTCTGGAGCTTGCCCCGCTGCTTAAAAACACCGAGGCACCTAGCCTGCTCGCGCAAAACGAAGAGTTTTTCCCAGCCGCCATCAAAACAAGCGACCCGCGACAATTTCGATTATTCGATAATCAGCTGCCGGCAATCATCCGCTTTGGCGACGCTTTTGCATACGCAGCCAAAAAGCACTTGCCCGGAAACGAAACGGCTCAAAAGCTCGAAGAACATTTGAGCGATATAAAACGCATGAATAGCGCCCCCTTTATGCAGGCGTTTCGCAAGAACTATCTCGAGGCTATGCGCGAGAACCAAATCTACGCAAATGGAGACTTCCATACGTATGCAGAGCTTAACGACCAGGAAAACCTCAATAGGCTCGTAAGGCTTCAAGCTGTTATTGCAAAGGCAGGAGAGCTTTACTTCACCGAAGAGGAATGTTCCTTTGCAAGCCTTTATGCCCGCATCCTCCACGAGCTGCTGCTGTGCGGCATTATGCCGATAACATGCCAAACCTGTGGTTCGCTCTTTTTTCCGACCGGCCCTAACAGCAAGTACTGCGATCGATATAACGCGGCGACCAAGCTCTATTGCAACCCGCGGCACAACGCCAAAAAACATCTTGGTCGCAAATCACCCCGCGACGTCGCACTCAATATACGGAGAAAAGCCGACACGGCATACGAAAAGGGTTTAACGGATTGTGCCCACTATTTTGACAGCCTTGGCAATTTTGTTCTCGATGGTCTTGGCCCAACATACCAAGCGAGCGACCTAATTTCCGACGAGCTCTATGCGGCATGGCTGTCTATCGTCAACCAGCCCAATTGCAGGACAAAAATCAGGCGACCAGATAGGAACGGTTTTCCATACCCCGTACTGTGGTACGGATTCATCCTCAATGGCATACAGTATGTACAAGTCGAGTTTCCCGAAGCCGAGTACCCGGCGCTTTTTGAACGCTTGAGCCAGCTCGCCGAAAGCCCGCAATCAAAGTGCACGCTGAAGCACAAGGGACCCGGCGAGCACCCATACAGCTCATGGCTTATCAAGTTATACGAGTTGTTGGAGATCATTGCGCAAATTAATAGCGCCGACCAGGTGGCAAAGCCCATTCCATTGCTTGGAATAGATAGGGACGATTGTGTCTCGACCGACCCGACCGCCCAAGGCACACGGAGCGCGCCCGACGCATGCGTCTACAGCACCGGCACGATAGATAGCCTTAGCTTTACCGTGTATACGAAGGGATATGACCCGGAAAAGCGGGAACGAGCCTGATGTAGCGGCTTCGAGCGAAGCCGCCGGTCACGGGGTGGCACCGGGGCGCGGACGCCGCGGGCCATTGGGAGCAACCCTCCTCCGCTACCTGCGCGACGTGGCAGCGCCGCTGCGTCGTCCCTGTCGCCGAACATCGTCCTGAAGGCGCGGGCGGGTGTCCATGAACAGCCGCGCCCGCACTAGCCTGGGGGACAGCCGCCCCGCCACCAGCAGTGCGCCGGCACGCCTCGGCACCGCCAGGGTCTCCGCCTCCACGGGCAGGGCAACTTTCTCGATGACCTCGGCAGAGCACACGCCCGACAGGTCAACCCCGTTGTAGACGATTGGCCTCATGCGTTGCCCCTCGCGCGCCCGTAGGTGTTACCGCTACTCTGAAAATGACCAGATGATCACCCAACAATCTTTGGCGAGTGGGGGCTGAACGCATCGTTGCCGTTCTGTTCATCCACCGCCCTGCGCCCCAGGCTTAAGGGTTCTGCCGCGTCATCTTCCACCCGCACGGACAGGACATAGTAGAAGTCGGCACCCTGATTCCCACGATCCCGCACGTAGCCAAGGTCGGCCAGGCGGTTGGCCAGCTCGTCCCTCGAAACCAGCTCATTCGAGGTTATGCGACACGCCACAGGCTCGATCTCGTAGGTGTTCGTCTGGCTTATGGCGTTCCGATAGAAGCGGAACCACGACGTGCGGAAGAGATCCTTATGGTGCGAGTAGACATGCCCGTCCTTAATGGCATAGAAGTAGAAGAGAAAGCGCCCGCCCTTGCGGAGCCTGCCGCTGCTTTCGAGAAAGTGATAGTAGTCATCGGGAGAGTCCCCTCGAATGTAGCCAATCACGAACGATTCGCCACCATGCCCGTAGGAGTCGCTATCCGTCTTGCCCGCGCTTGGAGGCTCAGCCACAACCATTTCGGTGAAGTAGCTCAGCCGGTTCAGCCGCGTATTGCTTGCCGCGTTCTCGCCGATGACCTTCTCTATGAAATCGCGCAACGCATTCTCTGCCGTCCTGCTGATGCTCGGCTTCATGGCGAAAGCGCCGACACCCGGCAAAATCTCCTCGAAGAGCCGGAATTGGCCCTTCTCGCCCGTTTCGCCCGACCCCGGATAAAGCACGTAGCTGCCAACCGTGCGCCGTATCGCGTCGTTGTACGTGTGCATCTTCAGCAGGTCACCGCGCTTGTAGGTGTTCGTGGTGGAGGCCGCCTTCTCCTCGTTAAGTTCCTCGCGCTCTGCCTCCTCGGTGCCCACATCCTTGCCGACAAGCCCCGTCAAGTCGGTGATGCGGTACTTGGCGTCGAAGTGGACGAATGCAACAGCTCCATCTTGCACTGCGGCTCGCTCGTTTGTATAAGCATCCGGGAATATCGCGAGCGTGTAGTCGGGTCTGAACGGTCTCGAGTACGAACCCTCGTAACGAGTGGCATGAAAGTCACGGGGCGAGAAGGTGCGGTTGTAGTAGAGGTTTACCTTCGCGCCGCACTGCGCAATCTGGAATGACTGGCAGGAGCGTACGCCCTGCTTGAGGGATATTGACAGCCCACCGTCGGGATTCGTCCCGATAAATGGGTGGTCATCGGTGCTTATCGGCTCGCACCCCTCGATCCCCCTTACGATGTCGTACAGCTCAAAGAAGATCCAGTACTCGTAGAGGAGGGCCACATTCTTCGATTCGCCCTCGTAGATGTCATCCTTGCCCTTCCAGTCGAGCTGCAGCGCCATATCGAGCATGGAATATGCGAAGAAGATCTGCGAGTATCCCTCGCGCTTCTGCAACACCTGGTTGTTCTGAGGCATCATCTGCAGGGTGCCGACATCGTCGAAGAAGGCGTCGCTGAGTATCGTATCCAGCATGGCGTGCAGCGCGGCGGCTTCGCGATAACACTCCGTCTGCCGAGTATCGCCCTTCTCGGCATCCAGGACAGTCATCAGAGAGGTGCAGATCCGGTCAATCTCATGCAGGGCAAATTTCACAAACCGATTGGCGGGCGTGTCGAGCAGGTCGTACTTGCGCGTGACGCTGACCATCTGGGGGAGGTAGACGCCTCCCGCATCGCCGCCGCAGTTCAAGCGCGTCCACATCCGGCTGTTCGAGAAGGGGTTCGTATAAAACCTCCGGGACGGCATGCCAGCCCCAACCGACCGCAGCTCGTCCTCGTGATCCAGCGTCCTATCAGGGTTCCTCTTTATCGCCTCGAAGAGGGCTTGGAGGTTCGGTTCGTAGCAGAACTGCCGCAGGAAGACGAACTGCTCAAGCAGCGTCTCGCGATTCTCGTCGGCTTGCTTGTAAACGTTCGACGTGGAGCCCGAGTAGTCAAGGAGCAGCGCAGCGCACCTTGCGGCAAGCTCCTCGGTGAGCTCGATGTAATCGTCTTCATAGCCAATCTTGAGCGGGACGACTTCGAACTGTAGCATCGGCGCATCAGCTTCCTCGCCGAATCGAATCCTCGAACGCCCGAGATAGTTCACGAACTGGAAGGTGACACTATTGCCGTTTCTGTCGCACCTGATATTCTTGCCTTCGTTTTGGAACGAGGCGCGAGGATGCAGGCCACCATCAGGGGTCCGCTCGTATTCGAGCACATAACATGTGGTTTCGTTGATTCGAAGCGTGGGACTCCCGTCAAGACCGTCCTTGACGGCGAAGGCTGGTGTTGAACCAGCGCCATTCTGGGATGCTTCCGGCTTGAGACCGAAACACGTCAGCCCGGTTAGCCCGGTCTGCTGTTCCTCGTCCCAATCGACTCGGTCATGCGCACCGCTCTGGTAGAGCCTGGCTATTGTTCTTCCATCCGCTGCAAAGCGGATTGCGCCGATGCTGCCGTCCATAGGCTAGATGAAGCTCGCATACTGCACGTTATCGAGTTTCGCTGCCATCTGGCTTATCTTAACGGAGCTCAGCTCGCCATCGCATATGTCTTTCAGGCTTTTAAGCAGATTGCCGATCTCACGCTTGTTACCATGGAGCTTCGGCAGCACCTTCTGGACAATCTGCTCATCGACAGAACGCTCGAGTTCGTAGTTCTCGCCGTCAAGCTCGTGCGCGGCATTAACGTACATTCGCACTTCGCGCACGGTGCGGAAGGCAAACTCATAGCCGCATTTCTCCAGCTCTTCATACAGCTTGCCGAACTTCTCGAAGATGGCGTTAGCATCATCTTCGCTGATGTAATTGGCTCCCTCCCATATGTCCTTGGCGAGACGCAGAAAAGCCTGGGGGACGCCGGAAGCTGCGACGGTAACGTCCGGCGCATCCTCGATGGCTTTGAACCCTGCGAGGACTTCGGCCTTCGACGGCTTGAACTCTATGACGTTTGCCCTGTCGAGCACCTTGGGGCTAAACATGTAAGTGGTCTCATCGATGTTCACGGTGCCGACAACGAACAGGTTCTGCGGATAGGGCAGCCTGCCAGCACCGCCATCGCCGTACCCATCAAGCACGATGAGGTTATCCTCGCCGATGGTCTCCATGTGGCTGAGGAAGTCTGAGAAATACCGCTCGACATGGCTCAGGTTCATCTCGTCGAGGATGAGGAAATACGGAACCTCGGGGTTAGCGTTGGCCCGTTCGATGAGTCTCAGTATGCCGGTCTCTTCGTACGCGCCTTTGCCGCCGTCTGCAATCGGGTTGAAGAAGCCCAGCACCTTGGTGTTGTCGGTCCAGTCGGCACCGACCGGGACGAGCAACCAGTTTGGCTCCCCGTCTTCATCCAAGACCTCAAGGTACTTTGCAAAACGCTTGGAAATCCGCGTCTTGCCTGTTCCGCTGTTGCCAGCAAGGATGACAAAGGGCTTTGCCAGTAGTGACGTGATGTAGCGCCTGGAGAAGTCGGTTTTAAATTCAGCTGGAAGGTTGTTTAGCTGAAAAGTCCTCTTCTCTCTGCTTGATGCTTTCGATGAATTCTTTGCAGCAAGGTCGATTAGTTGATGCATTGCGGGCAGCACGTCATCGCCTTGTTCGTAGTCGATGCCCTCTTCGGCAATCAATTGGCTCGCTATGAGGTTTCGCATGAACTCAGCCACGCTGTAATCAAACTCAAGTTTCCCTGCGTAAACGTCAGCGAAATACTTGAATGCCGTGGTCAGGCTACCAGCCCTCATCTTGCATCCGCGATTGCAAAGGGCAATAAGATCGTCAATTCTCGACTTGTAGTCGTAATCTATCGCACCCGAAAACTGCCCGTCTTTGTATCTGCTTCCAGTGGCGAAGAAGAGTTTCGTTAGCTCCAAGATATATGCATCTTCGGAGACGCCCACAGGCTTTACTTCGGCTGCATCCATCCAGAATGTCCTTTCCGCAAAACCGTCCTCTTGCAACGGCGATGAATCGTTTACTTTGCCCGTCACTGGCAACAACAGCAGTGCGGCAAACAAGTTGCCGACATTTGGACGCTTTGCCCCGTCTCCTTGTATTTGCACACGTACTTTTCCGCCTTTTTTTGCAACGGGATAACGCGTGCCAAGGGAGACAACTTGCCCAGTAGAGGGTACGACTACTTCCAAGATGATTGCGTGTCCGATAATGTCAACTGCAGTCAGCGCATCCCCGTTTGCAAGAGAGCCTGAACCTTTGAGTTCGTACTGTCCAGCACCACCTTGTCCAACTGTTCTCCCGCGAACGGATAGCGTATTCTCGCTATATATAGAATTCGGAATGGGATAGCTCAAATTCTATTCATCGACAAAGGACATGGCAACCACCACAATTAATCTGCTGCATAGTCAGCTATGCATCTAGCAACGTACTCAGCAAGCTTAACTGGCACGGCATTGCCAATCGCCTGCTCAATGTCTGTCTTGGACCCGACAAACTCAAACTCTTCGGGGAAGGTTTGCAGATAGCTGCGCTCCTTGTATGTTAAGGCTCTCACACCTTCAGAAATATCAGCCTTGTCGGCATGATGCCTCTTATATGCTGGCGGTATCGGACGGTTGGTGCCTCGTACCGTTACCGCTGGCTCGTCAATCGTGAAGACGCCCCTACGCTGGAAGTTGCGTGGATGCATGTAGAAGTATTGCGTGCCGAGCGAATCGCCAAGGTAATCCCTGACGGTCATCTGCTTGTCGCTCAGCCTTGAATCCAAGAGTTCGCCGAGAAAGTCATCTTTATCACCAAGATGACCGACAAGGATAAAGCGCCTGCGAATCTGAGGCACACCACATAGACTGGCGTTGAGGACGCGCCTCGTGAGACCGTATCCAGCATTGCGGAATATTTCCAGCGCCTCGGGCAGGACGTCCATCCGCTCGATATTGTAAACATTCTCCATGACGAACCACTCGGGTCTGACGTCCCGAACTATCTCAGCATATCGGATGGTGAGATTGGCCCTTTTGCCGCGCTGTCTGGCGCCCGCAATGGAGAAGTCCTGGCAAGGGGGGGCCACCGATTATCATCGACGGCGAATACTCTTCAATTTTCGGGACCGCTTCCGCATCGTAAAGATCGTATTTGAATGCCGGGTGGTCGAAGTTTGCCGAATAGATGTCGACAGCCGCCTGCCAGTTATCAAACGCCGCCTTTATGTTGAAGCCCGCATTCTGGAATCCGAGCGACATACCGCCGCATCCCGAGAAAAGATCAACGCAGTCCATCGCTCACATCCCTCCTGTACTCTAGTAGCGCTCGTGCAACGTAGGTGGCAAGGTTTACCGGTACGGCGTTGCCCACCATCTGGTTGACATCCGTCTTACTCCCAAAGAACTTGAAAGACTCCGGGAAAGTCTGGATCCTACTGCGTTCCTTTGGAGTCATGCCTTCTCCTTGAGCACAAAGTACGATGCTATGATCGCAAAAAACGGAGACAGCTTGTTGAGGATATTTGCATCCGCTATGTTGAGCTTGTCGATTGCATAAAAATTGCAGATAAGTCCTGTCGTTCCACAAATACTTCTCGCCGCGATTCCCGGCCAGCTGCTCTTCTTTATCTTGAATTTCTCCTCAGTCCTCATGAGCATGGCAATGGCCACAACAGCGGCCACTGCATTTCTGAAAAATGCCTTCTGCATAGTTGGCAGATCTCCAGACAGTCTCACGAAGAAGGTCATCAGTGAGAAAAAGAACCCTGCCATGATTATGAACAGGATTCCCTTGTATTTATCTTTTATTACCAGTCTTTTTGCCATTTGATCAACTCCCGATAATGATAAAATGCCGCCAGGTCCCGCAGCACTTTATCTATTTAAAAGCATCATCCTTGAGCCCATGCTCATACAGATACTGCTCCCACAGACTGTAATACTGCGCCTGCAAATGTATGTCATCCCAGGTATAGTCCTTTACAAGACCACCCTTGCCATCGTCCACAACCGTATTCATATCCAGATAGAAAAGCTTTATTCCATCAGCATATGCAGCTATGGCCCCATTCTTGTCATCGATATTGTCATTGTTCACAATATCGTGGCTTGCCGAATAGTCGCTGGATACATGCATGCAGCCCATCATAAAGATCACTGCGTCCGGCTGAAGCGCCTGTATCTGGGCCACCGCATCGATATATGTGGATGCGTATGTCTCCGTATCATATCCAGCCTCATTTATACCAAGCATGATGTAGATCTTCCTGAATTGTTTGCTTTGCAGCAATTCCGTGAGTGTCTTGGTTCCATTTGCGGCTATCTTCTCCCCCATCAGTCCAAATGAAGTAAGGCCCTCCATATATGCAAATTCTGCATTGTCCAGTCCGGAATACAACGCCAGTCCTTCCACTCTGGAATCACCTATGAACAGAGCATCGTCAAAATAAGACTTGTCAACCTTTATATATGGGTACTGGGTCTCAAGAGCGATCTGTGTGAGATCTCTGTAGCAGCTATTTCTTGCCTTTCTCTTCTTAACCTTCTTGTATTGAGTCTGTCTTGTCACCAGAGCAGCCGAACCGCCTGTATCTATGGTTGCTTTTTCCGTAGTTGCCTTTTCGGTGGTCGCTTTCTCTGTAGATTTCTCTGTTGTCTTCTCCGTGGATGCATTCTCAGAAGTCTGCTTCTCCGTGGATTTCACCTCCGTTGTCTGCTCCTCTGCAGCCTCACTGCCCGTGGACTCCGACGTCAGCTCGCTCTTTCCCGGAGCATCCGTGCTTGTTGCGTCAGTTCCGGTTGCCACCCTCTCATCAAGCAGCACAGTCTGGGCCATAGGATGATGAAAGCTGACATCCCATTTGTACACGCCAAGCGCAGCTCCCACATAACCGCCTGCGGTAACTATCACGCCGGATATTATGAGTATCGAGAACAGTGGACAGCCTTTTATCATTTGCCATAATTTCTTCATCTGCCCACCTCCTAAAATCTAAAATAAAGGAATGGATTGGAGCCACCCTTTGCTATCTGATATACACAGAACCAGAACAGTGCGAGCATTATAAGCTTGCATACCCAGTTCTTGTAGAATTTCTCTATGAGCTTTCTAGGCCACGGTGTACAGAAGATCACGCAGATCAGCAGCAGCCACCAGTATGTGTGTCCCAGCATGATCAGCTTGTCCATGGCATGTGTGGTGACTGATCCCTCTATGTTCATGCCAAACATTCTCTTCAGGTACAGTCCCAGAAGCTTCAGATCAGATATGTTAAATATTGTCCATGATATCGGTATCAGGAAGAACATGTACACATGGCCAAGAACCTTCACCTTGTCAAATACCTTGCCAAGGAACAGCTTCTCCATGAGAAGGAACACGAACAGGAACAAGCCCCATATCAGGAAATTCCAGTCCGCACCATGCCACAATCCGGTAAACATCCACACAGTGAACATGGCAAGTATCATTCTGAGCTTTCCCTTTCGGTTGCCGCCCATCGGTATGTACACATACTCCCTGAACCAGCGTCCGAGTGTAACATGCCAGCGTCTCCAGAAATCTGTGAGGGAATGTGCCATATAAGGATCGACAAAGTTCTCCGGTATCCTGAAGCCAAGTATAAGGCCAATTCCTATTGCCATCACGGAATAACCCATGAAATCAAACAGGAGCTGGAATGAATATCCCCATGAACCAAGCCATGCGGTCACAGTGTTTATTCCATAAGGGCCAACCGTCTGCACATCGTTCCACAGACTGGCTATCTTATTTGCCAGAAGCACCTTGTACGCAAGTCCCAATACGAACAGTGTCGCACCGCGCTCTATATCGTCCGCCTTGACCTCTCTGTGATCCAGCTCAGGCTTCACCTCATCGTAGTTGACTATAGGGCCGGCTATGAGCTGAGGGAACATGCTCACATATGTTCCGAACTTGATTATACTCTTGTCCGCCTGATACTTGAGCCTGTACACGTCAAATATATACGATGTTATCTGGAACGTATAGAAGCTTATTCCAAGCGGCAGTGTGATCGCCACGCTATCAAATATCTTTGTTCCCGCTGCAGTGTTTATTATCTCTATAAAGAAGTTGATATATTTGAATATGAACAACATTCCAAGGTAGCTGGGTGTAGTTCATCAGTGAATATTCCTTCCGATAACAACACTACGAAAAATGTTTCCTATCAGGCACAAACCGTTTCTGATACGGAAAATGCGGCGAACGATTCTACTACAGCAGAACTGCCTGGTGGAAGTGTGGACTACTCCATATATGAACCTTACGGCTTGAGCTATGATCAGGAGAATTATTATTTTACCTATAATGGGAATGTAGTGAGATTTTTTAATGACCCCATAGCTGGAGCGAGTTTCACGAATTTCTTTTCTGGAACGGTGGATATTGAGGCAGACCGGGACGAAGAAAATAACCTTGTTGGTATTAAAGAGTGTTCCAAAGAAAATTATGACCGTCATACCCAAAAGCATAATAACTTTAATCCCACTGATACATCATTGAGTACTGTACAAAAGGGAGAATCTACTCCCCAACTTTGGCTTAAAGACTATGCAGACTATGGCATTACCTACAACGAGCAGAGCGGCGGTTGGTATTATAATAATCAGAGAATTAAGATATTATTGGACAGTGAACAGGCTGTTGTTTACACTGATGAAGAAAATGGAGTATGTGTTACTATTTCAAGGGATGGCAACCATCAAATTTCAGAAATTAAAGAAATATCTGAAACAGATGCACAATCACTCATGCTAAAGAATAATCCTATTGGAGAAGATTACACCTCGCAGGAATAATTTCTGCTTTCATAATCAGCCGAGCGATGGCAAAAGACGGAGGTGACCTGTATGAAAAAGATTCTATCACTCATTTTAACATTGTTTTGTGTATTAAGTCTTGTTGGCTGTGGGCGTTCTATGGACGACATCATAAAGAATGAGTCCAGCATTACCGGCGTTGTGGAAGAAGTTTATAACAACTCCATACTTATTTCCATCCAGACAGACGCTTACCCTTACGGAGCATATTGCGTCTTCCCACAGCTGTTCCTCGTCCACATCCGCGTGGCGGGTGGTGAGCACATCCGGGAAGCGGGTCAGCACGCCCGCAGAGATATCGTTCTTGACACCCAGCTGTTCCGAAATATCCCGCATGGCCTGCTGGTAGCTGCGTGCCAGCTCCATGTTGACGGCCACCACCGTATCGGCAGCGTCC
>OGYE01000875.1_pt1 | contig 19892 bp, 12 predicted proteins | sample 1576471 | NCBI WGS metagenome assembly OGYE01 (sample SAMEA3541532, study PRJEB24748) | human gut metagenome | biome: human gut; feature: human-associated habitat; material: faeces | place: China | collected 2012
CCTGCGGCATGCCGTATCCGCGCATGGCGCCCGCGGCGGGGCGGTTGGTGAACACCGTCCACGCGTCGCACTCCATGTTGTCACAGGGATAGTGCTGGGAGAAGGCGGCCTGCCGCGTCAACGGAGCAGACCGTATTGAAACCGCTCTTTCGGAGGAGCTCGGCATTTCCGACGGCGAAACCACCGACGACGGCCTTTTTTCCATCAAAAACGTGGCATGTCTCGGGTGCTGTTCCCTTTCCCCCGTCATGATGATAAACGACGAAACCTACGGAAGTCTCACCCCCGAAAAGGCCGTGGGAATTATCAGAGAGCTTAAGGAAAGGGGCGGTGACAAATGAGAATAGCCGTTGGACAGGGAAGCTGCGGTATTGCGGCCGGAGCCGGAGCAGTTTACTCGCGGCTTAAAGAACTCCTCGGAAACGATGTTTATACCACCGGATGTATCGGAATGTGCTTTGTCGAGCCCATTGTGGACATTTATGACGGAAAAGACCTTAAAAAAAGACTTGTGAAGGTCAAAAAGGAGGACGCCGACAAAATCGCGAATGCGGTGAAATCCGGCGATCTCGACAGCCTTTCCGACCTTGAAATCTCCGCCGACGACGCGGCATTTCTCGAGGGTCAGACACGCATTGCCCTTCGCAACTGCGGTATCATCGACCCCACCGACATCAACGAATATATTGCCGCAGGCGGCTATGAGGCGCTTAAGAAGGCTGTTTGCGATCTGACTCCCGAACAGGTCATCGAAATTATAAAGGTTTCGGGTCTTGCGGGCCGCGGCGGCGCGGGATTCCCCACATGGTTTAAATGGAACGCCGCAAGACAGTCGGTTTCCGACAAGAAATATCTCATATGCAACGCCGACGAGGGCGACCCCGGCGCATTTATGGACCGCGCAGTTATAGAAAGCGACCCCCACAATCTTATCGAGGGTATGCTCATCGGCGCCTATGCCATCGGAGCCGACGAATGTGTGGTTTATGTCCGCGCCGAATATCCTCTTGCCATAGTACGTCTCGAAAACGCCATTAAACAGGCGGTCGAAAAAGGCTTCCTCGGAAAGAATATTTTCGGAAGCGGCTTTAACTGCACGATACGCATTAAAGCGGGTGCAGGCGCCTTTGTGTGCGGCGAGGAAACCGCTCTTATCGAATCCCTCGAGGGAAAACGCGGTATGCCGAGACTTAAGCCTCCCTTCCCCGCACAGTGCGGATATAACAATCTCCCCTCCAACATCAACAACGTCGAAACCTTTGCAAACGTCCCCTGGATCATTGCAAACGGCGGCGAAAAATTTGCCGCTTTGGGCACCGAAACGAGCAAAGGAACCAAGGTTTTCGCGCTGACAGGTAAAATCAAGCGCGGCGGTCTTGTGGAAATTCCCATGGGAAAGACCCTTCGCGACGTCATTTTCGGTATCGGCGGAGGAATCAGGGACGGCAAGGAATTCAAGGCCGTTCAGATGGGCGGACCCTCGGGAGGATGTATCCCCAAGGATCTGCTCGACACGGTCATAGACTATAAGGCCCTTTCGGCCACGGGAGCAATTATGGGCTCGGGCGGAATGGTCGTCATGGACCAAAGCACCTGCATGGTCGGCATGGCCAAATTCTTCCTTGACTTTACCGCGAAAGAATCCTGCGGAAAATGCGTCCATTGCCGACTCGGCACGAGAAGAATGCTCGACGTGCTGACAAGGATAGTAAACGGAGACGGCAAAGAGGGCGACATAGAGCTGCTTGAAGAGCTTTGCTATGCCGTCAAGGACGGTGCCCTTTGCGGTCTCGGTCAAACGGCTCCAAACCCCGTGCTCACCACGATAAGATACTTCAGAAACGAGTATGAAGCTCACATAAACGACAAAAAATGTCCCGCAAAGGAATGTGCCGAGCTTATCGCCTATTCAATCGACAAGGACAAGTGCAAAGGCTGCTCCCTTTGCGCCAAGAAGTGTCCCGTCGGCGCCATTTCGGGGCAGCTTAAGAGTCCCTATGAAATCGATCCCGAGCTTTGCATAAAGTGCGGAAACTGCCTGACAAGCTGCCGTTTCGGCGCCGTCATGGCCGACTAACACGGAGGTGAGAAAATGGAAAAAATAAATATCACAATCGACGGAAAGGCTCTCACCGCCGAAAAAGGACAAACAATACTTGAGGCTGCAATCGCCGCGGGAATTGAAATCCCCACCCTTTGCCACAACAAAACCGTCAAGGTTTACGGTGCCTGCGGACTGTGCGTTGTGGAGGCCGACGGAATTCCCAAGCTTCTCCGTTCATGTTCGGCAAAGGTAAGCGACGGAATGGTCATTCACACCCATTCAAAGCGCGTCGACCAATCGAGAAAAATCGCTCTCGAGCTCATCATGAGCGACCACGAAGGTGACTGCGTGGGTCCCTGCTCGCTCAACTGCCCCGCCCACACAAATTGTCAGGAATATGTCAAACAAATAGCTCTCGGAAACGACAAAAAGGCCGTCGAGGTCATAAAGGAGAAAATTCCTCTTCCCCGCTCGATAGGACGGGTATGTCCCCACCCCTGCGAAACCGCCTGCCGCCGCAAAAACGTCGAGCAGCCCATTTCGATTTGCTCGCTCAAGGCCTTTGCCGCCGACGCAGACAAAAAATCCGCCGACCGCTTTGTGCCGGAAGTTTCGGACAAAACCGGAAAGACGGTGGGAATTATCGGAGGAGGCCCCGCGGGACTTACCGCCGCATATTTCCTCGCTCTTAAGGGTCACACGGTCACCGTGCTCGACCAAATGCCCAAAATGGGCGGTATGCTTCGCTACGGTATTCCCGAATACCGCCTGCCGAAAGCCGTACTCGACGAAGAAATTGCCGATATTGAGGCGCTTGGCGTAACCCTTAAAAATAACTTTAAAATCGGAAAAGACGCAAGCTTTGAAGAAATAAAATCCCGATATGACGCCGTCATCGTCGCCATCGGAGCGTGGCAAAGCATGGGACTGCGCTGTGAAGGAGCCGACCTTTCGGGAGTTTACGGCGGAATTGATTTTCTCGAGGCTGTGGCTCTCGGCAATCCCCCGAAAATCGGTAAAAGCGTTGCGATTGTCGGCGGAGGAAACACCGCCATGGACGCCTGCCGCACCGCCGTGCGGCTCGGCGCCGAAAACGTCTACGTCGTCTACCGCAGAACGAGAGCCGAAATGCCGGCCGAGGACATTGAAATCGAGGAAGCAATCGAGGAAGGCGTGGAGTTCAAATTCCTCACCAATCCCGACGTCATTTTGGGCGAAAACGGACACGTCACCGGCATAAAGCTTCAGGTCATGGAGCTCGGCGAGCCCGACGAAAGCGGACGCCGCTCCCCCGTTCCCGTCGAGGGCAAATTTGAGGAGCTTTCGGTCGATACCGTTATTTCGGCTCTCGGCCAGCGCATAAAAGCCGACGGATTTGACGCCGTCGAAAAGAATCAGCGTGGAAACATCATTGCCGACGAAGCCACCTACAAGACAAATGTCGACGGTGTTTTTGCCGTGGGCGACGCCACCAACAGAGGCGCTCACATCGCAATCTCGGCAATCGGAGAGGCCGGTCGCTGCGCCGATATATGCGACGCATACCTTCACGGAGTCGACGTTTATTACGAAAAGCCCTTTGTGTCCGAGAGAAAAACCGAGGACATAGACTTTACCGTGTATGAAAACCGCCAAAGAGCAAAAATGCCCACCCGCCCCGCAGACGAGCGCAAAAAGGATTTCGGTGAGGTCGCTCTCGGGTTCACACCCGAGCAGGCCAGAGCCGAGGCTGCACGCTGCCTTGAATGCGGCTGCCACGACTACGGCCACTGCAAGCTGATTAAATATGCAAACGAATATCCCATTCACCCGGAACGTCTGGGCAGCGAAAAGCATCCCTATTTTGTGGAGGAACGCCTTGAGGCAATCGAACGCAACCAGGGAAAATGTATTCTCTGCGGCCTGTGCGTCAGGGTTTGCGACGAGGTTGCAAAGCAGGGTATTCTCGGTCTTGTGGGACGCGGATTTACAACGGTCATAAAACCGGAATTCCGAAATCCCGAGACAATAAAGATATGCGCCTCCTGCGGAAAATGCGTTGAGGCCTGTCCCACCGGCGCACTTAAATTTTTGAATAAATAATCAAAAACAAATTCAAGGGAAAGGGCAAAAAACGTCCTTTCCCTTATTTTCATAAAAACGCTTGTATTTTTATGAAAAATCAATTATAATGTAACAGTCGAATTTTATGCCGTAAAGGAGGTCTGTAACAGTGAACAAAACAATCGACGGTTTTGAGGAAGAACAGGCGGAAGAAATTTCGGTCCCTTCTCCCGAGGTTTCACTTGCAGAAAAACCGAAACGCAAACGCCGTTTCGGCGACCGATACGACGGTTATCGTGTCAAAAAGCTTGACACGCAGTTTTGGATAGTTCCCAACATCATGAGAACCCGCACAGACAGCCAGGTAATGTTCAACGAGGTTGTGGGAATAGGAGAGCTTGACCGCTACATACACAGAAAGCGCGACGGCGACATTCCCAATCTCCGCATGGTTCATGTTGTCATTGCCGCCGCTTTAAGGCTGTTTGCCGAACGCCCGAGGCTTAACCGTTTTGTCGCCGGTAAAAAAATCTATGCCCACAACAACATTCGCTTTTCCATGTCAATAAAGCGGTCCATGACCGACGACGGCGAGGAGACCGAAATTATGCCGGTTTTCGAGCCCACAGACACGCTTTATGACGTCGTGGAAAAGTTCGAAGCCGCTCTTTCGGAAAGCGTTGAGGAGGCCACCAAAGAGAACAACAACACCGATAAGGTGGCGGGTGCGCTGAGCCACATTCCCACATGGCTTAAAAGCTTTGTGGTTTTTACCATCCGAAATCTTGATAAAATCGGACTTATGCCGAAAATGATCTACCACGCAAGTCCCTTTCACTCCAGCGTTTTTATAACCGATGTGGGAAGTCTCGGAATCGATTCCATTTATCATCATCTTTATGAATTCGGAACAACGTCATGTTTTATCGCCATGGGCAAAAAGCAGTTTGTTCCCTTTGTGCGCCCCGACGGCACTCTCGGTCAACGCAAGGTCATAAACTTCCGTTTTGTGCTTGACGAACGCATATGCGACGGATATTACTATGCCGCGTCAATCAAGAAATTCAGAAGATATTTAAAGCATCCCGAGCTTCTTGAGCGTCCGCCCGAAAACCTTCCCGACGAAATATAAATTTAAGACCGACAATCGGATTTGTTTCCGGCTGTCGGTCTTTTTTCAAACTTCTTTTAATGTGATTTCATAAACGGTAATTCCGTTTTGCCTTGCAATAACATAAATATGTCCGTCTATGATATTTATGCCCTCAGGCTCGGGAGACCATGTGTTCCATTCGGGCATATCGATTTGGAATTTCAGCTCCCCGTTCCAGTCGTATATGCGGATTTCCGAAAAGGTGTCCCCGCCGGCATGGGAGCGAACGAAATAGATATATTCGCTGTCGCAAAAAACGCCCTGGGAAAGGGACGACGGCTGAGTCACGTCAAACTCCTTTGCAAGGGTCATGTCTCCGTTCCATGTGTGAACCTTCTGCCCCGCCGAAAAGCCCGACGCATACATATCAAGCACGGGAGAATATGCCATCGAAAAGAAATCCCGTTCAAGGCTGCCGCTTGATTTTTCGGTCAGCGTATCGGCGTCAATAAGGGAATAAACATTCCACCCGGGCTGACAATGAGACACAAGATAGGCATTTTCCTTGGGTACAAAGGTGACGTTGTTGCCGTGCTCGATGTTGAGCTCCTTGCTGTATCTTATGGGGTTTCCCTCTTTGTCAAACTCGGCGATTATTCCCACCTCGTTGTTTTGGCGCATGGAGCCTTTTGTGAGAGCGCAAACGAATTTTGTTCCGTCAAAATATCCGCCTTGAATATTGGTATAATTCGCGTTGGGAGTTCTGAAATTCAGCAGCTGCTTATACTCGTCGACGGCATATTTTTTGCCTTGCTCAAGGGTAAGCGTGCTGCCGAAATATTTTGATTTTTCCGAGATAATCGGTCTGCCTTCCGCCTCAAAGCGGGAAATTTTGCCCACCGAATACTGCAAAATCAAAAGCGCATCGGTAACCTCGGTGTTTCCGCTTTTGTCCACATCGCAAAGAACTCTCTGTTCACCGTCAAGCTCGGTTTTTCCCACCGCTCCCTGCAGAGCAACCAGCGCGTCGGAAACGTTAACCGTGCGGTTTCTGTCGGCATCGCCGTATTCAAATTCCGAAAGCTTACCGTCAACAATGGGCTCATATTCATCGCTGACGGCAATAAAATTGTCAAAATGCGCCGAAAACTTCACGTCCTCGTCTGCCTCATTTTTCCACAAAATCGCGACCGCTCCGATGTCTCTCCAGCTTACCGACGGATTTTTGGCCGTCACCTGCGTTTTTCTGAAAGCAAGGCGGGTTTTGCCCTTTGCAAATTTACAGGGAACGGTATATTCAAATCCCTTTTGGTCGGCCGAATTTTGATAAAATGCAACCGTGAGGCTTCCGCTTTCAAAATCCTCCGCAAAGAAAATGTCAACGGCAAAGGTTCTGTAGGACGAAAGGTCGGCCTCACCGACGTCAAGTTTCATTCCCGCGCCGATACCGTCTGGCTGTCCCACGGCTCTGAAGGGTTCGAGACGGACGCTGTAATTTCCCTGTGATACAAACTCCTTTTTGGAGCTTTTTGCCGCAATGGAGGCGTTAATTTTTTGAATTTTCGGATTTTCAAAGCTTTCAATCATAAAATTCCCGAAGGAATCGATTCTTTGCTCCTCGGCAGATGAAGCAGCGGGAAAAGAAAGAATCAAGCAGGCCGAAATTAAAAACGAAAGAATTTTTTTCATTTATTTTTCCTCTAAAATAATCTCATAAAGGGCGAATTCCTCATCCTCGCCCATTATGTATATATGTCCGTCGACGATGTTTATGGATTCGGGTTCCATGTCCCAGGAATCCCATTCGTCAAGATCAATTTGGAAGGCAAGACTTCCGTCCCACTTGTATATGCGGATTTCCGACCATGTGTCGCCGCTGTTATAGGAACGGACAAAATAGATATACTTGCTGTCGCAAAAGGCACCCTGCGAAAGAGACGCGGGCTTTTCCACATTAAACTCATCAATAAGCTTTAAATCGCCGTCCCAAGTGTGTACCATTTCTCCCGCCGCAAAGCCCGACGCATATTTATCGACCGCGGGGCTGTATGCGATGGAATAGAAATTGCGCTCAAGGGCTCCGTTTGAGGTTTCCCTTAATGTATCGGCGTCAATCATAGAATAGACGTTCCAGCCCGGCTGGCAATGGGACACGATAAAGGAATTGGTTTTGGGAATGTATGAAATATTATTTCCGTGCTCGATTGAAAGGCTGTCGCTCATTTGAAGAAGGTTTCCGGAATTGTCGTATTTTGCGATTATTCCGCACTCATTACCCTCTCTCATGCTGCCCTTTGTGATGCACATAACAAACTGCGAGCCGTCATAATATCCGCCCTGGAGATTGTTATATCTCGAGTCGGGCGTCTTAAAGCTCATAAGGCGGCGGTATTCGGCCACCTTATATTCCTTTCCCTCTTCAAGGGTCAGACTGCAGCCGAAATTATCGGGCAAAGAGCTTTCGTCGGCAATTCCCTCAAAGCAATCGAAATAAAGCGTCGGCTTAATGTCCTCTTGGTCGTCGTTGACCCATTTAAGACAAAGCGCGTTTATTTCCGACAAATCGGCATTTGAACGAAGGGAGCAAACAAGCTCCGAGGCCGAAAAGTATATTTCGTTTGCACCTTTTTTAAGGTTGCAATGTCGGCGGAAATTATATCCCTGCTCATAATCGGCGGACTTAAGCAGCGCTATATCAAGATGTCCGCTTGAAAGCTCGTCCTCCGAATAAACGTTAATTTTAAAATATTTATAATCCGCGGCATTTACGGGGTTTTTCAAATTAACCGTGACCTGCGCCCCCACATTGTCGGGATTTCCCACGGGAGAGGAGCTTGAAACAACAAGCGCCGCCTTGCCCTGTTCGGCATTTTTTGAAGTCAGCTCGGCATTTGTAAAGCTTTCGGCCGTGAATTTAGAATCGTCAAAGCTCTCAATCATAATATTTCCCTCCTTGGTTTTGGCGCCGCTTTCCACCGTCTGCTCGGCACAGCCCGAAAGCACCGACAGCGCAACAACCGATGCGGTTATAAAACTTAATGCTTTTTTCATTTTATCCTCCAAAATGCTTTTTTAATATTTTAGCTTAAATCCAACATAAAATCAAGTGAAATCAAAGTAAAATCAGCGCATCCGGCCTCATTTTGCGGTGTCGTTACGGATTTTTTCCTTTTGAAAAGCAACAAAAATAAAACAGCATACTAAAAAAAATCGGAAACACCCGACTTGCGAAAACAGGTCGGGTGTTTCCTTTGAGATTGAGAGATCGGCTTATATTGCCGAAAAGGATTTTTTAATTTTTATCTTTTTCTTTTGAATACAATAAGTGCTCCCGCGCTTAAAGCAAGCATTGCAACCGCCGCAAGAGCGCCGCTTTCTCCGGACTTCGGGTTTTGAGCCTCTCCCGAGGTGTTTGAGGAGACATTCGAAACAACCGAAGAAACGTCGGAATCTGTCTTTGAGGTGTCGGACGAGGGTTCGGTCGAGCCTCCCGACTCGGTTTTTTCCTCAAGCTTTGCAATCACGGTGTCGTTCTTGCTTATCTCCTTTGTGCCGTTTTGGTCGGCAAAATACTTACCGCAATCTTTGCAGAACCAGTATTCGATGTTGCCCTCACGCTCTGTCGTGGCGGGCGTGCCTTCAAAATGCTTAAGGCCGGCATGATTAACGGTATTTATCTCACCGTATTCGCTGCCGCAGAATTCGCAAACGGGCTTGGCGGTGCAGGTGGCTTCTCCGCCCTTATGGGCACAGGCATATCCGCACTCTTCGCACTTGCCGTCTTTCCATTCGTGGTTTTCCTCGGCGACCGTAACCGTGCCGCAGCAATCCCACTTCTGCGAATGAGTCTTTTCGTCGGTGCTCCAAACCTTTTCGCCGGTGTGGTTGTCGGCGTTTATTTCGCCGTACTCGGCAAGGCAAACATCACAAACGGCCTTTGCCGTACAGGTTGCGGTTCCGCCGATATGGCTGTTGCAAATGATGGTTCCGTCGCGGACAATTGTGCCGACAACATTGATAGTTCCGTTATTGGTAAAGGTTTTTCCTTCGGGAACGGTGAGAACGGTTCCCTCGGGGATGTCAAGGGTCATACCGTTTTCCACGGCGACATCTCCGGGAATGGCGGCATTTCCGACAACCTTTCCCTCATTGCCGTTAAAGAGAACGCTGTTTGCAATTGAATTGGGGGCGTCGTCAAGAGTTTCGGGACCCGAAGTCTTTATCCAAGAGTCGGAAACATTTACGCCGCCGTTTGCACAGATACCGTAATACCCTTCGGCACCGTCAAAATCCGCAATGCAGCCGTTAACGGTTATGGCGCCGTTTGCACAATATACCGCTGCGTCGCCCGAAGAGGTAATTTTAAGCTTGCTGTTTTCAAAAGAGATACTGCTTTCTGCATAAACGGCCGGATAATATCCCGAAATTTCGGCATTTCCGTTCTTAATTATAACATTATTGGCATAAATTCCGTTGGACTTTTTGCTGTCGACAATGAGATTTCCGCCGTCTGTAATAACGTCGACAAAGGTTGCTATGGCAGAGCCGTAAGCGGTGGCCTTTAAGGTTGCATTGCCTTCAACGGTAACATTACCGTCGGGAATCAAGGCCGACCCGAGATAACCGCCTTCAAGGCTGTCACGGCCTTCCGCCTCAAGATAGGCGTTGTCCTGAAGTTTTACTTCGCCGGACACGGTAATTCCGTCAACCGCCCACTGTGAAAGCTCGGCGCCCTCTCCCTGCAGACAATAAAGCTTGGCATTATCCTTCATGGTCAGCGAATGAGTCACGCCGTAGGTCTGACCAACCCTGAGAGCCGGATAGCTTGTGTTGCTGACATAGGTTACGTTTGCCGAACCGTCAAGCAGGCAGGTGCCGTTCCATTGGCTGCTGTTGCCGGCCGTGGGAAGCTGATTTACCACAATTTCGGTGTCGGTTATATGAAGGGCGCTTAAGTTGCGCTCGTCTTTTGACTGGGTAGCTCCAAGGTCATTCGATGTGATTTTTCCCTTTCCGCTGATCGTCAAATCAACGGCATACACTCTGCTCACGATATTCTCGGTACCGTCGCAAACCTCCAAAACAAGCTTTGCGCCCGAGGTGTTTGTTATCGTGATACCGCTGTTGAGAGCGGCGCCGTTAAGGCGCAGATAAAAGGTTTTGAGGGCATTAAGGTCGTTGCTGCCCCACATTTGAATTTTTCTGTCGGTGGTACCGGTCAGCTCATAAACAATACCGTCTTTGCGGATATTTATAGCATTGTCCATAACCTTGTAATCGTCGTTTTCGGTGTTTTCCATACCGACGTCAATGGTCACGTCGGCGGGAGTGGCGGCGCTGAACATCTGCACAGGCACCAAAAACAGCACCATACAAAGTACCGTTACAAGACCGAGCAATTTCTTTTTCATTTTGTCTCATCCTCCGTTTTGTTTCATATTTTCTCTCAATTCCGAAAAAACGGCAAAAATTTTGCCGATTTATTCTTCATATATGGTACAAAATTTCGTTTCCGAAAACAATAGCCATGGCACAAGCGGTCATTTTTTGGCACAAACGGTATGTTAAAATGCCGAAAAGGAAAATCAAGGTAATTTTATTGTTTGCGAGGCAAAAATATCACTTGACCTTAATTTACAAAAGCCGCGAGACGTTGTATAATTTTAACACAAATATACTTCAGATAGGATGAGGGACTTTATGAAGAAAATTTTATCGGCCGTTCTTGCCGCCGTCATGCTCCTTTCGACGCTTTGCTGCGTCAATGTTGCGGCGGACGACGCAAGCGAGGATCTTACCGAGCGTTTTAACGATTTGGGAATGTATATTCTCTTTTACGGCACCGGCGACGACGTTTCGAAATTCACCGCAGACGACATGGTATATTGGGTAGAGCATCAATACCCTTATAAAGATTATACAATCGGCAATTGGGAAAACGGAGCTTTTGTCGAAAACAGCGAGGGAATGTATTATTCCTATCCTGCGGACAAGTTTAATGAAATCGCTCACATTCTTTTTGACTTTGACGGTGAATTCAAAAATCTCATAGGCCGAGAGTTCGGGGAAGATACGAACGCCGTTTATGATGAAACTTTGGACAGAATTGTCGTTGACATTGCCGGCAAAGGCGGAGTTCTTTACAGGCAGCTCAGCTATAACGAAACCGGCGACAACGTATACGATGTTTATTTCCAAGGCGGATATTGGGGTGACACCGACATAATTTGGCTTGAAGAGTATATACATGTTACCGCCGAAATCGTCGGAGACTATTTAAAGGTTTATGCGTGCGAAGATGCCAATATTCCTGCCGTTAACGACGAGGACAAGGCTCTCTGCGACAGCTTTGACATTCTCTACGGATATATAATCAACTACGACGATCTCGACAAGGATATTTCCGCCTTCACCGCCGACGACATGGGATATTGGATTCAGAGACAGTATATCGAGGTTTATGACGATTATAAATACGGTTTCTGGGAAGATGGAAAATTCACCGAATCGGAGGATTTCGGTTTTGCCCTTGCCTATCCTGCCGATAAATTCGAAACCATTGCCCATCTTATTTTTGATTTTGAAGGAACCTTCAAAGACAAGATGCAAAAGGAAGCATCCGTTTCCACTAATATCGCCTACGACGCCGAGTCGGACAGCATTGTCACCTTCTACGGCGGCAAAGGCGGAGCTTATTTCAAGCAAAACGGTTATGTGAACAATAACGACGGCACCTACTCCGTATTCTTCCAGGAGGGCGATTGGGACGAAAACGGAAACGAGTTTTTCTATGATCGTTATCGCAAGCTCACCGTTGAATTCAAGGAAAAATTTCTCAAGGTTATTAAATACGAAAAGCTCGACAGCATAGCCTCCGAAGACAGACTCATCACCCCCAAAGAGGTCGGTTATGAGCTTGACGGCAGCCTTTCCATCGACGGATTCAACGCATTCCCCGACGGCACAAACATCTTTGCAAACGCAATCGAGTCCGACGACGCAGTCAGTGCGGCCAAGGAAATCTTGGGTCTTTCGGAAAACGACAACATTGCTCTTTTCGACATTTATGCCGATTGGAACAACATAAATCTCCAGCCCATAGGCCAGGTCAAGCTCACATTCTTCATTCCCGACAAACTTTCCGCCGACAACCTCAAGCTTTTCCACATTAACGAGGACGGCTCGAAACAGCGCATTGCACTTGACGTGGAAAAGGAATATATGTTTGCCTCGACCAAGCTTGACAGTTTCGGCATCTATGTGTTCTGCAATTATCAGAGTACTGCCGACGATGTTCTTCTCGGAGACGTAAACCTTAACGGCACCGTCGATGTTACCGACGCGCTGCTCACGCTGCAGCACTCGGTCGGCAAAATCACCCTTGTTGAAGACGAGCTTCTTGCCGCAAAGGTTTCCGACGACGGCAAGGACGTCAGCGTTACCGACGCGCTGCTCATACTCCAAAAAGCGGTCAACAAAATCGACATATTCCCCATTGAAAAGGTAAATTGACCGACGGCTGAGTTTAATATTAAAAGAGACGGCAAGATTTTGCCGTCTTTTTTATCCGAAAGCGTATTTTCTTATAAGCAGCAAAAAAGCCCAATCAATTGATTGGGCTTTTAACAATATAATCAGATTTTTAAATATGAATTTACACTACTCTCAAACGTCAGTTTCAACACCTTCGTAAACGCCGCCGTTTTACTACCTTATGGATTTACACTACTCTCAAACCTCAAATTTCAAAGTACGTTCTTTGCGTTCAGACAGCAAATTTCAGGCATTCAAGAAAGTAAACGGCGCCACTACATTGCGTCGGGCAACCACAAGGCAGCATTATTATATCATTATTTTTTTGTTTCTGCAACAATTTCGCACAAATCTTTATCGATAACAGAAACATTTTCGTCCGGCAGCCTTTGAAAGGAAAACATATTTTCGAGAAAAATCAGATAAATCCCCTGATATTTAAGTGTATTGAAGATCATTTCGATTTCATCGCTCCCGAAAAACAAATGCATATTAAGCAGCACAAAGCATTTGGGACGAACGTATTTATTTATAACCGTCAAGTAGTTTATCAGCGACGACGCCGCATCAAAGGAGTCGATTTTAGGTTTTAGCGACTGCATTTTAAACAAATCGCTCAGCGAAACCTCAGACTTATAGTCAAAATCACAAAGCTGCGACGCCCTCGACAAATACATAACAATATTACTTTTAAGCTCGCCGCTTTCTCTTTCCATATCGCTTAAGCACAGTTTTTCCAGGTATCCGTACAGCTTTTTAATTATTGTCGGGGACACATGAAGATTGAAATAATCGCTTACAAAGCAGACATTTCCCTTTATTGAAAAGGGCTCGAAATTTTGTGAGAACACCAAATCATTGCTTTCGTTTTCCTCAACAAAATCCAAACAAATCGTTATAAATATCCTGTTTTAAATCCACGGGGATTTTAATGCCGTCTATTTTTACGTTGTTGAGCTCATTAAGCACGGTAAATTTGCTGTAAAGCAGAGAATTTTTCGGCAGCACATCCTCGGTGACGATATATGTGCACTTTGAGGTCAGATTTTTAATAAACTTTTCCGCACTTGTGTCTGTGTCAACCATTTTGTCGAAATTCCACGGATAAATTTTTCCCTTGTTTCTGACAAGCCACGCTTTGTCGCTGTGCGAATTAAGCGGCCCGATATAGTAGGGTATTCTGAAGGAAAAAATGTCGAGAATTTCCTGTTTAACGGTTTTGCCGCTTTCGTCGACGGCTTTGAGGAAAGGAAAATCCCTTTCGCCGTTTTCAAGAATCTTTACAAGTTCGGCTTCGTTTACCTGCATGGGAATAACCGAATTGTCTTTGTTAACGATTTTGGGCATAAACTTTTTAAGCGCAATTTAGTCATACATTTTTTTATATTTTTCTTCGCAGGGCTGCGGCGGCAGCTGCTTTTTAAGAAAATCGTTAAAATCCGATTGGAGACACTTTTTTTCAACCGAACCCTTCGAAACATGCCCCGAATATGCCGCGTAATTACAGAGCTCTTTCTTATTTTTCTTAAAAATAATATCCTTCTTGTCCGGCGCATATTTTTCAACATATTCTTTTAAAAGCTTAAGATCGTCACGATGCTTGTTATAAACGTCGATTTTGGCATATGATAAATATTTTTCATCGTGCAAAACCTCCGCAAGCAGCGCCCAGTCATAGACCGCTTTAAGCAGCTCTATCAAATAAAATGACTCTCCGAAAACACTTTCATACACCGGTGCCTTATCGTCATAGTTTGTTTTGAAATCTATCTTGGCGGCGTCGGTATACAGACCTATCATATTTTTCTCCTCTGTTTTTTATTTCCAACAGCTTCCGATTCAAATATAATCCACAAAACATCCTTTGTCAACAATTTCATTTTCAAAGAAAAAAAGCAGCTGTCGTTTCCGACAGCCGCTATGTTAATTTAATTGTTTTGTCAGCCGTTGAACTTTTTCTTTTTGTCGACAGCCTTTGTGCAGATAACGGCTCCGCCGATTACGAAGAACAGCACAGCCCACAGCATAACGCTGCTGTTGTCGTCGGTTTTGGGAGGTTTTGAATCGTCGGGCAGTTTGGCCGTCACGGTATCGGCTTTTTTGATTTCTTTAGTCGCCTCTGCGTCTCCGAAATACTTTCCGCAGCTTTCGCAATACCAATACTCGATATTTCCCTCGGTATCCTTTGTCGCCGCCTTCGCATCAATATGCTTGAGGTCGGCGTGGTTGTTGGCATCAAGCTCGCCGTAGGCCTTTCCGCAGATTTCGCATACCGCCTTGTCTTTACAGGTCGCTTTTCCGCCGAAACAGTTTTCCTTTTCAAACCCGTTACAGCCGTCCGCATTACATTTACGAGAGTGCGTGCCGTCGCCGCTTGAGTCCCATTTCCCGAAGGTGTGACCGTCATTTACCGTCACGGTCATTACGGCGGTGTTGCCCGCCTTGTCGGTGACAACAATTTTCTGCTCACCGTCAGCCGGAGGAAGAACAAAACTGCCGTTTTCGTCAGGCGTGACCTCCGTTCCGTTTACGGTGACGGTATCCACATATTTCTCGGTGATCGTAACCGTCTGCGCCTCGCAGTAGGTCTTGCCGTTTTCTATGCCGGTGATCACGGGGCTTGTTCCGTCCAGCACGATACCGTCCGAGCAAATGTAGTCCGTATTGCCCGCCGTATCGGTCAGTCTGACATAGATAATATACTCGTTATCGGGGTCGATACCGAACGGTGTGGTGTATGCTGTAAATGCAGCACTTGCAAGTTCCGTTTCGGTCAACTTTTTAGCCGACAGCAAATATTCGATCTTAACGGCATCACCGCTGTTGTCGGCGGCGTTTATCGTCACCGTTTGCGTGTCCTTAAAGAACAGACCAAAGATGATGTTGTTGAGGAACGCTTTCCAACTGTTCTCGCTGATTTTAATTTCGCCCGTGGGCTTTTCTACATCTTTCCATTTCGCCGTAATTGTGATGTTTTTCGCAGGCATAGTCGTGGGAATTTCCCTGTCCCAGCCCATAAAGGTATAGCCCTCTCTTGTCGGGTCGGCGGGTGCGGCAACCGACGAGCCGTAGTCCTGCGTAACCGGAGCGATTTCGCTGCCGCCTGCGGTGTCAAAGGTAATGGTATACCGATTTATTTTCCACCGCGCCGTGATCGTCATATTTTCCGCAGGCATTGTCTCGGGAATTTCCTTGTCCCAACCGTCGAAGGTGTAGCCCTCTCTTGTCGGGTCGGCAGGGGCGGTAATATTCGTGCCGTAGTCCTGCGTGATCGGCGCGATTTCGCTGCCGCCTGCGGTGTCAAAGGTGATGGTGTAGCGGTTTGGTGTCCAGACCGGGTAGAGCGTGATTCCCGCATTTTCCGTGTATGTTCCGCCGAGCGGGTAGGTCTTGGTGCCGTCAGCGTTCCTCCAGCCGGTCTGCGTGTACCCGGTGCGTGTAAAGAGCGCGCCGGGAAGGGTCACGGTGGTGTCGTAGTCCTTGATGATCGTTGTGGAACTGCCCGTTCCATCGTTGCCGGGGGCAAAGATGACGCGATAGGTCCGCGCTTCAAAGCGGAGATATGTCTTGTCTTTATAGGTTTCATCGCTGATCTCCGTAGCATCGGAGCCGTCCGCGGCATTGCCCGCGAGCATCCGCATACCGGGGATCAGGTCGGCAATGACGGTATGTGCGCCGTTCCGATACAGCGCGGAGGGATTGCCGATCAGCGTGAGCGTGCCGCCCTTCACGACCAGTCTGTTATCGTAAGTTCCCAAAGCGCCGGAAGCCGTTCCCCGGCTGTCAAGCACAATGTCGCCGCTCTCAATGATAATATCGTTTTTGTTTTCGATCCACCCGGCGCGCAGTGCCCCGGTCCCTTTGATGAGAAGGTCGCCACCCGTGTGGCTGATCCCGCGCTTGTCGTTTTCAAAAACGTTGTTTCCGATGAGTACCACGGTCAGGGTGTCGGGGAGGTCCGTTGCGCCGAGCATCTGCTGCCCGGTCAGCGTCACGCCGTTCAGCGTCAGTGTCTTGGCAGCGTCGTCATAGGATACTGTACCGTCGCCGTATACGTCACCTGCGTTTTCATTGTTTATGTAAAGGAGAATGCCGCTTGCCGAGTAATAGTATACGCGGTATTCGTAAACGATCCTGCCGTTCCCCTCAAACCGGAGACCGCTGAAGGTTCCCGCGTTGAACGCATGGTAGACCACATCGGTGAAGATAGTTCCGGTAGCGGAGCCGGTGATTTTTGTGCCGTCCGCCGTACAGACGGTGCCTTCGATCCTGCCGCCAAGCGCCCGGAAGTCTATGTTGTCGCCGAGGTAGAGAGCATTGCATCTCGGGTCGGTGCTACGGCATCCGGTGATCTTTCCGCCGGTCATCACGGCTTGCGCCGAGGAGGACAGCGAACGGACCCCGCCGCCCTGCCATGCTTCACAATCGCTGATAACAGTTCCGCCCAGTTCAAAGGCGGTAAAGTCGAACGTCGCAATGCCGCCGCCCGCTGTGATTGCCGAGCACTCCGAAATCGTACCGCCCGCCAGTGTCAGCGTGCCGCCGTCCGCGCAGATACCGCCGCCGTTCCATGCAGAGCAGTCCTTGATGCTGCCGCCCTTCATGAGGAAGGCGCCGCCGGTACTTACCAGAACGCCGCCGCCGTTTCCGATCACGTGGCAGTCGCGGATGGTCCCGCCGTACATGGTGAATGCGCCTTCCGCACCGACGCCGTGTCCGAATTTTTCAATAACGCCGCCGTACATGAGAAATTCCGCGCCGTTCATGACCCGGATGCCGGTCCGGTCGGAATCTCCGTTGGCGCTGCCCCGGATCGTGCCTCCGAAGAGCGTGAGCTTGCCGGCCTGATATTTTTTTTCGACCGCGATGCCGTCCTTCGGGAAGACGATCTTGCCCTGTCCCGTGCAGTCGGTGATTATCAGCTCGCCCTTGGTGATCTTTATGCAGGCGTTTTCCGTCAGCGTGATCGTTTTGCCGTGCAGGCAAAGGCGCATGCAGTCCGAGAAAGAGCCGTTGTACTCCCTGTCAAGCGTTACATCGTCCGTCAGGTACCAGTAACCGTCCTTGATTGTGGAGTAGATGACGCTGTTGTAGTTACAGGGAAGGTCGTCGGTCCCGGCCCACGGTGCCCAGCCCATGTCGATGTGCGACGTGTGGTCGCCGACAGCGGTATTCCCGCCGCAGACGCAGTGGTAGTGGTCAAGTCGCATGACGATCCCGGAGGTTTCTTCGTCATAGGCAAAGATATAACCCTCCCATGCGTTCCGCGTAGTGATAAAATGCGTCAGGTCGGCGGCTGTCAGTGTGTAGTTTTCGCCCCCGATGAGCCGGACGGGATTGGTTTTGATTCTGGTCGCCATGGCTTCCTGCAAATTCCATCCCACATTGAACGAGATCTGCAAGTCCTTGTCAAGGGTCCCGTTTATCCGGACGGGCGGGTACTCATATTTCCTCGGGTTGCTTACAAAAGACCAGATGGCACCGTAATCAATCAGAATGTCATCTCCCCATGTTTCCCCGGTATCCGGGTTCTGATAGCGGTTGCCGGAGAACCGGATGTTGCCGGAAAGGAAGAGCGTCGATCCCGAATTGATGTGGATTCCCGCGCCGGAACCGCTCGCGGAGGAAACGCAGTCCGTCACTGCGGCGTTCCCGGAAAGGTAGACCTGCGTGCCTCTTCCATATGCGCCGTGCAGGGAAATGCCGGATTCCCGGCAGGCGGTGATGTGCGCATTGCCGGTCATACGGAAGGTTCCGCTGACCCCGACGCCGCACAGGAAGTCCCGGATGGTTCCCCCGTACATAGTGAGGGTCGCGTCCTGTGTGACGGAGATACCTTTTGTATCCGCACCCACGATGGTGCCGTTCCCTCCGCAATCGGTAATGGTCAGTGCGTTGCTTCCCTTCACGGTGAGCATATACCGGTTTTCCGGAATACTGCTGCCCGCCCGGATCTTCTTTCCATTCAGACAGATGTTCACACTTTCATTGATTTCGAACTGCCCGTCGATGAGAATGTCGTTTTTGAGATAGTAGTTGCCCGCCGTCGTGGGGAGCGAGTCGGTTTTGTCCCATGCCGTCTATTCCACCGCTGTATGCGAGGTATGCCCGTCAAAGTCCGCGTCCCCACCACAGACGCAGTGGCCGTGCTCTACCCAGAGCGCCGTAAGCGAGTTCACCTCGTTCGGAACCGCGTCGCCGGGAGCGTAAAGTTCTCCGTTGTCTCCGCGCCACATGAAATAGGTGCCGGTGTTGCCGTCGGGACGGGTCAGTCCCTCCTTTGTCGGTGCGAGAAAGGTAACGGCAGGGTAAGAGGGGTCCAGCACCTCGATGTTTTTGACGACGATGCTGATGTCACCGGTATTCCCGCCGACACTACCGCCGTTCAGGTTCAGGGTAACGGCTTTCATGTAGTTCTGCGGGTACTCCATTCCGTAGGCAAGCGCGATTTCCAGAACCGGACGGTATGCTGTCATCCTGGTCGCTCTGTCCGGAGGGTACGAATAGAAACCGGAGCCGCCTCCTGAACGTACGACGCGGAACTCCCTGGTAGCATTCGGATTCGTATCCTGGCACCACGAGTCCTGTGTGCTGACGATGCCGTCTGCCTCGACCATGTCATAACTGTTTTTGATAAACCCGGAATTCTTTTCGAAGATGCGCTGCCACTCGTTGTTGAAGGGGCCGGTGTCGTAACGCGCTCCGCCCGAGGGGGCGTGGATGTAATACGGCACCCCGTTATACTCTGTGAGATTTCGGAAAATCAGGTCCTTCTTATTCAGCTCATTCCACGACACGGTGTGCGTGATGTTGTATTCGGAAATAAACAACGAATGTTCGTATTCCATTTCCGATTCCGTCGGTATCGCCGCCTGCAAAAGCGTGTAGGCGCTGACGGTGCCCGCGTAGGTGAAGGGCACATAGTGCAGCGTTTGGTCGGGCAGCTTGTCGTTCACGGTTCCGGGAATCCCGCTTTCCGACAGGTCAAACCAGTAGGTCCTGCCCAGCTCCAGGTCAAACTGCTCCACCGGTGTGTTTGCCGCCCAAACAGCAAAGGGCAGGGCGAGGAGCAGGACAACCGCCAGGGCAACCAGGATGAGCGGCAGTCGTTTTTTCATTTCTCATTACCTCCGTTCAGATATTGTGAGCGGTATTTATCTGCAAACAGGGCGACTCCCT
>OGYE01000879.1_pt1 | contig 19877 bp, 15 predicted proteins | sample 1576471 | NCBI WGS metagenome assembly OGYE01 (sample SAMEA3541532, study PRJEB24748) | human gut metagenome | biome: human gut; feature: human-associated habitat; material: faeces | place: China | collected 2012
ACCGTTCTTCGCGTAAGTTGTTGTTGCTTAAGTGTTCGTTTCTTCTGTAGGGGGTGGCGTGGACTGCGCAGTTTCCGATGGTGTCGGAGTAGGCTGTTCCACTTGTGCAGTGGGCAAAGGCGTAGACGTTGCGGGTTGAAAACTGGGAACAGGCGTCGGGGTAGCCTGCTGCGGCTCTACAGAGGGTTCCGGAGTATTCTCTTTAGGGTCCAAATTGGCTGCAGGAGATGCGCTTGGAGCAACGGTCTCCTCTTCGCTGTTCTGCACAATGATTTTCATGGAGCTTGACGTATAAACTAGGCCGTCCAAGTCCGCAGACGTATACTCCGCCACAATATAGGCCGTGCCCGCCTTCAAACCGATCACCTGGTTGTCCTCCGTAATATCTACGATACCGCCCAGGCTGCCACGACCTACATATAGCCGAGTGGGCGTCAATATGGTTTGGTTTTCTACTCCCATAATCTGCGGCGTATAGGCTTCTCCCACCTCGATCGTCTTTGTAGTCTCCGTAAAATAGATACCCTTGGGATCATTGGGATTTACAGGCGCATCATGATTTATATGGCTCCGTGTAATGATGTCGATTCTCTCTGTCGCATACAGCGCGTCCTCCGTTTCCAGTATGAAACGAAGATCATTGATATCGGGAATATATCCACCAGGCAACGTTGCAAGATGGAAAGAAACACTCGATCCATTCAGCGTCCCAGGCGTGGACTCCGCAAAAGACAATCCGTCGTATGGATATATTTCGATGCCTTGCGGCAGGGGACTCCCGTTTTCATCGGCAAAGGAAATGGTGAATTCGCTTTCTGTGTTCACCTCATACGGAAAATCCAGATAGACCTTGTATCCTACGATATAGGCATCCACATCTTCACTCGAAACCCCTGTGATTCTGGCCTCCTTCAACGGTTTACGCGCGCTTTGCGCACGGATTTTCTCCGCGTATTCGCTCCATCCCTCTGCCGCCTTGTAGGCCTCAACGGCCGCATCCGGCACATATATGACGCCCACGTTATCCAGATTTGCGTCAAGACCCGCTGGGGTTTCGGACATGCAGACCAATTCCGGAATGCTGCCAGTCCACTCCCAAACCGTCTGTCTATACATCTCCGGCACTTCTTCCAGTATGACTGTATTGAGCTTTGGACAATGATAAAACCCTTCAATTCTTATGTCGGCAGGCAACGAAAGCGTCCGCAATTCTGGGAAATAGTTTTGAGAAGACCAAGTAGTAGGGGTTGTTACATTCAGCGTGAGTGTTTGAATTGCATTGTCCGAATCGCTAAGTATTCCGTATGTATTGCCGCATTCCAAAGTATACGCGTTGATTTCCACGCTCTGAAAATCACAAAGGGAAAGCCCGTATTCTCCCAAATCAACAGTCCCGGCATTCAATGTCAGACTTTCCGCTGTAGATTCGGAAAAAGTTAGTAACCCAAGCAATTGAATTCGAATTGTGTTTTTTGCGGACAGGTTTATATTCTCTATTCCAGAATCCCAGAATGCGTCCACATCAATCTCTATTTGTGATATTTTATGCTCTTTTGTATCACTTAATGTGAAATTCTTACGCAGGCGAGGGTCCTCTGCTCCTGACTGCCGCTTTTTCACCCGAGAAGCGGCTCGCTGAAAGAGGGTGATGCAGAAGATCATGCTCGTCGGAGAAGGCCACGCGCGTGGTCTTACCGCGGTTGAGCTTATACAGCGGCGGGATGGCGGAGTAGACATAGCCGCCGTCGATGAGCGGACGCATGAAGCGGAAGAAGAACGTCAGCAGCAGCGTGCGGATGTGGCTGCCATCGACATCGGCATCGGCCATGATGATGACCTTGTGATAGCGGAGCTTATTGATGTCAAACTCATCGCCCAGTCCGGCGCCGAGCGCCGTGATGACGGGCGTGAGCTTGTCGTTGCCGTATACCTTGTCGGCGCGGGCCTTTTCGACGTTGAGCATCTTGCCCCAGAGCGGCAGAATGGCCTGGAAGCGCGAGTCGCGCCCCTGCGTGGCCGAGCCGCCTGCGCTGTCGCCCTCGACGATGTAGAGTTCGGTGAGCGACGGGTCGCGGTCGTTGCAGTCGCGCAGCTTGTCGGGCATGTTGAAGCCCTCGAGCCCGTTTTTGCGGCGGATGTTTTCGCGCGCGCGGCGCGCGGCTTCGCGGGCGCGCGAGGCCGTGAGCGCTTTTTCGATGATCATGCGGCCGACGGCGGGGTTCTCCTCCAGAAACTGCGACAGGCGATCGAACACAACGGAATCGACGAGCGTGCGCATCTCAGAGTTGCCGAGCTTGGCCTTCGTCTGCCCCTCGAACTGGGGGTTCGTGAGCTTGACGGAGATGACAGCCGTGAGGCCCTCGCGGCTGTCCTCGCCGGAGATGCTGTCGCCCTCCTTGAGGATGCCGGACTTTTTGCCGTAGGCATTGAGCGCGCGGGTGAGCGCAGCCTTGAAGCCGGTCTCGTGCATGCCGCCCTCCGGCGTGTGGATGTTGTTGGCGAACGACACGATGACCTCGTTATAGCCGTCGTTATACTGCAGCGCGATCTCGCACATGGAGTCGCTGCGCTCGCCGGACATATAGATGGCCTCGGGGTGCAGGGCCGTCTTGTTTTTGTTGATGAAATCCACGAACTCGCGGATGCCGCCCTCGTAGCACATCGACTCGCTCACGGGCTCTTCGCCGCGCCGGTCGGTGATGGTGATGCGCAGTCCGGCGTTCAGAAACGCCTGCTCGCGCATGCGCACGTGCAGCGTCTCATAGTCGTAGACCGTGTCCTCGAACATGATGGGATCGGGCTTGAAGCGCACGGTCGTGCCGGTGTGATCCGTCTCGCCGACAACGGTCATGGGCTGCGTGATATCGCCGCGGGAGAACTTCATCTGATAGATCTTCCCATTTTTGTGCACGTTCACTTCCAGCCACTCGGACAGTGCATTGACGACCGAGGCGCCGACGCCGTGCAGGCCGCCGGAGACCTTATAGCCCCCGCCGCCGAACTTGCCGCCCGCGTGCAGCACGGTGAACACCACTTCGAGCGCGGATTTGCCGGTCTGCGGCTGGATGTCCACGGGGATGCCGCGGCCGTTATCGCTGACGCATATGATGTCGCCGGGCTCGATGGTGAGCTCGATGTGGCTGCAGTAGCCAGCGAGGGCCTCGTCGATGGAGTTGTCGACGATCTCATACACCAGGTGGTGCAGGCCGGACGACGACGTCGAGCCGATGTACATGCCCGGGCGTTTGCGCACGGCCTCCAGACCCTCGAGGACCTGGATTTGGCTGGCGTCGTACTCCTGTGTGATCTTATCTGTAATATCTGGCATGGTTTGCTTCCTTCCGTGCAGCGCCGCGATCAGAGATTTTCCAGTCCGCTGGCCTTGCTGCGTTTATATAATGTTGCGGTGTTGAGCTGGGAGAGATAACATGTCTGGCCGCTGCCGAGCGAGCAGAGCACGAACGACTTCGGCAGCTCGGTCCCGGCGGCGTTTTCCACCTGACCGGCCTGTTCGAGTTTTTCGAGTGTCTCGCGCGTGCGGTACGACCACGTGGCGGTGTCCATGTCAAAGACGCCGATGACGCTCTTTTGCAGCGCAATGACCTGATTGCCGAGGTGCAGATACATCAGCGAATCACCCCGTTTTCGACCGTGAGCACGCGACCGCCGGTACGTTCGGCGATGCGCGCGTCCTCGCAGCAGGTGATGAGCGTCTGCCCGCCGCCGATGCGGTTGAGCACGAAGGCCTGCCGCTGCGCGTCCAGCTCCGAGAGCACGTCGTCGAGCATGAGCACGGGGTATTCGTCAAACTCGTCGTGAAAGATCTCCCGCTCGGCGAGCTTGAGCGACAGCGCCGCCGTGCGCGTCTGCCCCTGCGAAGCGAACGCGCGCGCCGACTGGCCGTTGATGCTGATGATGAGGTCATCCTTGTGCGCGCCGGTCAGGCACTGGCCGCTGTCGAGCTCTGCGCGGCGGTGCTGCTCCTGATGGTCGCACAGGGCGTAGTAAATTTCTTTTTCTGTGCCGAGCGCATCGACAACAGTGCTGACCGTGCGGTAGGCGAGGGTCAATTTGTCGCGCCCGCCGGAAAAATCGGCGTGGATGGGCGCGGCGGCGATGTTCAGCCGCGAGGCGTAAGCCGCGCGGTAGCGGATGAGCTTGGCCGAGACGCGGCACATCTGGTCGGAAAAATCGTCGAGCGTGTCGAGCAGGGACGGTTTTTCATGCCAGTCGCGCAGGATGGCGGACTTCTGGTCATATAACCGGCTGTATTCAGCGAGCAGTGCGCCGTACTTCGGCCGCAGCTGGCTGATGGCCATGTCCATCATGCGGCGGCGGGCGGCCGGCCCGTCGCGGATGATGTTCAGATCATCCGGACAAAAGAGCACGGCGGCAAACGTCCCGGCGAGCTCGGCGGCGGTTTTCTTCACGCCGTTTTGCCAGATCTGCTTGCGCTGCCCCTGCCGGAGCACGATGCGCACGGTCTGCTCCCGCCCGAAGGCGAACACATCCGCGAGCACCTCCGCGCTCGTATAGCCGAAGCCGATGAGTTCCTTATCGAACCGCGTGCGAAAGCTCTTCCCGCCCGTGAGCAGGTAGACCGCCTCGAGCAGATTCGTCTTGCCCTGGGCATTTTCGCCGGTGATGACGTTCGTTCCGGGCGAAAACTCCGCCGCGGCAAATTCGTAGTTGCGCCAGCCGTTGAGCGCAATTTTTCTTACGATCATTGCGCGCTCTGCACGTGCAGCGTGTGCCCGGCGAAGGTGACTTCATCTCCCGGGCGGATCTTCTTGCCGCGCATGGTGCACGTCTCGCCGTTGACGGCGACCATACCGTCGGCAATGACCTGCTTGGCCTCGCCGCCGGTCGCCGTGAGGGCGGCAAACTTCAGCAGCGCGTCGAGCTTGATAAATTCCGTTTCAATCGTAATGTTTTCCATTTTTCCCGTTTTTCAGACCCGGATCACTGTCCGGCGCGCAGGCGCACCGGCAGGACCATATACACAAAGTTATCACTTCCGTCAGCCGGGACGAGAATGCACGGGCTCGAACCGGTGTTCAGGCAGACGTTGATCTCTTCCGCGGGCGCGGCCTTGAGCGCGTCGGACAGGTAGTGATCGTTGAAACCGATCTCCAGATCGCCGCCGTCGCCCTCGCACGGGCAGGAGTCGGCCGCCTTGCCGAGCGGCGTCGTGCAGACGAAGTCGATCGCGTCCTTGCGGAAGGTCAGGCGCAGAGGCGCGTTATTTTTGCTGTCAATGATGAGCGACACACGCTCGACGACCTCGAGCAGATCCGTGCGCGCGGTCTTGACCGTGACGCGGAACGACTCCGGGATTGCTTTCTTATAATTGAGGAAGTCGCCTTCCAGCCGGCGGGACAAAATGACCGTATTGCCGACGGTGAAGGAAATGTGCTTGCTGCCGACGGACAGGACGACGCGCTCGTCGCTGTCGCCGCACAGGCGCTCCAGATCGCTCAGCGCCGTGCCGGGCACGATGAAGCTGCAGTCATCGCCATAGCCCTCGACCGCTTCGCGCCGCAGCGCCAACCGGTAGCCATCGACGGAGACCATGGTCAGAACGTTATTTTCGATCTCGAAGAGCGTGCCCATGTAGACCGGGCGGCTCTCGTTCGTGCTCACGGCGAAGGAGCACTCGTTGATCATCTTTTTGAGCAGGTCCTGCGGCAGCGACACGCCGTTTTCCGCCTCGACAGTCGGCAGATCCGGATAATCGTCCGCGCTCAGGCCGACGAGGTTGAACGCCGCCTTGCCGCATTTGACGGACACGGTTCCGTTTTCCGCCTCGACGGTGACGATGCCGTCCGGCATGCGGCGCAGCATCTCGCAGAACAGGCGCGCACCGATGAGCACGCTGCCGGGCTCGGGAATGTCGGCGTCGATGGTGGTATAAATGGCTTTCTTCAGGTCATAGCCGGTGATACGCACGCTCGCGCCGGCCTCAATGAGCAGGCCTTCGAGCGTGGGGATCGGGCTTTTGGCGGCTGCGGCGCGGGCTGCGGATGCGGCAGCCTGCTGCAGAACGTATTTGTCACAGGAAAATTTCATGGTCGGCCTCCTTGATCAGAATTGCTGTGTCTATCCGAAAGATAGAAAGCATAAATTTAGTAGTAGTAGTAGTAGGGGTGTTCGTTTGGTGGAAAACCCGCCGAATGCCTTGTGTCAGCGGGAAAAACCGTGTTGAAAAGATTGTGGAAAGGTTGGTAACTTAAAAACTGACGAAAATTGACATTTTCAGAATCCACCGCTTTCCACACGCTTTCCACGTTAGAATAACAGCCGAATGTGGAAATCAGTTTTTCGAGTTGATGTTGCTCGTAATGTCGCGCACGGTGGCGGCGATCTCGGGGTCGGACTTGAGCAGCTCCTCGACCTTGCGGATGGAGCTGAGCACGGTGGCGTGGTTGCGGCCGCCGAATTCCTCGCCGATCTCCTTGAGCGGGAGGTTCGTGAGGTTGCGCATGAGGTACATGGCGATCTGGCGGGCCATGGCGGTCTTTTTGCTGCGGCTCTGCCCGCGCAGGTCGGCGCCGGTGAGCTGGAACGAGCGCGCGGACTCTTCAATAATGACATCCGGCGTGGGGATATAGGTGCCGGTGCGGATGACGTCCCGGATGGCGCGCTTGACGGAATCGACCGTGATCGTATCGTCGAGAATGTCGCGGTAAGCGGTCAGGCGCTTGACGACGCCCTCGAGCTGACGGACGTTCGAGGTGATGTTTTCCGCAATGTACTGGACGACGTCCTCGGAGAGAATCATACCGAACTGCGCGGCCTTCGTGCGGATGATGGCCGTGCGCGTCTCGAGATCCGGCGGCTGAACGTCCGCGAGCAGACCGCCCTCGAGCCGGGTGCACAACCGGTCGTCGAGGCGCTTCATCTCCTTCGGCGGCCGGTCGGAGGTCACGACGATCTGCTTGCCGGCCTCATACAGACAGTTGAAGGTGTGGAAAAATTCCTCCTGCGTGCTGTCCTTGCCCGCGATGAACTGGATATCGTCCATGAGCAGCAGATCCGCGTTGCGGTATTTCTGGCGGAAGTTTTCGGCCGTGCCGGTGCCGATGGATTTGACCATCTGATTGACGAACTCCTCGCCCTTGACGTAGGCGATCTTCGCCGACGGATTGTTGTGGCGGATGGTCTGGCCGATGGCGAGCAGAAGGTGCGTCTTGCCGAGGCCGGAGTTGCCGTAGATCAGCAGGGGGTTATACGCCTTGCCGGGATTCTGCGACACGGCGATGGCCGCTGCGTGGGCAAACTTGTTGCTCGGGCCGACGATGAAGCGGTCAAACGTGTAGCCGTCCATCTCCGGCATTTCCTCGGACGACGGGCGCTTCTCGCGGTATTCGAGCAGCTCATCATCCCCGGCGAGCACGACCAGCTCGAACGGGCAGGAAAACAGATCGTACAGCACGGCGCAGATCGTCTTTTCAAAGCGCGACTGAATGATGCTGCGCTTAAAATCCGACGTGGTGTGCACGATGAGCGTATTATTATTGATCTCAATGGGGGTGCAATCGGAAAACCAGGTATTGATTGCCGTCTGGGTCAGCTCCTGCGAGAGGCTGTCCATGACGACGGACCAGATATCGGTGAGCGAATTCATGGTGGCCATAGGTTCGGCTCCTTCGATGATTTTTCCCTGCGCGGGTGCGCTGGTATCAGCCCTACCAGTATAGCAAAAATTCATGATTATTTCAATAATAATGTTCGGATTTATTATATAAATAGGTGTAGAATCTGCCGTGCAGAGGATTTGCTTTTCCTGTGCAGGTTGTGGTATGATAAAAAAACACGATTTTTTACATAAAGCAGGTGTTGTTTTGTTCCTGGTCGCGCAGGCCGAACAACTGTTCGGCGATACGGAAGCAGCCGCCCTCCCGGCCTTGTTGGAGAGCGGGCGGCTTCCTGCGCGCATTTCGGGTCTGCCGGCGAGTGCGCGCGCGCTGCTGGCGGCGTCGATGCACGCGCAGCTCGACGCGCCGGTGCTGGCCGTGTGCCCGGACGAGGCGGCGGCCGAGCTGTTTCAAAAAGATCTCTCTGCCCTGCTGGGGCAGGACGTGCCGCTGCTGACGGCGCGCGACTATACGTTTTATACGGTCGAGAGCGTCTCGCGTCAGACGGAGCAAAAGCGCCTGAGCGCGCTTTATGCGCTCGCTGCCGGGACGGCGCCGGCCGTGGTGTGCACGGTTTCGGGTCTGCTGCAGCGTGCCATGCCGAAGGAAAAACTGCTGCAGGCGGCCTTTGAGATCCGCGACGGCAGTTCCCTGCCGCCCGAGGATGCCGAGGATGCGCTGCTGCGCTGCGGCTATCTGCGTACGGCGCAGGTGGAAGGGCCGGGCCAGTTTTCGCGCCGCGGCGGCATTCTGGACTTTTTCTCCCCCGCGTATCCGCAGCCGGTGCGCGTGGAGTTCTGGGGCGACGATGTGGACTCCATGGGCTTTTTCGACCCCGAGAGTCAGCGGCGCACTCAGCCGCTGGAAAGCTGCCGCATCCTGCCGGCGGCGGAGACCCTGCCGCCGCTGTATCCGGGCGGCAGCGCCGCACTGGGCGAAAAGCTGCAGAAGCTCGCCGGACGCGCCGCCGCGAAAAAGGACAGCGACACGGCGCAGAAGCTCGCCGAGGCCCTGCGCGCCGACGGGGAAAAGCTCTGCGCCGACTGCGTGCTCCCGGCGGCCGACCGGTATATGGGCTTCGTGTACGACACGTTTGCCACGGCGCTGGACTATCTCGCGCCGGAGGCGGCCGTGCTGATCGACCAGCCGGCGCGCTGCGCCGAGCGCGCGAAGGAATACACCACGCAGCTGCGCGAGGACATCGCCCTGCTCGTGCGCAGCGGCACGATGGCCGCGCGCGCGGAAAATTTCTACGAGCCGTTTGCCGACATGATGCGCAGAGTCCAGGCCTGGCCCATCGTGCTGGCCGACGGGCTGCAGCTCGGCCGCAGCCCCATCGAGGCGCGCACGCTCGTGAGCCTGACGGCAAAGCAGCTCCCGTCCTACGGCGGCAGCAGCCAGACCGCGGCGGACGACATTGCGCACTATCGGAATCTCGGCTACCGCGTGGTCGTGCTGGCGGGCGATATGCGCCGGGCGCGCATTTTGTGCGAGTTTCTCGACGGTCACGGCATCCATGCCGCGGCGGACGAGCACCCGGATGCGCTGCCGGAACCGGGGCAGTGCCTCGTCACGCCGGGCAGTCTCTCGGCGGGCATCGAGTTTCCGTATGCAAGGCTCGCCATCCTCACGGACACGCAGATCGCGGCGTCCGGCCTGTGGCGCGCCAGACACAAAAAGCAAACGAACCGCGAGAAGATCAACTCCTACACGGACCTCTCCGTTGGCGACCTCGTCGTGCACGAATACCACGGCATCGGCCGCTTTGCGGGCATCGTGCAGATGCCGGTCGACGGTGCGGTGAAGGACTATATCAAGATCAGCTATGCCGGGGCGGACACGCTCTATGTCCCGGCGACACAGCTCGACCTCGTGAGCAAATACATCGGCGCGGGCGAGGACCGGCCCGTGAAGCTGTCCAAAATGGGCGGCACGGAGTGGGCGCGCACGAAAACGCGCGCCAAAGCGGCCGCAAAAAGCATGGCCAAGGAGCTCACCGCGCTCTACGCCGCGCGCAGCCGCACGAAGGGTCACGCCTTCGCACCCGACAGCCCGTGGCAGACGGAATTTGAGGAGCACTTCGGCTATCCGGAGACGGACGACCAGCTCCGGTGCATCGACGAGATCAAGGCCGACATGGAAAAGCCCGTGCCCATGGACCGCCTCCTGTGCGGCGACGTGGGCTACGGCAAGACCGAGGTCGCCCTGCGCGCGGTGATGAAGTGCGTGCTCGACGGGCGGCAGGCGGCCATTCTCGTGCCGACGACCGTACTCGCCCAGCAGCACTATCAGACGGCCGTGCAGCGGTTTTACGGCTTCCCGGTCGAGATCCGGATGCTCTCGCGCTTTTGCTCGCAGGGGCAGATCCGCCAGACGCTCGCGGACATGCGCAGCGGCAAGTGTGATCTCGTGATCGGCACGCATAAGCTGCTGCAGAAAAACATCGAATTCAAGAACCTCGGCCTGCTCATCGTCGACGAGGAGCAGCGCTTCGGCGTGGCGCACAAGGAGCACATCAAGGAGATGAGCCGCGCGGTCGACGTGCTCACGCTCTCGGCCACACCCATCCCGCGCACGCTGAATATGGCCCTGTCCGGCATCCGCGACATGTCCACCATCGAAGAGCCGCCGCAGGACCGCATCCCCGTGCAGACCTTCGTCATGGAGCACGACTGGAACGTGCTGTGCGACGCCATGCGCCGCGAGCTGCAGCGCGGCGGGCAGGTGTACTACCTGCACAACCGCATTGAAAACATCGAGCGCACCGCCCTGCGCATCTCGAAGATGCTCGACGGCGCGGCCGTGGACGTGGCGCACGGCCAGATGAACGAAGAGCAGCTCTCGACGGTCATGGAGCGCATGGTCACGGGCGAGACGCAGATCCTGGTTTGCACGACCATCATCGAGACCGGCATCGATATTCCGAACGTGAACACCCTCATCATCGAGGACGCCGACCGCATGGGCCTTGCCCAGCTGCACCAGCTGCGCGGGCGCGTGGGCCGCTCGAACCGGCGCGCGAGCGCGTACCTGACGTTCCGGCGCGGGCGCGAGCTGAGCGAGATCGCCGAAAAGCGCCTGAGCGCCATCCGCGAGTTTGCGGAGTTCAACTCCGGCTTCCGCATCGCCATGCGCGATCTGGAGATCCGCGGCGCGGGCAGTCTGCTCGGGGCCGAGCAGTCGGGCCATATGATCGACGTCGGTTATGATATGTACCTCAAGCTGCTCGAGGAGGCCGTGCTCGAAGAGCGCGGCGAAAAGCCCGAGCAGCGCGCCGAGTGCGCGGCCGACCTCGCCGTGTCGGCCAACATCCCGGAGAGCTATGTGCCCAGCCAGGAGCAGCGCATGGATCTCTACCGCCGCATCGCGCTCGTGCGCACGGAGGCGGAGGCCGACGACCTCATGGACGAGGTCATCGACCGCTTTGGCGACCCGCCGCCGAGCGTGTACACGCTCGTACAGGTGGCGCTGCTGCGTGCCGACGCGGGCAAGGTCGGCGTGACGGACATTTCGCAGAAAAACGGCTGTTTGAAGTTTCTGCTGGCGCAGTTCGATATGCAGAAGGTATCGGCACTGTACGCCCGGCCGGAGTTCAAGGGCCGCTTGAAGGTGGATGCGGGGGCAAAGCCGGGCGTCATTCTGCGCCTCAAGACCCGCACCCACGTCATCGAACAGGCAAGAGCGTTTGTTTCCGCATGGGCAGACGCCCAGGGAGACCGCGCATGACACCCATGTGCAACGAAACGAAAGGAAGCGTTTGCTGATGAAAACCAGAATCACCGCCCTGCTGCTGGCGCTCGTGATGGCCGTCTGCTGCCTGACCGGCTGCACCTCGACCCGCGTGCGCAGCTACTCGGAAGAGAGCAGCGATGCATCGACCGACAAGTATGCTGCCGCACTCGATGCTTACAAGAGCAACAAAAAGGTCATGACCATCAACGGCAGCCCCGTGTACTGGAACGAGTACGCCTATTTCCTGTGCGCCATCATGGCGAACATGGAGCGCTACGGCATGCAGATCACGGACTGGAGCGATGTCTACGACGAGAGCACGGGCGAGACGTACAGCGACATCATGACCAAGAGCGTCGTCAACAACATCGCCTGGAACCACCTCATCGAGGTCAAGGCGGCGGAAAACGACGTGGCGTTTGACGCGGCGGGCGAGCAGTACGTGCAGGACACGATCGACCAGACCATTCAAAACGTCGTGGGCGACGACGGCACCGAGGCCGAGCTGAACGAAAAGCTCCAGTCGTACTACATGGATCTGGATCTGTTCAAGTATTTCACCAAGACGCAGTATCTCTATAACGGCCTGGCCAGCAAGTTCTTCGGCGAGAACGGCGCGAACATCTCCAACGAGGACGTGCAGGAATACGTTGATGCCAACGACTACATGACGGCAAAGCACATCCTCTTCAAGACGACGGACGACAGCGGCACTGCCCTCTCGGACGACGAAAAGGCCGCCAAGAAGCAGCAGGCCGAGCAGGTCGCGGCGCAGGTCAAGGCTGTGACCGATCCCGAAAAGCGCGTGGAGCTGTTTGACCAGCTCATGGAGCAGTACAACGAGGACACCGGCGAGAGCAACTACCCGCACGGCTACTGCTTCACCTCCGGCACGATGGTCACGGAGTTTGAGGACGCCTGCAAGGCGCTCGATACCTACGAAGTGTCCGGCGTGGTGGAGAGCAAGCACGGCTATCACGTCATCCTGCGCATGCCGACGCAGGGTGACGACCTGGTCATGAGCAGCGACGGCAGCCAGCAGACGCTGCGGATGCTCGTGGCGCAGGAGCAGCTCGGCAGCCTGCTGACGGGCTGGGTCGACGAGGCGGACATCAGCTGGGAGCCGAAGTTCAGCAGCATCGACTATGCGGCCGTGTTCACGCCGAAGGAGAGCTTCTGGAAGCGGCTGGACGTGTTCGACTGGTTCGAGAAGTAAAAGCAGCATAAAAAGATCCCGTCATCCGACCCGGATGACGGGATCTTTCTTCTTTTCGTTCAGGCGCGCTTGATCATGCCGGCGATCTTTTTCATGAGACCGGAGCCGAGCTTTTCATCAAAGTAGTTGAGCCAGGCGCGCACGGTGTCGATCGTCTCGGGATCGCCGAGCCAGTGGCGCAGGATGATATTGCGGTCGGTGCTGCGCAGGAGCTTGGCCACCGACACGAGGATGGCGTAGGCATCGTCGATCTTGCCGAGCAGCGGGAAGGAGTCCGGCACGAGGTCCAGCGGCGAGAGGACATACAGCAGCGCGAAGCCGAGGTCGAGCTTGCGGCTCGAGGGCACGTCGGGGTCGAGCATGAGCTTGCAGATCAGGTAGGCAAAGTCCGGCAGCGTCGTGAGATAATCGGCCGCCTTGCTGCCGAGTTTTCCGGCCACAAAGCTGTTGGCCTGATAGCGGGCGCGCTTATAGAAACGGTCGAATGCGTTGTCGTCCATGTAATAGATGTTTTCTTTGGTCATGATCCTGCCTCCTGATGGGAGATGATTTCTTTCTATTATAGCGAAAAACCGGCCGGGCTTCAACCGGTTTGTGAAATTTTTCGGAATTCATTGCCAAGCGGGCCGATCCGGCGTATAATGCAGGAGCATTTCAGGAAACGGAGGCTGAGCCTATGATCCGCTTTTTCAACGGCCGCACGCTCACAATGGCGGACGGCGTGTCCGTCACGACGGACGAGGTCTGGACCGACGGGGACAAGATCGCCTACATCGGCCCCACGCCGGAGACACTGCCCGCGTTCGAGCGGCAGATCGACCTCGGCGGCGACCTTGTCATGCCGGGCTTTAAGAACGCGCACGCGCACGCCGGCATGAGCTTTGTGCGCTCGTATGCCGACGATGTGCCGCTGCAGCCGTGGCTGTTCGAGCAGATCTTCCCGCTCGAGGCCAAGCTCACGCCTGAGGCGGTGTATGCGTTTACCAAGCTGTCCATCCTCGAGTATCTCACGAGCGGCATCACGGCCGGCTTTGACATGTACTATTTCCGCGAGGCCATCGCCCAGGCGAGCATCGACTGCGGCTTCCGCACGGTGCTGTGCGGGGGCGGCGGCAGCGCGCAGCAGCTCGAGAGCGAGTACCGCAAATTCAACGCCCTGCACCCGCTGATCTCCTATCAGCTCGGCCTGCACTCGGAGTATACCTCGAACCTCACCGAGATGACCGAGGCCGGCGAGCTGGCCCGCGCGCTGCACGCGCCGGTGTTCGCGCACAATGCCGAGACCGCGCGCGAGGTGGCCGAGTGCCGCGGCCGCTGGGGCAAGACGCCGACGGAGCTGTTTGATTCCCTCGGCCACTTTGATTACGGCGGCGGCGGCTTCCACTGCGTGCACATGACGGAGCACGATCTGGAGATCTTCCGCAATCGCGGGCTCTGGGCCGTCACGAACCCCGGCTCGAACGCCAAGCTCGCCAGCGGCATCGCCCCGCTCAAGCAGATGCGGGAGCTGGGCATCCATATGGCCATCGGCACCGACGGCCCGTCGAGCAACAACGCGCTCGATTTCTTCCGCGAGATGTATCTGGCCGCCGTGCTGCAAAAGCTGCGCTGCGGCGACGCGGCCGCCCTCCCGGCGGACGACGTGCTGTATATGGCGACGGTCGGCGGCGCGCAGGCCATGGGCCTGACCGACTGCGACGTGCTCGCCCCCGGCAAGCAGGCGGACCTGATCGTCATCGACCTGCAGCGGCCGAACATGCAGCCAGTGCACAACGCGGCGCGCAACCTCGTCTACAGCGGCTCGAAGGAGAATGTGCGCCTGACGATGGTCGCCGGGCGCGTGCTGTATGAAAACGGCGCGTTTTTCGTCGGCGAGCCGGCGCAGGACATTTACCGCGCCGTGGACGCGGCCTTTGCCGCCATGCGCGCCAGGCTCTGATCGCTTTTTCTGCGGGCTGCGGGGCGGCACACGCCGCCTGAGGTGATATGCCCGAAACGATAAAAAATTCCGGAAACATCATGTTTCCGGAATTTTTTATGCCCTGCAGGCTTTATGCTTTCGTTTCGAGCACTTTCACGCCGTGCATGATGATCTCGCCGGCAAGCACGGCCATCTCTTCGGGCGTCTGCTTCATGCCGTTGTCGATCCACGTGAGCGCGAGCGACATATTGCCCGACACGATGAACGAGCAGAAGTAGTCGAGCATCTCGGGGTCGTTCGGATAGTAATACGCGAGGAAGTCATACAGGAATTCGTCGCGCAGGATGTGGCAGATGCGGTCGGTAAAGGCAATGTCGCCGTTTTTGCCGAGCAGCACGTGACACAGATCCGAATTTTGCTGGATGAACTGGTACAGCTCCATCAGGTACGGGTAGGTCTTGCCCTCGGAGTCTTTCGCATTGTGCCGGCGGCAGACGACCGTCAGCCCGTCCGCCAGCTCGTCCTCGAGGCTGGACAGCAGGTCGTACACATCCTTATAGTGAATATAGAAGGTGCCGCGGTTGATGTCTGCAATCGCGGCCAGTTCGCGCACGGAAATGTCCTTGACGCTTTTTTCCGCCATGAGCTTCATCAGAGCAAGCCGAAGCTGCCGTTTCGTCTTTCGCACTCTGCGGTCTACAACTTTTTCTTCCATTCGCCGATTCCTCCTACCTGTTTTTTGTTATCTTGACATACATGATACCACCAAAACGAACAATAATCAACATTTCGTTGCATAAAAATTGTGATTTTTTTCGAAATTTTCGTGAAAATCTTCGGGAAAAGCAGACGGTGTGGTGCATCATCACCTTTTTGCTGCCCATCTGGTCTGCGGATCGGCGACCAGATGGGCGCCGGAAAACGCAGTGGCAAAATGGCGCGCGATATGCTATGATGGGGGCAAATCCCGAAAAGGAGTACAAGACCATGTTTGAAAACGGAACGTTCGCGGTCCTCGGCCCGGACGGAAAACAGGTGCAGTGCGACGTGCTGTTCACCTATGACTGTGAGGACAACGGCCGCTCGTACGTTGTGTTCACGACCGGCGAAGGCGCGCAGCAGCGGCTGTTCGCCAACCGTTACGACACGCGCGACGATGGCCAGCTTGCCCTGCTCGCGCTCGAAAACGAGCAGGAATACGCCATCATCAAGCACTGCTTCGAGGAGCTCAAGGCAAAGCTCGCCGAGCAGGCCGCGGAGACCGCCGCACAGGAGGGTGAACCCAAAGCATGACAGATCCCTTTCATCCGCTGAGCGTGCGGGACATCCCGCTGCTCACACGTTATTTTGCCCAACAGGATACGCGCCTGTGCAATGCCTCGGCCGGCGCGGCCGTGCTCTGGCAGCCGTACTTTCAGGACGCAGCGCTCGAGGTGGACGGCACGCTGCTGCTGCGCGAGCAGTTTCCCGGCCTCGGCACGGTGTTTTCCACACCGATCGGCGAGAATGTGGGAAACGCTTACGATTTTCTCGTGAAATATTGCCGCGCGGTGGGGCAGCCGGTGCAGTTTTTCCCCGCCACGGCGGCCGATGTGGAAAATCTGCGTGCGCGCTTCGGCGACGTGGAGGTCACGCCGGTGCGCGACTGGTTCGACTATCTCTACGACGCGCAGGACATGGTGACGTTCCGCGGCCGGCGCTTCAACGGCCAGCGCAACCACATCCACCACTTTCAGCGCCTGTACCCGGACTGGGCGTTCGAGCGCGTCACGGAGGAGAACCTGCCGGAGGTGTGCGCGTTTTTTGACGACTTCACCCGCCGCTACCACAAGGACAGCGACAGCGCGCATGTCCTCGGTGTGATCGACGAGGCGATGGGTCAGCTTGACGAATTAAAGCAGGATCATTTTATCGATGAGAACGGAACGGATATTCCGCTTACAAATTATGATATTGCATTTTCAGATGTGAGCTTTGGGTATGACAGCCGAACGATCTTAAAGGGAGTAAGTTTTCGGATTCCGGAGCACACGACGACGGCGATTGTGGGACCGAGCGGTTCCGGCAAGACGACGATCTGCAACCTGCTCGCGCGTTTTTACGATGTGAACAGCGGCAGCATCACGGTGGGCGGACACGACGTCAGGGAATTTACCTGCGACAGCCTGCTGTCCAATATGGCGATGGTATTTCAGAATGTGTATCTGTTCCACGATACCATCCGCGCCAATATCTGTTTTGGAAAACCGGATGCCACCGAGGAGGAGATGATCGCCGCAGCGCGCGCGGCACAGTGCCATGATTTCATTATGGAACTGCCGCAGGGCTATGACACGATGATCGGAGAGGGCGGCGACACGCTTTCCGGAGGGCAGAAGCAGCGGCTTTCCATCGCACGCGCGATGTTAAAGGACGCGCCGATCATCATTCTGGATGAGGCGACAGCGAGCGTCGATCCGGAGAACGAGCATCTGATCCAGGCGGCCCTATCGGAATTGACCAGAGGCAAGACGATCATCACGATCGCGCACCGGCTGGCGACAATCGAGAATGCCGACCAGATCCTTGTGGTGGCAGACGGCAGGATCGCTGAGTGCGGCACACATCAGGAACTGCTTAAAAAAGAGGGAACCTACCGCAGATTTATCGAGGCAAGGGAGCGTGCGGAGGGCTGGCAGATGATGACGCACGACGGAGCAGCGGTGCAGTAAGGAAAGGGCGTTCTTATCCGGCGGAGAATCCGCAATGAGAAAAAGTATCAACATCCGGGGTTGCAATCTTTTTCGCCAACCGTTATAATGACTATAGTTAGGTGTGACTAACTATAGTGCAAATCATTTTAGGACTTCTTACAGGTGCGGAGCTGCTGAATCCGTTTCCTGCCGGAAAACAGCTGCACCGGGACGCGTTCCATCCTATGTAACGAACGCCTTCCGGTGTGTTTTCCGGAAGCCGGAGTCCGGATGGATCAAAGAATCAGATGATTGAAAAGATCAGAGAATCAGATGATCAGATGGAAGGAGAACGAAGCATGAATTTTTTGGAGATTGAAAAGGTAATCGGAAGAGAGATACTGGATTCCAGAGGCAATCCTACCGTTGAGGCGGAGGTCACACTTGCGGATGGCACCGTGGGAAGAGGCATGGCACCGTCAGGCGCTTCGACGGGAGAGTTTGAGGCACTGGAGCTTCGTGATGGAGATAAAGCGAGATACCTTGGAAAGGGTGTCACAAAGGCAGTGGAGAATATTAACACGGTCATTAACGATACGATCTGCGGCATGGACGCAAGCGATATTTACGCGCTGGATGCGGCAATGATTGCTGCGGATGGAACGAAGGACAAGTCAAAGCTTGGCGCAAATGCCATCCTTGCGGTATCAATTGCAGCGGCAAGAGCGGCGGCGATCGCACTGGATATCCCGCTGTACCGTTTCCTTGGCGGAATTTCCGGCAACAGACTTCCGGTTCCGATGATGAATATTTTAAATGGCGGCGCGCATGCAGCCAACACCGTGGATGTGCAGGAGTTTATGATCATGCCGGTCGGTGCGGGAAGCTTCAAAGAGGCGCTCCGCTGGTGTGCAGAGGTATTTCATGCACTGGCAGCGCTGTTAAAGAGCAAAGGGCTTGCAACTTCCGTCGGCGATGAGGGTGGTTTTGCACCGGATCTCGCCAGCGATGAGGAAGCGATCGAGTACATTTTACAGGCAGTGAAAAATGCGGGCTATGAGCCGGGCAAAGATTTCATGATTGCCATGGACGCGGCGTCCTCCGAGTGGAAAGGCACAAAGAAGGGTGAGTACATACTGCCGAAAGCAGGCACAAAGTTTACTTCCGAGGAGCTGATTGAGCACTGGAAGAAACTTGTGGAAAAATACCCGATTATTTCCATCGAAGATGCGCTGGATGAGGAAGACTGGGAAGGCTGGCAGAAGCTGACCAGGGAGCTTGGCGATAAGGTACAGCTTGTCGGCGACGATCTGTTCGTAACCAACACCGAGCGTCTCAAGAAGGGAATTGACAGCGGTTGCGGAAATGCAATCCTGATTAAATTAAATCAGATCGGTTCTGTGTCAGAAACACTTGAGGCGATCAAGATGGCACATAAGGCAGGCTATACGGCAATTTCCTCCCACCGTTCCGGCGAGACGGAGGACACGACGATCGCAGATCTTGCGGTGGCATTAAACACCTGCCAGATCAAGACCGGCGCACCGAGCAGAACCGAGCGTGTGGCAAAATACAACCAGCTTCTGCGCATCGAGGAGGAGCTGGGCGATGCTGCGGTATATCCCGGCATGGCGGCCTTCAATGTGAAGCGCTGATCTTAGGGAGTGAGCCCGGATCGGGATAGCGGATCGTTTCGGGACTTGCCGTGGCGGCAGTGCAGACAGCCACAGTGCAGAAAGAAAAGAAGTCTGCAGAAAAAATAAAACTTTGAAAAGGGAAATGTACGGACAGCCGACGCATTCTGCGCCGGCTGTTTTTTCTGCCTGCCAGGTGCAATTTTTTTCCAGTCTAGCGGATGAAATGTTTTTACAGTTTGATAGATGACCTGTTTTTGGCGTTTTTCGGGTCAATGGAAGTATGGAGGAACTTGTCAGTCTACTGCGGGTTCACAGAAGCGAAAAAGACTTGTGGGACCCGAAGAATGCCATTGCAAGAGGGAAAAAGAAACGAAGAATCAGCTCTTGCGGGTCTGGGAGGAAGAAAAAGCCGTGCCAGACCCGAAAAAGCAGAAAAAACGGGTCTGGGAGATTGATTTTCACGAATCAGACCCGAACAGAAGGAAAACAAATTTACATAACGCAAAAAAATATGCTATTGCGGGTCTGAGAGAGAAAAAAAGCCGTGTCAGACCCGCACATTGCTATGCAGGCAGGGAAGACCCCAGAAATATTTGAAGAACAGGTTTGTGGGAATAGAAAAAAGCCGTCAAAAAGTTTGCCGGCAGGATAAATAAATTTCGACGGATCGGGCATACTAGCGTAATAAGGCAAGGCAAGAACAATAAGCTGAAGCCAGAAGTTGGAGCAAAGAGTTAGAGCGAGAGATCGTGTGAAAAAATGGAGGATTCTATGAACAAGTATGCCGGAACACAGACGGAAAAGAATTTGAAAGCAGCGTTTGCAGGGGAATCACAGGCGAGAAACAGCTATACTTTTTTTGCGGAGATCGCAAAAAAGGAAGGCTATGAGCAGATTGCCGCGATTTTTGAGAAGACGGCGGATAACGAGCGCGCACATGCGCAGATGTGGGGCGAGGAACTGGGACTGATCGGCGATACGGGAAAGAATCTGGATGCCGCAGCCCACGGGGAGACTACTACTACATCACAAGGAATGAGTTCTCGTTCTGGAAATAAAAGA
>OGYE01000882.1_pt1 | contig 19837 bp, 17 predicted proteins | sample 1576471 | NCBI WGS metagenome assembly OGYE01 (sample SAMEA3541532, study PRJEB24748) | human gut metagenome | biome: human gut; feature: human-associated habitat; material: faeces | place: China | collected 2012
ATGATTGCCAGCATCCACTTAATTCTGCAGCACGAAAATTAAAAAATGAAATATGTTCCTGTTAGAGTTTCTCTTCTATTGAAAAGATATACTCTAATAGTTGCATTTAATTAAGAAGATATGCCTATTATTAAATAGATATATCACATTTTATTATTCCTGATTAAATAGATATATATTCTATAATATGGTATGATAGACCTTACAGTGCGAAAAGCACAAAAAGGAAGAATATATTAATTATGGGAAAAAAGAGGGATGCTTTTAAAAGCAGAACCGGCTTTGTCATTGCTTGCATAGGCTCAGCCGTAGGTATGGGAAATATTTGGAGGTTCCCATACATGGTATCAGACTGGGGAGGCATGACATTTTTGCTACCTTATGTTTTGTTTGTTATTCTAATTGCTTCAACAGAACTTATTGAAGCAATGGCGTTAGGTAGAGCCACAAAGGGTGGTCCGATTAAAGCATTTGGAAAATGTACGGAAGTTAGAACCGGTAATAAGAAAACAGGTGAGGCCATTGGTGTGCTTCCTGTACTTGGTTCACTGGCTTTAGCCATTGGGTACACAGTTGTTGTTGGGTGGATTTTTAAATACGCCTTTTTAGCACTTTCAGGTCAGTTGTCAGTTTTACACAATTCATCAGCCATATCACCAATAAGAATTCGTGCATTAGCTGAAATATTATTTTTCTGCTGACAAATCATTTTCTTTTTATTGTCTTCTTCCATTGTTTTATCACATATCTTTCCAAATTTTTCTGTAATTCTTTTAACCGGAATACTCATTCCTTTGCTGTAAAAATATCTCATGTTGTAAGTTTCGCACCCCGGAATAGGTGTAATATGGATAAAAGGCTTTCCTACAACTGCTGCCTCGGTAGAAGACAACCCACCGGGTTTTCCAATAATTAAATTACTTGCCATCATGTATTTTGCAATATCGTTCGTATGACCTATTAAAATACATTTCTCACTATATTTGTCCTTAAGTTTATTCAAAAGTTTTTTGTTATTTCCACAAATTATTATTAGTTTTACATTTGTTCCATCATAATAATCGGATAAATTCTTTACAACTTTTTCAACATTTCCCGCACCAATGCTTCCGCCTGATACCAAAATATATCTGTTACTAACACTAAGTCCAAGTTCTAGTTTAGCCTCATCCATATTAATGCTATGATCAAATACCTCTCTAACCGGAATTCCAAAAGTTCTTAATTTTTCTTTTTTTATCCCACGCTTAATATATTCTTTTTCCAAATCCTTGGCAGGAATAACATAATAATCACATTCTGTTTCCTCTGTAAACGGAATACATGTATAATCAGTTCCAACAAAAACTGTAGGTGGAAGTTCATATCCTTTTCTTTTCATTTGAGTTATGATTTCTGCCGGGAACAAATGTGGCATAATTATTATGTCGCATTTGTTTTTTTGAATATAATCTTCTATTATTGCTGCAATTCTTCCATTTGCATAATAGACCGGAGAATGAAAAGGAAGTTTTCTGTAAGCATTTCCAATTTTATACACAACTCCAAATACATTTGGAGCTTTCTGTACAAGTCCTACGTATGCCCTGTCTATAACTCTTGCAAGCCTGTTACTTTTTAAAGCATATGGATTGAAAAATTTAACATTATATCCTCTTTTAATTAGTTCTTCTTTTATAGCTGCACCTGCTGCATTATGTCCACCGCCTGTGCCACATGATAATATTAACGCATCCATAATAATTTAATCCTTAACTTTTCTCTAACTTCTGTACTTTGATGTAGTCTTACTAACACAACTAATGTAATAAATAAAAATCCAACATTCACTGCCTGATTTTCATTTAATATGAATAGTCCCGCCAATGTACTCACATAAGTAACTATTGTTCTGTAAAAATGTGGAATTACTCTAAATATTAATGAGTAAAATATAAAAAATAATGCCAAAATAATTACAGCCTTTATATCAGGTGCTAGCCCTAACAGGCATCCAAATGTTACGGCAATTCCTTTTCCTCCATGGAAATTGTCAAACATAGAACACACATGGCCAACAACAGGCATAGTTAAAACAATTGCTAGCGGAATTATTCCTATTTCCTGTGGTGTTGCTCCATTTATATACATGTGTACCGGTACAATTCCCTTTAAAAGTTCACATATAAGTGTCATGATTCCACAAGTCATTCCTCCGTACATAAATGCATTTGCTGTTCCCGGATTCTTATCTTTACTTTCTTCAATTAATTCTTCTTTATTAAATAATTTCATAAAATTTTTAGCATATAAAACACTACCTGAAATATATCCAAATAAAGCATAAAGTATTGTTCTCATAATTTATATAATTCTCCAATTGTATTTTTGTAAATATGCATATCTATACATATCTTAATACCTTCATATTTTACTCGTAAAAATCAATTGCAAATAACTCTTCGCCTGCATTTATTTTTCCTTCTGCAACTAATCTGATTTTCTGATTGTCAGCTAATTCAGTACATATAACAGGTGAAGCAACTGATGGTGCATTTTGTTTTAAATATTCTAAATCAAGTTTCATTATTGTATCACCTTTTTTCATTTTGTCACCTGCTTTTACTAATACGCTAAATCCCTGTCCGCCTAATTTTACAGTATCAATTCCAATGTGAATAATCATACTTATTCCATCTTTAGTTGTAAACCCTACTGCATGTTTAGTATCAAATACAAATATAATTTCTCCATCATCAGGTGCCACAACAATTTCATCTGTCGGAGTGACTATCGCGCCATCTCCCATCATTCTACTTGCAAATGCTTCATCTGCTGCTGTATCCAAATTTGCAGATATTCCTGTAATAGGACTTGAAATTACAATTGATTTAACTATTTTCTTTTTGTCTTTATCTTCATTAAAAATATCATCTTCTTTGTCTTCATTTTTAACGGTATTATCTTTTTTATTATACTCTATATTTGGAGCTGTTTCCAGATAATCCTCAAAATTAGATTTAATAACTGTTACTCTTGGTCCATAAATAATCTGCACACCATTTCCTTTATGGACAACCCCTGACGCTCCTGTATTTTTTAGTAATGAATCATTTACTAATTCTGCTTTATAAACCGTACATCTAAGTCTTGTGGCACAACAATCTACATCTGATATATTTTTCTTTCCACCTAGTCCTTTGCAAATCATTTCTGATAATTCATCTGACGAATTTACATTATCTGCTTTTGCTTCACCTTTTTTCTTTGCTTCGACATCACTTCTTCTATATAATTTAACTTCATCACTATCATCTCTTCCCGGTGTTTTTAAATCAAGTTTATTTATTAAAAAACTAAACAACAGATAATAGACAATAAAATATACCACACCTACTATAACAATCCATATCCAGTTTGTCTTTGCATTTCCCTGCATTATACCAAAAAGAAACATATCAATAAGACCGCCTGAAAAAGTCATCCCTACACCAACTTTAAATACATGCATAAGCATATATGCAAGTCCCGCAAATACACAATGTATGCCATAAAGTAAAGGTGCAACAAAAAGGAATGTGAATTCTAACGGCTCTGTAATTCCGGTAATCATGGATGTAAGCGCAGCTGATAATAAAAGTCCTTCAACTTCTTTCTTTTTCTCTGGTTTTGCCGTTTTATACATTGCAAGTGCAGCACCCGGAAGCCCAAAAATCATAAGAGGAAATTTTCCTGACATAAATCTTGTCGCTGAAACTGAAAATTCAGTAACTGTAGGATCAGCAAGCTGTGCAAAAAATATATTTTGAGCACCTTCTATTAGCTGTCCTCCAACTTCCATCGTTCCACCAACACCTGTCTGCCAGAACGGAAGATAAAATACATGATGAAGACCAAATGGAATCAATAATCTTTCCATAAATCCATACACCCAGGTTCCTGCATATCCTGAATTAAGTACTAAATCACCAACGGAATATATACTACTTTGAATTACAGGCCATATAAAGAACATTAAAATACCTACTAACGTATATACCAAAGAACATATAATAGGGACAAATCTTGTTCCTCCAAAAAACGATAGCACCTGTGGCAACTGTATTTTGTAAAATTTATTATGCAATGCTGCAACTCCTAATCCTACAATAATACCGCCAAAAACTCCCATCTGAAGAGAAGTTATGCCCACAACATCAGCTGTAGCACCTTCTAACATTTTTTCTGCTCCGCCGTTAATTGTTATCATTGCGCCAATTGATGCATGCATTATAAAAAATGCTATTGCTGCCGACAGTGCTGCAACTTCTTTTTCTTTCTTAGCCATACCAATGGCAACGCCCATTGCAAATATAATAGGTAGATTAGCAAATACTATATTCCCTGCATCACTCATAACCTGAAATATAGCATTAAATAATGTTCCCGGTCCCATTACATTCCAAAGTCCGTATGTCTTTAACATTGTTTCATTCGTAAATGAACTACCAAGTCCAAGCAATAAACCTGCAACCGGTAGAATTGCTATTGGAAGCATAAATGATCTTCCTACTCGCTGTAATACGCCAAAAATTTTATCTTTCATTTTTCTTCTCCTTTTCTACTTATTTTTGACCATATTTTTTATATCATTCATGCTTTTTACACATTCACATATGTAACACGGAATGTGATTAGTAAATTAACTCTTACAATCATCCTGTCACACCTGAAACTATTTTAAATTTTCTACAATATAAACCTGACCTATAAACAATTTTTCTTTACTATAAATCTGACATAAAAACATTCTCTAAATACAGGAAATCCTCCTTAACATACTCGTTAAGAAGGATTCCCTTTAACATTTTTATTCAATTTAAAACTTTTTATTAATTTATAAACCTTGTATAATATTCAAATAATCCTGTCGTTGATCTATAACTGCATATACAACTACCTGCTTGTTTACTTCATCAATTTTATAAAAAACTAAATTTTTTTCTAAAATAAGTACTTTATAGCCCTGTCGCCTAAGTATAGAATATCTTGGATTTGTTCCAATATATGGATCTTCACCTAACTGAAGAATTCTCTTTTCAATTTCATCTAGTTTTTCAAGTGCAACCGTATTTCCAAAATTCTGAGCAATATATAGTATTATTTTTCTAATTCCTGCATCAGCTGTATCAGTTCTTATCACCTCATATTTCATCACTTACCCCTCCTGAAACATTTTACGTAAATCATCAAATGTATCACTTATCGGGGCAACCCTACCATTTTTTACATCATCCTCTGCTTCAGCTAGCACTTCTAACAACTCTATTCGTGCTTTCATATTTTTATATTCTTCATATGATAGAGAAACTGTATCTCCTCTACCATTTACTGTAATAATTACTGCTTCTTTATTTTCCTTACACTGCTTAGATATTTCATTATAATGATTTCTTAAATCAGCAGATGGTCTTATTGATTCCTGTATAGATAACATTATAATCACCTCCACATATATTATATGCAAATTATATCATAATTTCGCTATCTCTTTCAACTATCTATGTATAAAATTGTACTAAAACGTGTTAAGAAAATTTTACTTTTAATACAATATCTTCATAATAATAAATATTTACATCTTTATGGTCTTACAGAATATCCTATTCCAAGTCCTCCCGGTCCAATATGACATGTTATTCCCATTGGTAAATAATCCCATAACACTTTTATTCCAGGGAAAGCTTCCTGTATTTCATTAACCCACTTCTTTGTTTCTTCTTCATCAGCACTTGATGCTGCTAAAATATGTACATTTCCTTTTTCAAAGTCTTCTGCATAGTCTGTTGTAACTATTCTTTTCACTTCCTCTATCATTACTGTTTTTGCCTTTATCAATCCTCTACAATTTTTAAAAGAATCAAGTGTACCAATATCAAATTTTAAAATTGGCTTAACTTTAAGCATTCCACCTACAAGTGCTACACTAGATGAAATTCTTCCACCTTTCTTTAAATATTTCAAATCATCTACAGCAACAAAAATTCCCATTTTTCCTTTTGCATCTTCAAGTCTGTTCTTTATTTCCTTCGCACTACAACCTTCATTTAACAACTCGATTGCATCTAAAACAGACTGTTTCATAGGCGTTGAAACTCTTCCGTTATCAACTACAAAAACTTTGCCCTCATAATCATCATCCTGTGCCATAGCCGTTGCTGTTGAACATGAGCCACTAAGTCCACTGCTTATTGGTATATAAACTAATTCTTCGTATTCTTTTAAAATTTCATCCCATAAGTTCATAACTGCCTCAGGTGATGGCTGTGATGTACTTACATTCTCATCATTTTTAAGCAATTCTATAAATTCTTCTCTACTTATATCTTTACCTTCGTAATGACATTGATCATTAATGTAAAATGGCATTGGCAACACATATATCCCAAGTTTTTTAGCTTCTTCCTGTGTTATTCCGCTATGACTATCAGTTAAAATTCCTGTCTTCTTCATCATTATTCCTCCAAATGTATATATAACTACAAACTAACGTATTATCAAATTCAAATATCAAAATATATCCCACTAATTAATTAGCATATGTTGTATGCCACGCAATTTACTTTATAAAATAAACAACTTTAAACGGTTAACTAGACAACTATACCATTATATGTCCATAAAGTCTATAGTCCTATAGTACAAATTTCAAACATCATCTCGGTATACTACTTCTAATACATAATGCTCCCCATCCCATCATAGGATTTGGCCATTTTTTAAATCCATCTATTTTTCTTGCTCCTCTTATCAGATAAGCCTTAAGTTTTTCTCCATACAAATATCTGTCATTTCCATTAATTATTCCCCATTCCATAAGCAACGCTGCTGCTCCTGAAACAAATGGCGTTGCCATTGATGTTCCACTTTTTGATGAAAGTCCTCCGCCAACTGCCGCCGATATTATATCTACTCCCGGTGCTACAATATCCGGCTTAATTTGATTTGTTTCTCTTGTAAATCCTCTTCCTGAAAAGTCTGCATATGTCTGCCTGTTACTATCATACGCTCCTACAGTAATTGCTTTAGAAGCAGTTGATGGAATTGTCAACGTAGTGTCAGGTATAGGATTTAAAAACCTTGTATTTGTCCCTAATGAAGCCTCAACAGGCAACCACATATTATACGCTCCTAACACTGATTTAACTGATGTTATCCTCACAGTCCAAATACCTGACTGAATATACATATCTTCAGGTACGAATTGAACATATACCTCCTGATATATGCTATAAGGTTTAGGTGTTCCATAATATACCATCAACCTTGTTCTATCTGAAGAGATATTATATTTCATAACTTCATTTGCATCAGTAAAAATTCCGGTACTTTCGCCTGTTGGTGAAATTAATTCTATTTCAAATATATCTGCATAAGACTTCCATATTTGCAAATTAAGGGAATTTTGATAATTTGATACTGCAAATTCTATATTTTCTGTTTCACCTGTATCGATTTTTCCACTTGTATGTCCCCCCGCATTTCCTTCGTTTCCTGAACCTATTACAACGGATATTCTTTCCTTTGCAGATATCTCGTTAATATATGTTTCAAGCAATGATGTTCCATCATGAGAACCATAGTTATTTCCAAAACTTAAATTTATAACAATCGGCATTTGCAGCTCTTCTGCTTTCCTTGTCACATAATCAATTGCCTCCATAAGTTCTATTGTTGTCGGAAACGAATTTTCTCTCGGTGTCGCCAATTTAACAATTAACAATTTGCTTTTAGTTGCTATTCCGATATTATTTCTTTTATCGTTTGCAAAATTTCCTGCAGCAATACCTGCTACATGAGTTCCATGTCCTGAATAATCTCTTGATGGTACAATTTCATATCTTTCTCTAAAATCCGGTGCATTTATTGCTGCATTTATCTGACTATCCGTATAAAATGTTCCTCTGTTAAAACCGTATGTATTTTCACCATTCCCTATTGTCTGATCCCAAATCTCAATAATTCTAGTTTTCCCAAATTCATCTATAAATGCTGAATTTGCATAATCTATTCCACTGTCTATTACTGCAATAATCACCCCTTCTCCATATATACCAAACTGATTCTGTGCATTTGTAACACATGCTTCACTTCTGTTATTTATAACTGCAAAATATAACGGTTTTGCTTTTTCAATATAAATAACACTGTCATCCTCAGCAAGTTTATCAATAGTTTCTTTTCGCACAGATAATATCGCAAAATTATTTGACAATATTTCATATTGTATTCCATTATATTTTTCTAAAAAATCCGGAGTTCCCGTGAACCTTATAATTAAATCCCAGGAGTTATCTATTGGATTAAAACCTGCTGATAGTTCCCGGCATTTATCTAATTCCTGAATATTAGCTTCCAAGGCAACATTCAATATATTTTCTATTTTTTCGTTCATAAACATACCTAAAAAAACACTTATTACATTCTATGAAAATTTCTTACCATAATTACTTAGAATGTAATAAGTGTTCTACTTTTTGTATTATCGATTCTGAATTAAAGCTTAGTCCATAATTGCCTTATGGAATTTCTTCTTACCCTTTTTAATCTTAGCTCCATCTTTTAACATTGATTCTGTAACAACAAAACCTATATCTGTAACTTTCTCATCATTAACAGATACACCACCCTGCTGTACAAGTCTTCTTGCCTCACTCTTTGTACCTGCTAATCCACAAGTTACCATTAAATCCATTATTCCAATTCCACCATCTGTTAACTGGTCATGTGTAATTGTAGATGTTGGCATATTTGAATCATCTCCACCACCTGCAAATAATGCCTTTGATGCTTCTTCAGCTTTCTTTGCTTCTTCTTCACCATGAACCATCTTTGTAAGTTCGAATGCAAGAATTTCTTTTGCTTTATTTAACTGGCTTCCTTCCCATTCATCCATCTTATCAATTTCTTCAAGTGGAAGGAATGTTAACATACGGATACATTTTAATACGTCTTTATCTCCTACATTTCTCCAGTACTGGTAAAATTCAAATGGAGATGTTTTATTAGCGTCAAGCCATACTGCTCCGTTAGCTGTCTTACCCATTTTCTTTCCTTCTGAATTCATAAGAAGTGTAATTGTCATGGCATAAGCATCTTTTCCAAGTTTACGACGGATTAATTCTGTACCACCTAACATATTTGACCACTGATCATCTCCACCAAACTGCATGTTACATCCATATTCTTTAAATAAATGATAAAAGTCATATGACTGCATAATCATATAGTTAAATTCAAGGAATGTTAAACCTTTTTCCATTCTCTGCTTGTAGCATTCTGCACGAAGCATATTGTTAACTGAGAAACATGGTCCTACTTCACGTAATACATCAATGTAGTTAAGTTTTAATAACCAATCAGCATTGTTTACTGCAATAGCTCCACCTTCTCCAAAATCAATAAATCTTTCCATCTGCTTTTTAAAGCATTCACAGTTATGTTCAATTGTTTCAGGTGTAAGCATCTGACGTAAATCATTACGTCCTGAAGGATCACCAATGTATCCTGTTCCACCACCAAGTAATACAACAGGTCTGTTTCCTGCCATCTGTAATCTCTTCATAAGACATAAAGCCATAAAATGACCTACATGAAGTGAATCAGCTGTAGGATCAAATCCAATATAAAATGTTGCTTTTCCTGTGTTAATTAACTCTTTAATTTCTTCTTCATCTGTAACCTGTGCTATAAGACCACGTGCTACTAATTCATCATAAATTGTCATCTTTTTTTCCTTTCTTAAATTAAAATTCATTAAATTTCTTTATAAGTGTTTCAAGTTATTAGGATACTTATTAAATTTTTGATACCGATATGCAATTTTCTATTATCTGCGAAAATTAAAATTGCATTTTTTAAGCTTAGATTCATAAATATGACCTTGCCATACATAAAAAAACCTCTGCATCTTACGATACAGAGGGCATTAACTGCGGTACCACCTCTAAATAAAAATTTCTCACGAAATCTTCCTCTACGAGTGCAAACACACTCTTGCGCTATAACGGGCGCTCCCGACATTCCCTACTCATTTCTTTTCAGGTTGTAACTCCAGGATGTATTTCACAAAATCTACTTCATAATCTCACACCAACCGATTACTCTCTTGCAAGTACAATTAAGTTACTTCTTCCTCTCAACGTCTTATAAATAATTAATCTTTTTCTATACTAACTTTTTGTAGCAAAAAAATCAACTGTTTTTTAATATTTTTATTCCTTCCAAAATTAAAATTTTAAATTTCACTCTTCCATCGTGCTGTGGAATTTGCTTTTAGATAAACGGAATTTTTATTCCTTCTCCCAAATACCATCATTTGAAATCTTATTCCAATCTGCTTTCAATACAGAAACAACTTTTCCCCTCTTAAATTTCTTCTCTTCCTGATATAAATACTTCTGTTTTATTAATCCGTCAACAGCAACCTTTACTTTATCTTTCGGAACTTTATTATAATCCGCTACACACTGAATGGTCTTCCAATATGTAACAACTGAACGATTTTTCTGTTTCTGTTTATATAAACTATTTAGAATAAGTTCATTATAATGATGTTTTTCCTGTGACTGTCTTGGCATCTCGACATAACTTGTTGCGACTGATTTAAGTTTATTGCTAAATGAATATTTAACCCCATAAATAATAACTTTTTTGCCTATTTCCTTTAAGTATTCTGCAACTTTAGTAAAATGTGCGTCACCTGTAAACAAAACATATACTTTTGTTTTATCTTTTTTTGCAGCGCTTCTATAAATTGCATCTAAAATAATTACATCTGTAAAATCTTTATCTACGCCTTCTTTATCGCTGGCTGTATGTATAATATTCTTAGTAATTCCTTTTAATCTTTCTAAATCATTTCCTATATTATATTTTGAAAAATCCCCAAAAACATACAATCTTGTAATATTATATTCCTGTTTTAGTTCTTCAATCCACTCTTCAATATTAGGCTTCATCTGAAACTTATTTCTGTATGCATAATACCAATGTTCATAGTCAACAAACACTTGTGCTTCCGGTTTTTTATCTTTTTTTAATCCGAACATTTATTTCCTCCTTTTTATATTTGGGTTAATTAAGGATACCCATAATCCTTTGTTCATTGAAATTCTCTTATATAAAAGTGATACCTCTTTGACTTATATAAACTATAGAAGCCTTTGTATGCACCAACTACATACTCACATATAGTCTTTATATATCATTTTCTCTTCCCCGATATATAACATAAGGAGCCTTACGGCTCCTTATAGCTGCAAACACACACATTATACAATATATAAATGTAGGTGTCAAAATTCAGATTATTTAAAGTATTTACAGATTCAGATTTTCTTGTAATATTTACTGCCTGTTAAATATTAACTAAACACTTGCAAAACTTTAATTATCTGCATAAAATTATAATCTTTGCAACTTCATTTAATCAATATAATTAAGCAATCCAATTACTCCATTGTTTTTTTCAGTTGGTGTGTATAAAACAATATGACTTAATAAAGCTTTTCTTACTTTTCCATCCTTGTCAAAACAATTTATCTGAATTTTTTTATTTGTTTTCTGTAATTTTGTTTGTTTATAGAATTCAATAAATTTATCAACGTCTTCATTTACGATTACATTTCCCTTAATAAATTCTATATAATCAACATTATCCGCTTCTACATTAAATGTTTCTTTTGTCTTTGTTCCTAAATCGCAAATATTGGTATCCATTGATACGTGCCAATATATGTATTTTTCTTCTTCCAGTCCGAATCTAATATTATCAAGCATTCCATTAATAATATTATCATCCTGTATTTTCTTTGTAATATCTTCTGCAAAATGTATAAGCGCATACCCTGAATTCCAAGGTACTTTTCTTATTCTAATATTATATGTCTTACCTGTATCCTCATTCTTAACGTCAACTTCTTTAATAAGTTCATTACAGAATTTATCACAATGTTCACATGGTGCATTCGAATCCCATATTGTCTCATGACATTTTAATCCAATAAGTTCTATTGTTTTATCATAAGTTAATTCTTCCTTTGCTGCACGATTCATATACAATAATTCTTTTGTTTTTTCATTGCATATAAATATAATTTCATGTGATTCTTCAATAAGCCATCCCATGTTTCTAACATCTATAGGCATTGACATTTCTTCATTACCTGTATATATCTGGAACTGATTCTTTCCTAATTTCTTAGCCTGAATAAGTGCCATATCCGCACATCTGTAAAGTTCTTTATATTCCGTTGCATTTGAAGGGAACAATGCAACACCTATTGAACATGAAATTTTCATCTCACCGGCATTAATACGCAACTTACTTCTTAATTCTTCCATTGCACCTTTAAGTTCATCCATCGTCATGCCATGCTTAATAAATATTGCGAATTCATCTCCACCGAATCTACATGCCAAATCTTCTTCTGAAAATGCATTATCAAGAACTTTCGCCACATTAATAATTGCCTGATCACCCATAATATGTCCAAGGCTATCATTTACTCCCTTAAAATTATCAATATCAATCATAAGGAATATAGCTTCTTTTCCTGAAGTACCTAAGAATATTCTTACCTGTCTTTCAAATTCTTTTCTATTAAGAAGACCTGTCATTGTATCAAGTTTTACCTGACCCTCAACAACTCTCAATTTCTGAATTACCTTTTTACGATGTTCTTCAAACAATCTTTCAACTGTATTATTTAATTCATATTTATCGTATGGCTTAAATAACATGCCGTCTGCACCATTCTTAATGGCTATATCTCTATACAGATTTTCATTATCTCCTGTTGTGTACAATACGGGTATTTCATCCAGTTTATCATTCTTTTTCATTTCATGAAGCAAATGGAACTTATCTTCTTCATTTATATTAGTATCTACAACTGTTAAAATAATGTTGTAATAATTCTTCTTTATAAATTGATAAGCTTCTTCTTCATTGTCAAACTCTACAAATCTATATTCCGTATCCAGATAGTTTCTAAACATTTCACGGTTTCTTTGTAATTCATCCACAAGGACTATCACTTCTGCCTCGCCGTTCTGGTCATCTATTGATAATTTCTTGTACTCTTTATAACTCTTTAAATTAAAAATTGGAATTATATCTTCACTTAATAATTTATTTTTAAATTCCTGTTCAGGTATCGGTCTTGAGAAATAATATCCCTGTACAAAATTACATTTTAATCTTCTCAAATACTGAATATGTTCTTCTGTCTCTGCACCTTCAACTACAATTATAAGATTCATCCATTTTGCCAGATTTACTATTGAACTGATAATATTATGGCTATTCTTATTTTTCTGTTCATTCTGAATGAATTTCATATCAAGCTTAATTATATCTATTGGAAGTTCAGCTAAAATATTCAATGATGAATATCCACTTCCAAAGTCATCCATCTCTATAATAAATCCATATTCTTTTAATCTTCTGACTACTTCTAAAATATTTTCAGTATTTTCCATATATGCTGATTCTGTAATTTCTAAGTGTAAGTATGTAGGTGATAGATTATGTCTTTCAACCATACTTTTAAGAATCTCCGGAAGTCCTTCTTTGTAAATATCTTTTCTTGATACATTGACAGATACCGGAAGAATCTTATTGTGTTCATTCTTCATTTTCTCAATGAATCCACATACATGCTCCCATATATATATATATCGAGTTCAGTAATAAATCCATTTTCTTCAAATATCGGAATAAATTCACCCGGCGAAATAAATCCTAATTCCGGATGTTGCCATCTTATAAGTGCCTCTGCTCCAATCATCTTATTAGTCTGAATATCATATTTAGGCTGATAATACACCTTGAAATCCTCATTCATAAGAGATTGTTTCATAGTTTTTGTAATCTGAATATTCTGCTGATTTTTACTCATTAATGCATCGTCATATATGTACACATCATGATCATATGTGAGTTTAGCCTGATTACATGCTGCAATAGCATTATCGCACATAGAATTTATAATGATGCTCTTATCTTCAATATTGTATACACCAAATTTAAAACTTATTTTTGCTTCATAAAATCTCTGATATACCATCTTCGTAGCATATATTAAAGTATTAATTATATTATCGGATTCCTTAGATAAAAAGTAAAAAATATCTGAATGGGCACGGGCAAACAACACATCCTTATTTTCAAATATTCCATTTAGCATCTCAGTATAAAATTTTAAAAGGCTGTCTCCCTCTTTCCATCCAAATGCATCATTAAAATATTTAAATTTTTCTATATCTGACGCAATAATTTGATATTTTTCTTCCGGATTACTTTTTATTATTTCTTTTGCCTTTCTATAAAAAGCCTTTCTGTTATAAGCTCCTGTCAAAGAATCTCTTTCAGCATCTCTAAGTCTGTAAATAGATTCTTTCATATCGATGAGATTATCGATTCTTCTAAGCAATACTTTGATATTATATGGCTTATTTACAAAATCATTAGCACCTAAAGCCAAGGCCTTCTCTTCCGTTTCATCCGCATCTTTATCTGTTGTTACAATTACAGGTATTTTATTATATTCCGGTTCTTTCTTAAATTCTTCAAGAAATCCATATCCGTCCATAACCGGCATTACAATGTCTAATAAAATTGCAGAAATACGTTCACTGTCTGTTTTTAAAATTTCTAATGCCTCAAGACCATTCTCAGCCCCAATAACAGTATATCTGTCTTCTAATAAGGCTTTAAGAATTTCTCTGTTCATTTCCTGGTCTTCAACAACTAAAACCGTTTTCTTCATATGTCCTCCAGTCATTATTATCTCGCATTTATAATCAATCTATAGTCATTATTATAATTTTTCTAAATTGAATATTAATTTTCCGTTATTCCATATGAATATTATACTACATATACAGTTTTATTCAACAAAACTCAATTACTAATCTGGTAACTTTTTTATTATGCTTTTTATACTTTTTTATTGTTTTTTGAATCATTTTTTAATGTTATTCTTTTTTATTGCACCTTTTCTACACTTTTTATTATATTTATACCTTTTTATATTCCCCTTTCATAGCATATCCATTCATGGTCATACAAAAATATTCTTCCACAATCATTAAATTCCATTTTTTTATATGCTCTCAGTGCGTTAGCGTTATTTGGGCTTACCAGATAATGTACTCCCTTATATTTTCTTTTTTGTAAGTTTTCCATGGCTCCTTGTATCAAATTTCCTGCAAGTCCATTACCTCTATATTCTTCAGCTATTACCAGTCTTGCCAGTTCCCCTGCCGGTTTTAGTTCTTTTGACCAGCATTTCTGTTCTTCTACTAACTTATCATCATCTATTGAAATTGCTGCTATTATCTCATTGTTTTTTTTATTAACTATAACAAAACTATCCCCTCTTAAAATATCATTTTTTATTATTTCTTTTGTTGGATATTCTTCTGTCCATGTACATCCTTTAGTCTTTCTTGCATCAACATACAATTTAAAAATATCCTCTAATCTATTTATATCTCCTGCTTTAAAAATCAAATTTTCTTTCATTTTTTATTTTTAATCCTTTAATTTATCTTAAAACCCATAGATTTTTTATCTGGTCTTTTATATCTTCAAACACCCATTGCTTATTCGAATTTGCTTTACTGTTAGGATCATTAACACTTACTTTTCCATCTTTATATTTAGTTAATACTATAAAATGTCCCTGTGTCGTAAAATCTCCTGGCCCTACTACACATATAATTGGATTACCTACTTCCAAATTATCTTTTACTCTTTGTTCATCTAACGGTATTTCTATAACTTGCATGCCAAGCTGCCTGCCACCTTCTGAAATAAGCGACCATGATGAACCATTTTCTTCATCTGCATATCCATTTTTCATTGCAAAATCTGCAATCATTTTCGGAGTATATTTTATGTTTCCTGTCACATAAACAGCCACCATCGAAAGGCATGTCGGTCCACAGCCTGTAATTCCCATACAATCACCTGCGTATGTATAATAACCCCATCTCTGATCCCATTGCATAAATAGCGGAACCTCTGTAGTTTTCTTATATTTTGAAAAATCAATATCGTATGCTTTTCCCTTTTTTTCAGGATATTTCAAGACAAAATCTTTTGTTTCTTTATTTCTTTCAAATAATTTTTTTATATTTTCCGGATAATCCTCTAAAGTGTAACCATGTTTTTCTGCATAGTTTTTTATTACATCTTTTGCTGATTCCTCTTTTGATTCTTTTATTTTTTTTACATTATTTCCGCCACTATTTCCACCTTCAGATATGTTATTCATATTTTTCTTTAGATAATTAATTGCAAATGCCAAAACTACTATAAGTACACAGCAAAATGTAAATCTTATATATTTTCTAATTAACATTATTTTTCTTTGTCTTTTTCTTCTTAAGTTCTCTGCTCTTCTTGACATATCGTACCTTCTTTCTGCTTATCTAAATAGTATAATAACAATTTTCGACATTAAATAAATAAATATTTCTTTAAGAATTTTTGAATTTTATAAATATCTTATACATTATTTTAATTCAACTATCCCAAAATTTATTTTTCATCAAAAAGACCTCTGCCACAATGACTATCAATAATTAGTTTTTTTCTAACATATTGATGACATCTAATAATGACAAAGGTCTTTTGTTTTTCTGTTGTTTTTTCTTAAATTTTCTAGAATTTTATTAAATTCTATTTTTTTCTTATAAGAATATATATTTTAATACGAATAATACTGCAAGAATGTACATCAATGGTTTTACTTCTTTTGCTTTACCGCAAATAGCATTTAATAATACATATGAAATAATTCCGATTGAGATACCTTCTGAGATACTATAGAACAATGGCATTGCAATAATGCAAAGATATGCAGGGATTGCATCTGTCAAATTATCATCTGTAAATTTAATATCTGTTACTGCTCCAAACATAAGGAATCCTACCATAATTAATGCCGGTGCTGTAGCAAATGATGGAATAGTAATAAATAATGGTGAAAGAACAACTGAAACAAGGAATAATAAACCTGTTACTGCTGCTGTCAAACCTGTACGACCACCTTCTGCAACACCTGCTGAAGATTCTACGAATGTTGTTGTTGTTGATGTACCTAAAATAGCACCTGCTGATGTAGCAATAGCGTCTGACATAAGAGCTGGTTTAATGTTAGGAAGCTTTCCATTTTCATCAAGCATTCCAGCCTTTGTACTAACACCAATAATTGTTCCTAATGTATCAAATAAATCAACAAAGAGGAATGCAAATACTACAATAATAAAGTTAACAATTCCTACTGCTTTAAAATCAAGTTTAAAGCACTGTCCAAAAGTTTCTCCTAAAGCTGAAAAATCAAAGCTTACAAAATGTGTTGGAATTACTGAGAAAAAGCTTTCGTTATCAGGAACATAAATCTTTGTAAGTTCACAAATAATTCCTAAAACCCATGTTGAAACGATACCTATTAAGATTGAACCTTTTACTCTCTTAATGTAAAGAATAGCTGTAATAAATACACCGATTACTGCTAATAATGCACAAATTCCTGCTGTATGGAAGTTACTTGTAAAATCTGTAATTGTAACAAGTGTAGATTCTGAATCATTTACTAATCCTGCATTCTGTAATCCGATAAATGCAATAAATAAACCAATACCTACTGATACTGCCTTTTTAAGATTAAGAGGAATAGCATCAAAAATTGCTTCACGTACATTTGTTAATGAAAGAATTATAAATATAATACCTTCTACAAATACCGCAAATAAAGCAATCTGCCATGAATATCCCATTTCTCCACATACTGTGTAAGCAAAGTATGCATTTAATCCAAGACCTGCTGATAAGGCAAATGGAAGATTTGCCATAAATGCCATACACATTGTTCCAACAAATGATGCTATACATGTAGCAATCAAAATAGCCTCTTTGTCCATTCCTGAGGCACTTAAGATGTTAGGGTTTACAGCAAGAATATATGCCATTGTCATAAATGTTGTAATACCCGCAATAACTTCAGTTTTTACAGAAGTATTGTTTTTTTTAAGTTTGAATATTTTTTCTAACATTTTCTCCTTTGTATAGATAACTTGTTTGTCATCTTATACTTCCTTTCTTTATTTTTATTACTATTGTAACCACAAAATTATAACAAAGTTTCACTCTTTTTTCTATATTAATTTTATATGAATAATTGAGGATTTATTATACATGATGTCGAGAAGTCAAAAATCCCCGCATCCAAAGATGCGGAGATTCCTAAATATGTTAATATAACTTAACGTATATTATATTTAATTATGCATTAGCCTTTGCAGCCTTAATAGCTTCTGTAAGCTGTGGTACGATTTTGTTTAAATCACCAACGATACCATAATCAGCTACATCAAAGATAGGAGCATCTTCATCTTTATTGATAGCAATAATAAGATCTGATTCTTCCATACCTGCAACGTGCTGGATTGCTCCAGAAATACCAATTGCGAAGTAAACCTGTGGACGAACTGTCTTACCTGTCTGTCCAACCTGTCTGTCAACTGGTAACCAACCGTTATCTGTAACTGCTCTAGAACATGCAACTGTTCCGTCAAGAGCTTCTGCTAAATCTTCAAGAATCTTGAAGTTTTCTTTGCTTCCAACTCCACGTCCACCAGATACTAAAATCTTAGCGTCCATGATGTTAACTGTTTCAGCAACTTCTTTAACTACATCCATGATTTCAACATATTTGTTGTTAGGTGTAAATCCTGGATTGAATTCAATAACTTCTGCCTTAGCACCTGGCTTTGGTTCAGCCTTCTGCATAACACCTGCACGTACTGTAGCCATCTGAGGACGGTTATCAGGACAAGCGATTGTAGCAATTGTGTTTCCACCAAATGCCGGACGAGTCATTAATAACTGATTGTGTTTCTGTTCCTTACCTGGAATAGCAACTAATGGGAAGTCACCAATTTCAAGTAATGTACAGTCAGCTGTTAAACCTGTTGCAACTCTAGCTGAAACTGTAGGACCTAAATCTCTACCAATTGCTGTTGCACCAACTAACATAATTTCAGGTTTATATTTGTTGATAACTTCTGCTAAAGCATGTGCATATGGTTCTGTTCTATATGTTTCAAGTTCAGGATCATCTACTACGATAACCTTGTCAGCGCCATATTCAGCTAACTGATCTACAAGATTTCCAACGTTTGATCCAAGAAGTACTGCTGTAACTTCTGTATTTAATGGTTTTGCGAGTCTTCCTGCTTCTCCGAGGAGTTCGAACGCGATTGAGCTTAATTCGTTATCTACCTGCTGAGCGAAGACATATACGCCTTTATAATCTTCTAAATTTATATTCTGCATGATTAAATCTCCTCTCTAATTAAATAACGTGCTTTGTTAAAAGCTTATCCATGATGTAATCAACTGCTTCAGCCGGGCTATCTGGAGTAACTTTTTCTCCAGCGCCTTTACGAACTTTATCAGATGCTTTAGCAATCTTTGTAGGTGAACCCTTTAATCCAAGGTCTCCATCTTCTACATCAACAAGATTTTCTCTTCCCCATGTTGTAATTTCTGCATCATAAGCATCAAAAATTCCACCTGGAGTCATATAACGAGGATCATTTAATTCTGAAAGTGCTGTAATTAATACAGGCATCTGAGCTTTAATTACGTGATGTCTGTCTTCATACTGACGTTCTACAATTACGCTATCTCCATCAACCTTAATATCCTGTGCATATGAGATAACAGGAATGTTAAGATGTTCAGCAATCTGTGGTCCAACCTGAGCTGTATCACCATCGATAGCCTGACGTCCTGTAATAA
>OGYE01000883.1_pt1 | contig 19835 bp, 25 predicted proteins | sample 1576471 | NCBI WGS metagenome assembly OGYE01 (sample SAMEA3541532, study PRJEB24748) | human gut metagenome | biome: human gut; feature: human-associated habitat; material: faeces | place: China | collected 2012
GAATACACTTTGAAAAGGTGGTCTCAAATAATTTGGTTCATCCTACAATTATGGGAGTCAAGAAGATAATACTGCCATTATATGATAATGCACCAAGCCAAGAGAGAAGAACCTTTGATAGTATTATGGGTCAATTATTTTCTAATGTAGGATATGATAAAAGATTACAGAAGATAATTACCAATAAGGGTGAAGTGTATTATGGTGGTAAAGGTATCATCTTTGATGAGAGGTACACTCCATTACTATTATGTACATTAACTGCAAGAAGTGTACATACTAAGAACAATGGTGATACTATGGTCTATTACAGACCTGTGTGCCATGTTAGCCCTAAAGTATTCTTAGAGTCTGATAAGTTGATTAATAAAGGCATCATTAAGAAATTGATTCCTTGCTATACAAGTAGGGATGTAAATTTCCCAAGAAACAATTATAGGTTCAGTAGTAATCCAGAGGACAGGAAAGTAAAGGTCATAGTAGATAATTTCAATAAGTTCTTTATAGAACCTATTAAACCTACTCCATCTGCAACTACTAATGATACACTGAATGAATGCCTTATTGACAATATTGATGACATAATGATGTTGATATGACATTAGATGAATACTTTAGAGATTGGATGAAAGTAATTGATAGGACAGAGCTTAATAATGTAATGGTTAAGGTTGGACAGGAATACAGGAGGAAGCCATTATGTCCTGCCCAGTCTGATGTATTCAGAGCATTTGAGCTTTGTCCCCTCAAGGACTTAAAAGTAGTTATGTTAGGTCAAGATCCCTACCCACAAAAGGGAGTTGCAACTGGCATACTTTTTGGTAACAGGAAGGAGGTTGATGAGGATAATTTGTCTCCTTCATTAAATGTTGTTAAAGAAGCAGCCATTAATTTTGAGATTCCACATTATTGTATTACCTTTGACCAGACTTTAGAGAGTTGGGCTAAACAGGGGATACTAATGATAAACTCTGCACTCACGGTAGAAATGAATAGGGTAGGTTCCCATGTGATGTTATGGAGACCATTCATAGCTAAATTGCTAAAGAACTTGTCTGAATATAATACAGCTATAGTATATGTATTGTTTGGCAGACAAGCCCAAACTTTCAAACCTTATATCAATAGTAGATTCAATCACATTATAGAGATTGAGCATCCTGCATACTTTGCAAGGAGTGGTACTAAGATGCCACACCAACTATTTGTTGATATAAGTAATGAAGTAAAAGGGATTTATGGTGTGCCTATAAAATGGTATGAAGAATTTAATACTAAATAATAGAAACAAAAAAATGGAAAAGATTTATTTGACAAATGGTAAAGAGGTACAGATTGGAGACACTCTGACTAAAGTATCTAAAGTGAAAGACCCCTTCTTTGGTAAGGGTGTTATAATTGAGCATGTTAAAGTGACTAAGGACATTCTTCCTAAGCTCCTTGAGGCTGGTATTGTTACTACCACTAAACCTGAAAAGCCTGTAGCCGAGACTGAGGTTCCTATGGAACTGGAGTACTATATTCAGAAGATTGCAGAGAAGTTTGGCTGGAAAGTTGAGAAGGTTTATAACTATCTCAATAGTGTAGATACTATTCTTCCTGCTGCTGCATTCTCTATGGTACTTAGAGAGATAGCTATTGAGTTGGACAAAAAGTATGAGGACCATATTGAGAAGAGTCCTGAGATTTATGTAATCTCTATGCTTGATGGTAGGATTACTAAGGCTAATAAGGCTCATATCAAGAACTATAGGAACTTTGCAGCATTTAGGTCTGTAAGTGATGCAAAGATTGCCTGTTCTATTGTGAGAGATATACTGAAAGAAATGTTCAAGAATAATGGCTAATAAGAAGATTAGAAATGCTACTGTCTGCAAAGGCAGTAGCATTACTTTTAAATCTCAATTAGAGAAGACTATCTATAATACTTTGATAGAACAAGGATTTACTCCTAAATATGAGCCTAAGAGAATTGTACTATTGAACTTTGAGCCATGTACTGTCCCTTTCTATGATAAGGAAACTGATACTCAATATAAGAAGAGGCTTGAAGGGGGTGGGAAACCTCCAAAGCTTCTCAACCTTAAAGGTAATGTATTATTACCAATTACTTATACTCCAGACTTTTATATTCAATATAATAATATAGATGTTTGGATAGAAGCTAAGGGAATGGAAAATGATGTGTACTATTTGAAGAAAAAGTTATTTAGGAGCTATTTAGAGAATCAGTCTAAGCAAGGTATAAAGAGTATTTTCTTTGAGATTTACAGTAAGAAGCAGTTACTACAGGCTATAGAAATATTCAAACAATATGCAGAAGAATGTAATACAAGAATTGATAAAAGAGGCTAACAAAAGTCCTACACTCGAATATAGTAACAATATTTTAATTTTCAAGGATAATGTCAAGGATACCATAAGAGCAGTCAAGAGAAGACTTGGTATTTTACAGACTTTGGAAATGGAAATAGATTATGAATTAACTGTAAGTCACGTGAATGATGAATAGAAAAAGTTTAAGAGATATATCTTGGGATGTGTCTGAAGAAACATATAGGGCAGACCCAGCATTAAGCTATTCAACCCTTGCAAGATATGAGAGGGAAGGATTCAATAACTTGGATAAATTATTTGACAGGATAGAAACACCTTCTCTTACTTTTGGTAGTGCTGTGGACAGCATTATCACAGGTGGTCAAGAAGAGTTTGATGAGAGATTTATGGTTGCTGAGTTTCCTTCTACTCCAGACTCTGTTACAAAGATGGTAAAATCTTTGTTCAGTCAGTATGGAGATTCTTATAGGAGTCTTATTACAATTCCTGATGATGCAATCATTAAGGAGACTGAATATCAGAGTTATCAGATGAACTGGAAGCCTGAAACAAGAGCTAAGGTTATCAAGGAGAAAGGAGCAGACTACTATAACCTGTTATTTATAGCAGGTAGTAAGACTATACTTGATACTCAGACTTATCAAGATGTATGCAATGCAGTAAGGGCATTGAAAGAGAGTAAATCCACCCAACTCTACTTTGCAGAGGATAGTCCATTTGAACCAGACATTGAAAGATTCTATCAGTTGAAGTTCAAAGGAGAGTTCAGTGGTGTAAAGTATAGAAACATGGCTGACTTAATCATAGTCAATCATAAGGAGAAGTGGGTAAAGCCAGTGGATTTGAAAACAAGTTCCCATACAGAGTGGGATTTCTATAAATCCTTTGTAGATTGGAGATATGATATTCAAGCCAGACTATATTGGGCTATTATAAGGCAGAATATGGATAAGGATGAGTATTTCAAAGACTTCAAGCTGCTTGATTATGATTTCATTGTAGTCAATAGGAGAACCCTTGTCCCACTAGTATGGAATTGTCCATTTACACAGGCAGCAGGCACATTGAAGTTTGGAAAGAATGACCAAATAGAAATGAGAAGTCCTTTTGTGATAGGAGAAGAGCTTTCTTCATATCTCACTTCCAGACCAAAGGTGCCTATGGGAATTAGTGAAACTGGTTCTAATGATTTAAGAGGATGGTTAAATACATTGTAATATGCAAGTAGTAAAAAGAGATGGCAATATAGAGGAATTTAATGTTGATAAGATTATAAGTGCTGTAGAGAAAGCCTTTAAGTCTTGCAACAAGGAAATGCCTCAGTATCTGTATGATATGCTTGGTGCTTTGTTTGGCACTTTGGAAGGAGATACTATAGGTATTGAGGAGATACAGAATAAGGTTGAGGATGTTCTTATGAATGATAAACACTTTGACGTAGCAAAGAGTTATATCATTTATAGAGAGCAACATAAGCAGGCAAGGTTCATTAGGGAAAGAATTGATTATATGAATGAGTATAGTCAATCCAATGAGAATGCAGCTACTTCATCAGAGACAGATGCCAATGCAAATGTAACTATGAAGAATGTTGCTAACCTTGAAGGTGAAGTGTATAAGACTACTAATAGGGTTATTCAGAGGCAAAGGATGAAAGACAAGCTGAATGAAATGTACCCTGAAGTAGCCAAGAAGTATGAAGAGGATTTGAACTCTCATATCATTTATACACATGATGAAGCAACTACTCCTGTCTTGAAGCAGTATTGTATGGCTGTGAGTCTATATCCTCTTATGATGGAAGGAGTAGGTAATATTGATGGTATCACTCCTACACCTCCTAATGACTTGCAATCATTCAGTGGTCAAGTAACTAATCTTATCTTTTTATTATCCTCTCAGTGTAAGGGTGCAGTGGCAATAGGTGAATACTTTATTGCCCTTAACTATTACATTGTACAGGAATTTGGTCCTAATTGGTATGAAAAGTTGGATGTGATAACTACCACAGAACATTGTAACAAGCAAAGGACTATCAGGGATGCTATATATAAGGCATTCAAACAGTTTATCTATGGTGTAAATCAGCCTGCTGGTAATAGGTCATATCAAAGTCCATTTACAAATGTGTCTTACTATGACCACACTTACTTTGATTCATTGTTTGGGGAGTTCTATTATCCTGATGGTACTAAGCCTCAATGGGAAGCAGTAGATTGTCTACAAAGGCTATTTATGAAGTTCTTCAATAAGTTGAGAACCAAGCAGATTCTTACATTCCCCGTGGAAACTATGGCTATGGTGTATGACCCAAAGACTAATGATATTATAGATAAGGACTATAAGGACTTTACTGCTGAAATGTATGCAGAAGGTCATAGCTTCTTCACCTATATATCAGATAGTGCTGATAGTCTTGCATCATGCTGTAGGTTGAGAAATGAGCTTGCAGAGAATACTTTCAATCCTACATCAGGTCTTACTGGTGTAATGACTGGTAGTTGTAATGTTATCACTCTTAATATCAATAGGATTGTACAGGATTGCAATAAGGCTTATGGATTGAAGAGAAATGGTGGTTGGAAGGAGAATACTTCATTTCTTAGGGATTACTTAGTAGATATTCTTCAAAGAGTCTACAAGTATCATATTGCATTCAAGACAATGCTCTATGAACTTGAAGATAAGGGAATGTTTGCTGCTTCAAATGGTGGATATATTTATATAAGCAAGTTATACAGTACCATAGGTATCAATGGCTTGAATGAGGCTGCAAGGTTCTTAGGTATGACTGTTGGCAACAACAAGGAATATATTGAGTTCTTGCAACTGGTTCTTGGTACTATTAAGGAGCAGAATAAGGCACACTCTATCCATGATGCCAATAGACCATTCCTATTCAATTCTGAGGTAGTTCCTGCTGAAGGATTGGGAGGAAAGAATTATAATTGGGATAAGGAAGATGGATATTGGGTTCCTGAGGATGAGAATCTATACAATTCATACTTCTATGATGCACATAATGATACCTCAGTGCTTGACAAGTTTATTCTTCATGGAAGACAGACTTATCAATATACTGATGGAGGTAGTGCAGCTCATATTAATCTTGAAGACCATCTGAGTAAGGAGCAGTATCTCAAGTTGATAGACTTTGCTATAGCTAATGGAACTAACTACTTCACATTTAATATTCCTAATAGTAAGTGTGATGATTGTGGTTACATTACTAAGCACCCTATCACTGAGTGTCCAAAGTGTCATAGTAACCATATTACCCAATATACAAGGGTAATTGGGTATCTTAGACCTATTAAGTCCTTTGGTAAAGACAGGCAGGTTGAAGCAAGCCATAGAACCTATAGTGATGGAAGGGGTGAGATATGCTAAAGTATGTAGATGCAAAAGTAGTCTTTGCTGAAGTGCCAGATGAAGTGACTCTTGCTATCAACATATCTAATTGTCCTTGTCAATGTAAGGGCTGTCATAGCTCTTACTTGGCACAGGATATAGGAGAACCTCTTGATTTACAGCACTTGACTGACCTTATAGATAGTAACAAAGGTATAACTTGTGTATGTATTATGGGAGGTGATGCTAATCCAAGTGAAGTAGATGATATTGCACAAGACATTAAGGAATACTATCCAGAGTTAAAAGTTGGATGGTATAGTGGGAGGCAAGAATTAAGCAAAGATATAAATTTAGAGAATTTTGATTTTATTAAGCTTGGGTCCTATAAGGGAGAGTTTGGTCCACTTAACAGTAGGACTACTAATCAGAGATTTTATAAGGTTAGTAATGGAGAGTTGATAAATATAACGAGTAAATTTTGGAAATATGAAACTGAAAATTAAAGTAAAAGTATTGACTGAGGGCTGTATGCCTGTGATTAATGAGAATGGTGATTGGGTTGATTTGAAATCAGCAGTAAATATTACTATTCCTGCACCACAGGCTGATGTCCTTAAAAGAAAAACTGTTGAAGGAGAGAGAGTAGGTCATAGGGATGTAGAAATTCCTACCTATTATATACCTCTTGGAGTTGCAATGCAACTACCACAAGGATTTGAAGCTATTATTGATTCAAGGAGTAGTGGTCCTAAGAAGTTAGGATTATTCATTCCAAATGGTCAAGGTGTAGTAGATAATACATACAATGGTAATAATGACCAGTGGCACTATGTATGTTCTCCTATGAGAGAGACCACTATTGAAGCAGGTGATAGAATCTGTCAATTTAGGATACAGCTTAGTCAGAAAGCTACTATGTGGCAGAAGATTAAATGGCTGCTAAGTTCAGGTATTGAACTTGTGGAAGTGGATGACTTGGGTGATGACAATAGAGGAGGATTTGGTACTTCTGGCGTCAAATAATAACTAAAAAGAAAGCATGAAGTATGATATTAGAGATAATTGGTATTATGCTTGCAGTAATCATCTTATCTGTTATCATTAATGGTGTAGAAGATTATTGCAAGCAGAGTAAAAGGGTAAATATGTCTTTCAAAGAGGCTATGGATTTGGTAGAGTTGCCTGTGGTAACATTCTATAATGGAGATAAGAAACTTAACTTCTTATTGGACACTGGAAGTAATATCTCTCAAATCAACAACTCGATTCTCCCTCTCCTTGACTATAAGAAGATAGAGGGAAAAGATATGGATGTGGCAGGAATTGAAGGTAATAAGGTAAATACTGAGTTCTGTGAAATGACAATTACTTATAAAGGGCAAGAATTTGTAGGTGATTTCTGTATTCATGATTTGGATGATGCCTTTGCTATTGTTAAGGAAGAGTCTGGTGTGCAGATTCATGGCATCCTTGGCAGTCTGTTCTTCCAAAAATATAAGTATGTCTTTGACTTTGCCTCATTAATAGCATATAGTAAGAAATAAAAGAAATGATAGAAGGAATTATTTATTGTTATCACAGCCCATCTAACAAATATTACATAGGACAAACTATCCATGAGTCTAAAAGAAAGAGACAACATATACAGTTGTCTAACACTGGGGACAATGCTTACTTTCATAAAGCCATTAGAAAACATGGTTTTGAGAACTTTAAGTACTCAGTATTATTTCACTTTAGTTCCCTTAATAAAGATAGAGTAAAAGTAGTATTAAATGCTTTAGAAATCTATTACATAAACAAGTACAGGAGAGAAGGTAAGACTTTATATAATACTTGTCAAGGAGGGAGAGGCGGTGGAAATATGACTGGGAAGCATTTTTCTGAAGAGTCTAAAGAAAAGATGAGGAAATCTCATCTTGGACATAAACAATCTAATGAAACTATCAGAAAAAGAGTCCTTTCTTTGAAAGGCAAAAGGAAGCTATCCAAAGAAGATTTGATGAAGTTGGAGTTGGGCAGGAAGAAAAACCTCAGACCTGTTCTGCAAATCAATCAAAATGGTAAAGTAGTTAGAGAGTGGAATTGTGCATACAATATTAATACCTTTAATCATAATACTATAGCAGCATATCTTAAAAGGTATGGAGGAGAGTGTAATTATAAAGGTTATACTTGGAGATATAAGAAATAATGGAAGATATTATAAAACTTAGGTCCAGATATAGAGCTGAGAACTACCTCAAGAAAATGCCTAAACCTGATGGTGTTGATTCCAAAACTTATGTACTCAAGACTGATATGCCTACACTAAGAGTAGGTGAGGTTCAGGGAGGAAACAAGTTTATTGACCCATCAGGAGGTCCAATGATTGTGGTAGGTTATGAGCTTGAAGAAGCCAAGGCAGTTGTCAAATCTATAGACTTTGTTGAAGGTTATGGATGGACTATAACATTTGAATGATGATATATTTAGTCACTAAACAGAAAACTCTATTTGAGAGTGAGAACTATAAGGTTATAGATGTTAAGGAGTCCCTGAAACTCCTTAGCACCTTGACTATTATAGGTCTAGATACTGAAACTCAGGGCTTTAGTCCCTTCCTCAAAAAGCTCTTATTGTTACAGCTTGGCAACCGAGATTTCCAAGTTGTAATAGACTGTACAACTATTGATGTTACACTCTATAAGGAATACCTAGAGTCAGACAGGTTGTTCATAGGCTGGAATCTAAAATTTGATGTAAAGTTCCTGTTCTATCATGGCATTGTCCCTACTAGACTATATGATGGTTTCATAGCTGAAAAGATGAGATGGCTTGGCTATCCCAGTGGTATGCATAGTTTGAGCTTAAAGTCAGCAGGAGAAAGCTATTTAGATATTGAACTTGATAAGTCTGTCAGAGGTGAAATTATTTGGAGAAAGGAACTCACTGATGAGATTATAATTTACTCCGCCAATGATGTTAAATATCTAGAAGATATTATGAACAAGCAACTTGAAATCCTTCTTCCTAGAGGGCAAAAACTTGCTCTTGAAGTAGAAAATAGGGCTATTCTTCCTACTGCATATTTTGAGTTCTGTGGAGTTAATCTTGATGCTGAAAGGTGGAAAGCTAAGATGGCTAAAGACCAAGAAGCCCTAGATAAAGCTAAGGAAAGACTTGATAACTTTGTTGTTGATATGTACAAGAAAGATAAGGGTCTTTCTAAGTTCATAAAGATTGTGGAGCCTGATTTATTTGGTTTTGTTAAAGCTGGTCCAGCTTGTGATGTCAATTGGAATAGCTCTAGACAAGTAATTCCATTCTTAGAGTCACTGGGTTTTAAGCTTGAAACAAGAGACAAAGCAACAGGAGGAATAAAGAAATCCGTAGATGCAACAGTCATTGAAGGACAAAAGAATGTTCATCCTATAGCTGAAGTCTATCTTGAGTTTAAAGCTGCTCAGAAAGTAACAAGTACTTATGGTCAGAACTTCCTAGACCTTATAAACCCTGTCACTGGAAGATTACATACAAGTTTCAATCAGATAGGAACAGATACTCATAGATATAGCTCAGGTGGAGGAGAGGATAAAGAGGTTATTCCAGGCAAGAAAGTGCCGTTGGTTAATCTACAAAACCTCCCTGCTGATGCTGAGACTAGAGCCTGTTTCTGTGCTGAGAAGGGTAACAAGTGGATTAGTGCAGACTATAGTGGAGAGGAATCAGTAATCCTCGCCAATATTGCTAAAGATACTGCAATGATTGACTTGTTTACTAATGGTTGTGGGGATTTGCATAGCTTGGTAGCTAAGATGGTTTATCCAGAAGAGCTACATGATATTCCTGTAGAAGATGTTAAGAAGCTTAGACCTGATTTAAGAAAGAAAGCTAAGGCTCCTGAATTTACATTTGCTTATGGTGGTGATGCTAATACTTTGATAGGTAGAGACCATATACCAGAGGAAGAAGCTAGGCAAATTGAAGCTAACTATAGAAAGGGTTTCAAGGGAGTTGCAGCATATCAAGCCTATCAAAGAAAGATAGTAATGCAGTTAGGTTATATAAACACCTGTCCTGAAGTTGGTTATAGGGCTTATATATATGATTATGACGAGCTAAAGGCTACTCAAGACAAGTTTAGTAAAGATTTTTGGGATACCTATAGAAGGCTTAAAGTTGCTGACCCAACTAACCCTATTGTTGAAGAGGTAAGACACTATTTCAAAAGAAAGTCTGCCTCTGAGAGACAGTCCATTAACTACCCTATTCAGAGCAGAGGAAGTGCCATATTTAAAATATGTGCAGTGAATCTATTTAATTGGATAGTAAAGAATGGATTGTTTGGAAAGGTTAAGTTCTGTATACCAGCACATGATGAGTTTAATATTGAAGCTCCTGAAGAAATTGCAGAAGAAGTTGCTAATAAACTTCATGAGTGTATGGTTAAAGCAGGAAAGTTTATTTGTAGGATTGTTCCACTAGATGCTGAGGTATCTAGACTTAAAGATGGAACATTACCAACATATTGGATTCATTAAAAGGAAATTATCATGATTAAAAAAGGAGAAGCGTATATATGTACTAATAGTTTCTACATGGAAGGAGATACCTATAGACCTATTTATAGGAAGGGTAGAATTTATCAATCAGATGTAGATAATTCTTTGGTAGATGAATGTAGTGATACACACTATTGGTTATCAAATGAAGATATGAAAATTTTTGAAAAGCACTTCAAAAAGTATACATTGCCTATTAAAGATTCATCAGATGATAGAGTAAATCATCCTCCACATTATACATGGCTTAAAGATAAGTGTGGAATTGAGGTGATTGATATAACAAGACACATGGGTTTTTGCTTAGGTAATGCCATTAAGTATATACTTAGGGCAGGGCATAAGCAGGATGCAAGCCTTACAGATAATCAGAAAGAAATTGAGGATTTGAAGAAGGCTATATGGTACATCAAGGACAGGATAAAACAATTAGGTGGTGAAGTATGACATTTATAATTCATTTCAAAGACGGACATAGAGAAACCTATAATAACAGGTATGATGAGGATGTAGAGCATGAAAGAGATGCAGCATGGGATGATGTCTATGCTGCATTTCCTAATGCTGATTATATAGAAGAATTTTAATATGACTCTAGATGAATATTTATTGGTAAGGTTTATCAGAAGTAATCATCCTAAGTATAGAAAATATGCAGTAGAGTGGGTAAATAATCTTACTATAGAGCAACTATCTTACTTTAAAAAGGAAATGATTAAATTAATTATAATATGAAAATACTATATAGATTATTGGTAGTAATACTATGTTTTATAATACCTATATATTTTATTTGTTTTAGTTTGCCATTCATTGTATGTGGAGTTATAGTTAATATATTTAGATACATACTAATTGGTAAAACCTATTGTCTTCATGTTATTCTTGAAAGGCATATTACTAAATTTCTTGAATTAGTAGATTATTGTAATAACAAATAAAAGGCATTATAATTAATAAACAATATGAATAAAGAAAAGTTTAATATAATTTATAAACATTTTGCTAAGCCTATTGCTGATATGAAAATGACCTATAACAATAGTGCCATGACTATAGAAGCAAAGGTTGTAAATCCTGAAGTAAGCAAGTGTTTTCAGGCATTAATGGATGCTTTAAATAAACAACTAGATAGTTACAGAAAATGATAATAGCGGTAGATTTTGATGGGACTTGTGTTACACATGAGTTTCCTGAAGTAGGCAAAGATATAGGAGCAGTTCCTGTCTTGAAGGAGTTAGTAAAGAAAGGTCATAAGATTATTCTTTACACTATGAGAAGTCATCCTGATGAAAATAATCAAGCAAGAACTCTTAGTGGAGGAATTATATCTAATGATATTTTACAAGATGCTATTGATTGGTTCAAAGAGAATGAGATACCTTTATGGGGAATAAATGAGAACCCTAAACAAAAGGAATGGACATCATCTCCTAAGGTATATGCTAATATCTATATAGATGATGCAGCACTTGGAACACCATTAATATATGCTAAAGAGGGTGAATTATATAGACCTTATGTAGATTGGAACAGAATGAGAACTTTATTAAAGATTAAAGGAGTTTTATAATATGGCTAAAATAATTTTATGTAGAGGTATTCAAGGTAGCGGTAAAACTACATGGGCTAAACAATGGGTACTTGAAGACCCTGAACATAGAGTAAGATTTAATAATGATGACATCAGAAATATGTTAGGTAAATATTGGGTTCCTAGTAGAGAAGATTTAGTAAAGGACTTGAACTATGCTTTTCTAATAAATTCTATGTCTTATGGGTTTGATGTTGTTATTGATAATATGAATCTTAATCCAAAAGAATTAAAGTACTATAATAAAGTACTTGACAATTGGAATGACCCTAAAGGAATAGTATTTGATGCGGTTAAACCAAAGTATAGCCTTGAATTTAAGGACTTCTTTATACCTCTTCAAGACTGTATAGAGAGGGACTCAAAGAGACCTAATCCTGTAGGAGAAGAGGTCATAAGGAAAACTTATGAGAAGTATAAAGACATTTTGAAAGTATAGTATGAGACAATATATATCAAGAGAGTTCATAAAGATAGTGGAGTTTAATGGTTTTCATTATAACAGACATAGTGGAGACCATGCTATCTATGTGAATGATAAGGGAAGGCATATCAGCATACCTAAGAATCTTGAATGTGTAATTGCTCGAAGACTTATTAAAGAGAATAACTTGATAACAGACATTAAAAGGAGAAAAAGAAATAATGGACAATTATAATTATCCTATGGGTGCAGATACTAAAGATGCACCTTGGAATCAGGTTGATAATCCTGAAAGGGAAATTGAGGTTACAGTAAGTGTTACCCTTAGTAAAACTGTAAAAGTTAGGGTATCTGACTATAAGATTACTGACTCTGGAAAGGATGAAGATGGTAAGTGTTTTGAGGATATAGACTACTCAGACTGTGACCTTAAAGGTGCAGTTGAAGAGCAGATTGTATTACCTCAAAGTGCTCATATGTATGTTAAGAGCAATCCAAAAGTACATGAAGATTTAAGTAATTGGTGTGTTGATGACCTTGAAGCAAATTTGGAGGAATAGTTATGGAAAGATTAGTTGTAATGGACTTCTCTGATAGTAGTGTAAGTGTATATACTAATCCTGAAGATAAGGATACTGAAACACTATTAAGAGAGCTTGGACATAACATTGATGAGTGTAGTGTTATGTTCTGTGAGAGTGTAACTATAAATTTGAAATAAAAGAAAAAATGAAATTATGTAGACCTTTATTTGAGATATGGAAGCAGTCTGCTGGTCTTGAAGGAGTTTATAAACAGATTGAGAGAGTAGGTAGAGTATGCTATAAGTCCGAGGATAAGATAACAGAAGATTCTGCTAAGCCATTTGTAGATAGGATGATTAAGTCTGGTCATGGTGCAATGTTGGAACATGGTACTGTGTATTTAAAATTCTCATGGAATGGTGGAACTTGTGGATTATGTAACCAAGCTTTACCTTGTAAGTTGTTGGATAAATATTGTATCAATAAGTATTCTATAGTAAATTATAATGGGAATGATATATATATAACCACTAATTTTAGAGTACTGATAGAGAATGGTTGGCTTGATGACCTACAATATATTTGTGAGCCTACAGAGTTCCATGAAAGGAGAGTTACTGTACACTTTGTATGTGATAGGGGGGTATCCCATGAATTTGTAAGGCATAGAGTAATGTCTTTTGCCCAAGAAAGTACAAGGTATTGTAACTATTCCAAGGATAAGTTTGGTAATGAGCTTACCTTCATTATTCCTTGTTGGTTAGATATACCAGAAGGAAGAGCATATTGGCATGATGGAATAAATTATAGAGTTGGGGCTACAGAGGAGAATCCATTTGGAGAATCTGTGAACTTCAAGGCTTGGGTAAATAAAAAGAGTAATTATGTAGAAGTATGTGATTACATTCAAGCATTAGATAGTGCTGAGAAGGCATATTTTAGGTTGATGGATAAATGGGAAAATAGAGTTGCTGATATAAGATATACTACAGGATTTAAAGGTAATCCATGGACACCTCAGCAAGCAAGAGCTGTTTTACCAAACTCCTTAAAGACAGAATTGGTTGTAACTGGATTTGTATCTGATTGGAATCACTTCTTTGATCTAAGAGCAAGGGGTACTACAGGTGCTCCACATCCTCAGGCTAAGGAATTAGCAGAACCTTTGATGAAGGAATTTATTGCAAGAAAGTATATTAATAACTAAAAAAAAGTATGGCTTTTGGTACGAAGAAATCAGTTGTAGCTGTCCCTTCTTTCAGTGAAAGAATGGCAAGCATTAAGTCTATGTTTAAGACTGCACATGAGAATGCAAGTAATCTTCATGCAGAAATGGAGTCAGAGATTGCAAAGAAGGAATCTCAAATTGCTGCATTGCAGGAGGACATCAAAACTATTGATGTTACTAAGCAGGAGACTGAAACATTTATGTCTAATATAGAAAAGTTTATTTGATATGATTGAACAAATAAATCAGCTAAAGCAGGGTTCCATTATTAGTGAGAGTTCTCACTATATTGTGAACAGAGTGTCAGGTTCTACTGCTTGGCTTACTCATTTTGAAAGTGGTGAAGAGGTTCAGATTGGTATGAGCTATCTGAAGAACTATACTAATTCTGCTGACTTGTTTGAGACTACAGTAAAAGTAACTAAGGAAGATAAGAAGGATGGTACTCTTGGTATTAGAAGTATCTGGGAGAACATTCATTCTGGTCAGGTATTTACTGTATGCTTCAAGAAGCAGGATAAGCCTAAGAGTAGGAGAAAATTACAGGAAGAGATTGATACTATTGTGGAGCAGTTCTCAAATAGTATTGATGCAGTTAAGAATAGTAAGAAAGGTGTTGCAAATGCAGCAAAGAATCTTGTTACTGAGCTGGTTAATAATCCTGTACTTCCTTATGAGGAGGGTGAAGATAGAGTTCTTAGAGGCTATAAGATTCAATTTGAATCAAGAGATGGCAGATATAACTGCATTGATATGGACATACAACAGACAGATAAAGAGTCTGGAGTTAGACCTGTCAATATCAACACCATTAAATATTTAATCTTTGATGGTGTCAAGTATGTAGTTGAATAACTATTATAAGGGGGAATAAGTTAAATACTTGTTCTCCCTTTAGCTTTTTGAATAAAAGCTTGTATATTACAATTAAATTCCTTACCTTTGCACAAATAATATTTTAAATTATATGAGTAATCCAGTATGTTTAATACCAACTCCTAAAATAAGGGAGTTAGCAGCAAAATTTCCAAATGAAACAGTAGAATCTGTAAAGAATCTTGTATCATTATGGCAAGCTAAAAATAATAAGTCTACTGAGGATATTCCAATGGGATATGAACTTCAAGACTTTATTAAGAAAATAAGAAAGGCAGTTCCATCTAAGTGGGCAAGAACTGCTGAAAATGGCTATGAAGTTTCTACAAGGGGTGATAAGAGATTCTCAGCTCTTGTAGCTACTTTCAAAGAGGGCACTGTTATAGATGGTGTTGATGTAGGAGGCAGAACTATTGAAGATGTGTATCAATCTGTCATTAAGAAGAGTGGTAAAGGCAAAGCTCCTGCTAAAGATTCAAAACTTTATATAGAAACACCTAAATCCAACCCATTTAATATTAGTAGTGTTGAAGAATCAAAGAGAAAACAATTTGCAGAAAATACAGGAATATCTATAGACCATATAGAGTCTCCGACAGACAAAGATATAGAAGACTATCAATTTACAGAAATAGTAGTAGTTACTTCAAAAGGAGATAGGATTCAATTAGCACCTGGAGCAGGATTTCAAGATTTAAATAATGTAGTTAAAGCTAGTGATATTAGGGGCTTGATTGGCATTAATTATCTTCTTGAAAACTACTTAAAGAAGCATCCTTCAGAATTGAATAAATTTGGAGGTTCAGTCCTCAGTAGCTATGCTAAGGATGTTTATGGAGATAAATATGATGCTACTAAAGATAATTTTCAAGGAGAATATTCTTCTTATATAAAAGCTATAAGTTTATCTAATAAATCAAAAGAGGAAAGGGAAGACTTCTCTTATACTGAAGGTTATCTACCATTATGGCAAGAATGGGCGAGGCAGAATCCTGAGTTAATAGATGAGCTTAGAATAAAAGCTAAAGATAAAACACTTACTGACCAATTTGCTAATACAAGAGTAAGTCAGGCAAGAGCACTTGCTGAAATACTTAATAGTCAAAATAGTGATAAAGTTACTACTCCTGATGAGGCACTTAGCAGTTCTTTTGATGCTCCAAGAGTTACTTCTGTTGAGGAACAGCAAAAGGTGGACCTACTCTTTGACCCAAAAACAAGAAGAGATAGAGTGACACTTATTGCAAGATTCTTTAGTAATGAAGTTGATAATGCCTTGCAGGAAATGACTGATTCTTTGAAGGGAAGAATTGATGATGCCAGTGGTGTAGAGAAAGAAGAATTACAAACTGAACTCAATAGTTTGGATAGATTCTCTGTTATAAAGAAGTACACTCCTGCTGGTATATTCAAGAGAGTAGCTAATATCTTCAATTCTTATGTGCAAGATACAGAAGAAGGCAGAATACAGCAAGAACTTGGTAAGATTAATGCTGAGGAAAATGCTCTTATTGAAGCTGGAGAAATAGATGAATCTGAAAGATTTTCTGATGAAGAAAAGCTTGAAGCTGCCAAGAAGAAAGCTGCTTATAAGAATCAGGAGTATAAGAAGATAGTTGATGACCCTAGTGTTTATAAAGCTCTTGCTGAGGAAGCAAGTACTTTACTTGTAATGACTGAGGGTATTAGGTTGGACCCCAACTACATTGCACCTGCTGATGCAAACCTCAATGATGATGACCCTGATGGTAACAGTGAGGTAGATGATGAAGCAGAAGATTGGAGACAAGAAGAGACTTATAAGGATGGGTGGATGACTAATTTCAGACAGGTAAGTTCACAGGAGTCTCTGTCACAAGCTGTAAGAAAAGTAATCAGACAAGTGCCTAAACTTGATTATGAAGGAATGTATGAAGAAGATGATTTAGGTTTTACAAAATACCTTGATGCTGACTATGTTCATGCTACTCTTATAGACAAGTTAAGGAACATGATTAACTCTGATGACATGATTCCTTTATTGGAAAATACGGCTAAGATTAAACCCTGGGTTAATCAAATAATAGAATTACTTCAAGGTGATGAAACTTTATTCTCTCAATTCTATCAAGACTTCAGAAAGGATTTCACACCTTACTGGATTCAAAAGAAGAAGATGATGCCTGATGGTACTTTCAAGATGGAAACTATTGCCATCAATAAGCCTGAAGGTGTGTATTATCTCCTTGATGCTTGGAGAGATAACTATGAGAATGGAGTACAGCTTGATGATGATAGTGTATATGAGAAGAATGGGGAAATAAACAAGGATAATGCAGCTAAAGGTTTACAATGGACTGAGACATTGAATAATATGTTCCAGAACCTTGATACAGAATCCAGACTTCAACTCTTGGAGAGGGAAGATGTATGGAATACCATAATGAAGTTGCTTCATATGTTAGGTATTGATGCCAATCCTTCTGTATTGAGAACTGCATTAACTGATATAAAGACAGCTCCAGGTATCACATTTACTGACCCAATCATGCTTCTTTTACCACAATTGAATATCATATTCAGTGGTATTAAGAAGGGAGAAATCAAGTCTGAGACAAGAGAGGATGGCACTGAGAAGAGAGGAGACTTTATCAATACTTTTGGCTCTGCTTATAATATGATTGCAAGTATGATGGCAGAGGTAACTGAGGATGCTATTGAAAGTAGTGTCAGAGAGAATGACAAGTCTTACTACTCTCATGTTACCCCTAACTACTTAGGTAAACTTATTAAGAATCTCAAGAATGTTATGAATGACAAGGAGAGATTTGAACAGTTTATGCAGACTGAGTTTAAACAATATGAATGGTTCTTTAAGGGTGACCATTGGAGAAATGACTGGCTAAGACAGCTTGCAGAGTCTGAAGAATTGAGAAGAGGTCTTAACCATAAAGTAGTGTTGAACTCTGATAAGGTAGACTATACTAATTGGGATGATTTGGACTATACTTTAGCTCTTCTTACAGAATATTGGGGAGACCCTGATTCTGCAAAGTCAAGTATAAAGTATGCTTGGTATCATGTTCCTATTCTTTCAGATAGTCCTTCTGCTGAATTTATCAGATTCAGAAAGTACACAACAGGTGATGTACTTGATGAAAATGGTAAGAAGAGAACCTATGATGATGTTATCCTTGACAAGTTAGTAGACTTGGTTAATCAAGAGTATGATAGAATCATGCTGGTTAGGGAAAGAGATGAGGCTTATCAGAGAGGAGATAAGAGTGTAGAGCCTATTGCCAACTATGATATTGTCAGAAAGGAAGATGGTAATATAAAGAGTATAGGAGGTGCAGAATTTAAGTTCCTTCCTGCACTTAACAACCTCAGATATGACAATGGAGAGACATTCATTGATAGGCTAAGCAGACTTAAATCCAAAGGTACTGGAGCTGAACTTAGGAACTTTCTAAGAACTACTCTTAATGACATGATGGAAGATGGGTTTGAACAGACCTACAGAGATTGGGTAAGAGTAGGACTTTTGGATGAACTTCCTAATGGTAAATACAAGTATCTTCCTTTTGAAGGTCAGTCCAAGCAGAATGCAATAACTGCAAAAGCACTTATTAAGGCTAAGGATGCTTTAGGTTCATTGTGGAATACCAATATGGAACTAATGCTTAGAGCCTACAACAATAATAGTGCTTTTGATAGCAGAGAGGCTAATAGCCTAATGGAGCAAATTAAGGCATTACTTACAGATAAGGCAACAAGAGGTGAGATGGAATTGAAAGATGCTCAGTCAATCTCAAGAAGCCTGTTTGTTAAGAATAATGCTAAGGATGCACTTAGAGAATACTATTGGAATAGTAAGCTAGCTACTTCACAAATTATCCAGCTTACTACTACTGACCTTGCTTTCTATAAGAATCTTGAGGACTTTCAGAAGAGATATAAGGAGGTTCATGCTCCTGCTATTAGACTGAATACTAAGGCTACTTATAAAGGTGAGAGAATTGGTAGGGATTGGGAAAGAACCATCTATTTGAAGGATGATGAGATAATATCTTCTGTACTTGAAGACATCAAGACTGTACTTGATGAAAGGGTTAAAAGAAATGAAATGACCAAGATAGACAGGGATAATATCATCAGCAAGTTTAGAAAGGTGAATGTAGCAGATGCTCAGGCATATAGAAGTTTGAGTTCCTATAGGGCAATACTTGGTATGTCAGGTCAGTGGACAGATGATATGGAGCAAGCATATAACAACTTCAGGAATGGAGATTGGAATATCAAAGACTTCAATATCATTTGGCAGACTAAGAAGCCTTATGTCTATACACAAGTCAATAATAACAGTGGCATTGAAGGTCATACTGGAATTAAGACACCTGTACAGCATAAGAACTCAGAGTTTCTATTACTTGCTATGCATGAGTTAATTGCTGGTCCTTTAGGAAGGTCAGGCAAGCTGAAAGCCATAAATGAGTTTATGGAGGATAATCAGATTGATGTAGTTCAGTTTGAATCTACTACTAAGGTTGGTAAACAAGGTGTAATAGATTTGAATGATGTTAATACAGAGGCTGATGTAATTCAAAGACTTAAAGATACTACAGGTATTGGATTTGGTAATGAGAATCCTAATGTAGTACATAAGGTATCTTATGAAGATTATGGCATTCAGACTGCAACTCCTGAACATGCTATTGATGCAGTTCAGTTGGTAGGTACTCAGATTAGAAAGCTAATTACTGCTGACATCTCTGATGATACAATCATTGAGGTTAATGATAAGAAGATGACTAAGAAAGAGTGGCTTGACCTGTACAATGCTATCAACACTGAGAATATTCTTCAAGCATTTGCTGATGTAGATGAGATATTCAAAGACCCAAAGAAAGTAGAGGAAATCTTACTTGAAGAGATAAGAGGTAGTCAAAGATATGGTATGGATATGATGAGGGCT
>OGYE01000885.1_pt1 | contig 19812 bp, 26 predicted proteins | sample 1576471 | NCBI WGS metagenome assembly OGYE01 (sample SAMEA3541532, study PRJEB24748) | human gut metagenome | biome: human gut; feature: human-associated habitat; material: faeces | place: China | collected 2012
GAGCAAGATAGAAGTTATAGATAAATCTGCAAGTACCTATTGTTTTACGAATCTTGACTTTCTGCTCCTCTGTCGGATTTATTTCCGTCTTGAAGCTCTTCAGCAATTTCCTCATCCCTTTCTATCTGTTTTTTATACTTACGAAGCCCTTTGCAGCCTGCATGAGAACACATGGAGTATTGAAACAATATCCTGCACGAGTTCTTCCTGTGGCGATAGTTCTTCACAGTTTACTACCACTATGGTTGTATTAAACTTTTTACAGAATTTTTCAAACCAGTCATAACCAAATCTGATAAATCTATCTTTATGGGTTACTACTATTGTCTTGATTTTTTGTTCCATTACTTCATCTAATAATTCGTTCCACTTTTTACGGTTGTAATTAAGGCCACTTCCATAATCTTCAATACACTGATTTACAATAATTCCTCTTGCATTACAAAACTGTCTTAAAAATGCAACTTGATTTTGTAAATTATCTTTTTGATTCTTTGTAGACACTCTGGCATAAATAACCACCTGACGTTTATCATTTTCAATATTCATACCTTTGAATTGTAGATACTGATCATATGTGTAATAACGCCTATTAGTTAGAGTTCGGTTTGCCTTTAAAGTACCTTCTCTGTCCCAACGTTGTAATGTCTTAACAGAAAAACCTAAAAGTTCAGCAAAATCTTTTGGCTTATAATTTTTGATATTTGATGTGTTCATTTTAACATTCCTCTATGAGCACATTTAAACACAACAGTCAATATATTCAGTTACTTAGATTTTCTCCTTACATCATTATTATACATATTTATTAAGAATTATTCAAAGTGATATTTTTAGAAATATTTTACTAATAATTGGTTTTCCATTCTTTTATTATATTCCTCAATAGCTTTATCTATTTCTCTTTGTTGTTCATTTGATACTTCTAAAATAGATGATTTGATTCTTGTTTCAGATAAATATTTTCTGCCACGATAATTTCTTTTCTTTGAAAATGAACTGGATTTTTTACTATAAGGCTGATTATAAGTATATTCGCTTTTTTATAATTCTGTTAAATATAGGATAGGGTGTTGATTATTTCACTTTAGTTGATCACTCATTCCGATTAGGGTGACCAAGTGTTCCGATGCTCTTGACCAACTAGCCATTTTCGTAAAATTCCGACGGGGTTGACCAACCATTCCGATGAACTTGAGCTTCTAAGAAAGTAGGCTAGCCCCTTATCAAACCGTACGTGCACTATTAATGCATACGTCTTACCAGTTCACTATTTATTTAATTTATGATTGGGCTATCTTGATAAAGAATAGTCCAGTTTCTTTAATTTCTCTTTTGTACAGAACGCTCTATCTAGTTCTTTAAGTTTTTGCATGCATGCCCCTGTTGACATAACATATAAACGACTGCCTGTCGCACAAAAAAAGAACCTCATAATGAGATTCTTATAAGAAAGTACTTTCATATTATCTAGAAGAACTTATATTCCTTTAATAGGGCTTCTAGATCAGAGCCCTCTATTCTTTTTAATAACTCTTTTAAGACAAGACGTTTTGTGAATGACTGACTTTCCATGAAAGTCTCATCACCATATAAAGATGAGAAGACACTTAAATAGTCTTCAATAGAATAACGATAAGCAGGAATACTTCTTGTGATATGCAATAAACTATACACTGCATTCATTGCGGTATGCACAAGATAATCTAAGCTACCTGGATATTCATAAGGTAATGAAACTCCTTCACCTATATAAGCATAGTTTCTTCCATTGATGTGTGCTTCACAATGAGTATTAGTATGAGTATAAGGAACGGTAGAAGCAGACATCAATGAGAGTTCATTGATTTTATTCTGTGGAATACCTAAATGATAAAGCCATTCTGCACATATCTCATAGCCTTTACTTTCTAACATAGACTTTTCTACATAATCACCCGTCTTTTCTGGATGTAATCCATGAAGGAGAATAACACATTCATTCTCTTTCTGGTTCTTATAGTAAGGCTGTCTTGGTATTGTCCAGTTGAGTTCCCAGGCTGATTCATTAATAGGAATCACACCACCTGTAATATCTTCACCAGAAAGCGGGTCTTTTTGAAGAATATTTCTTAAGTAATGGATGATCTTCTCATCCTGAGTTGTAACAACTGCATGAACTATAGAATCTTTACTTTGACTTGTATGAATAAATAGAAGATCCTGGTTTGTCAAATCTATAGTTTCTTCCATACCTTCACTCTTAATTGTAAAAGCAGTGGCTTTATCGTCTTCTGTTTCTATATGAGTGACTTCAGTATTGAAATGGAAGACTACATGATGTGCATCTAAATATTCAATAATAGGTACAATCACTGAGTCATATAAACAATACTTAGGAGAAATCATACTATGTGAGGTTAATATATGCATATATCGATGTAATGTCACTTTAAAAGAATAAGCATCATTGACTGGAAATAAAGCATGCCAATAATAGTAGAAATCAGATTCCATAAATTCCTGGCTGAATACATCTTTGACCTGTTTACCTTCTAATTGTTCATCTGGAGTAAAGAAGAAATGAACAAGTTCTGATATCAATTGATCACTTAATTGTATATTATGAACAGTCTTCATAGGTGCATCATGATTTAAATAAGTCATTTCATCTAAAACTGTGAGTCCCTCTGTTTCTATAGAAGGTATAGAACGTAATATATCCCATAAATAGAGACTACGATTATCTACAAATGAAAGATAAGACTCATAATGGTGAAATGAATCTACTGAATCAATAATATGAATATGTTCACCCTTTAATGAACCATCTCTCAACAAATAACAGGCAGTCACTAAACTAGTAAAGTCACTTCCTAATATATATGCATTATGTGCATCAATGTTTTCTCTTTTTCTTGGCTTCACAAATAAATCCATGGCAATCCCCCCTATCCTCATAGTATAGAAAAAATAAAATATAAAAAAATAAACATCCCATACAAGATGTTTATTCTTTATACATTATAGTGTTTTTGTTTAAAAGGTTTCATAGCGTTTTAAGGCCGCTTTGATGTTTCCTTTGATTGCTTTATCTAGTTTACGAATAATAAGTTCTGGGTCTTGTCGCATATCATTATTGATCCATTCTAATGTAAGACCTACAAAAGAATACTTATAGAAATTCGCAAGGAACTCTTTGTCATCTTCTCTAACATTCATTCCTACAGCTTGTTCATCTACAACATCCTTTAATAACTTATATACAATTCTATAAAGATATGTTTCTACATGTTCACGACTAACAGAACGATAAACATTAGTGACAAATGATTTGTTGTCTAAGATAGCACCAAAGAGTGCATAGAGACCTTCTTCCCATGTATCAGATGTTTTATGGCCCATCATTACTTCTTCAGCATCCTGAATACATGACCATTCTACGAGATCATAAATATCCTGGAAATGATAATAGAAAGTCATACGGCTGATACCACAGTCTTCTGCAATATCATTAATAGTGATCTTATCAAGAGGCTTCTTTAATAATAAATGTTTCAATGACGCTTCAATAGCGCGTTTCGTAGTTTGTGACATTTTGGCCCTCCTTATATTCACTATTATGCACGTTGTTTCTACATTTTACAACAAAAACGTATAGACGATATTAATGATTGGCATAGTAATAATACATAAAAGAATAGATAATGCGTTAATAACTGAACTTTCAAAAGCATGATTATCATATAATTGCGCAAACTGAGTCACAGTAGATGCAGAAGGACCACTGGCCGCAAGTAATGAAATCATTAATACCTGTGATGCACTTGGGAATAGTTTTGTCATACCTGTAAAAATAAAAACTAATAAAATAATTGCTGGGAATACAACTAAACGAAGGAAACATACGACATAAGCACGGACATCGGTAAAGACTTCCTTCATATTCATACCAGCAAGTAACATTCCTACTACAAACATACTCAATGGTCCCATTAAGCTGCCCATCCCAGATATAGCACTCTGAAACATCGTAGGCAATTTAATCTGTAAGAAGAACATAATGATACCTGCTGCAATCGCAATCATATTGATGTTCAAGAGGATCTTCTTTAAATCAAAGTGTGTATCTTCACTAATAATGAGCTTACAATGTGTCCACAATAATATAGTCTGTACAATCATATACCCTGAACAATAAAAAACCATTTCGTTCCCTAATACGATAGAAACAAGAGGAAGAATCAAGTTTCCACAGTTAGGATACATGATAGACATTGATTCAATCGCATTAAAATGACATTTCTTTGTGAGTATCTTAGCCAGTATATAATAAATAATATGTATAAGAATAGCTGCACCAATAGATAGTAAGAAACCTTTTAGCTTTTCTTCTGTTAAGTCAATTTGGAATGAATTGATGATTGCACAAGGTGCAGAAACATATAATACAATCTGTGATAAAAGTTTAGATTCTGATATTGTACATATATCTGTTTTAATTAGTACATATCCTACTCCTATCATAATAAATAAAGCTCCAATTTGTGTAGCAAGTGAAATAGCTAAATCCATATCTTTAACCCTCCTAGAAGGCATCATACACTTATTATCTTCTAAAAGCTTTTTTTTGCATAAGATGAAAAAAGTGATTGCCGCAATGATGTGATTTATTTAATCTAGTTATTCAAACATATACTTTCGTTAATATTATTATGATACAATATATTTGTAAAAATACTTGACATAAAGAAAGGAAAAGAATCATGACTACAAGTATTATTTACTTCTTAATTGTATTGATTCTACAGTTGCTCTTATTCCTATTTATCAAACGCAATCATAATAATAGCGTACTACTTGTTTTGATTTCTTTAGGTATTTCAATATCTTTCTGGAACACAGCTATTCTTATAGATGAATTGGGTATAAGTTCCAGTAGTCTCGATACACTATTCTTCGGTATATCTGTCATATTATCTTTAGTTAATATGTATACTGTACTCAAAGAGAAATAATCAGACCATATAGTCATATATACGACTATATGGTTTTTTAGTAAAAGAAAACACCAAATAGATGCCCATTTGGTATTTCACATGATTTTACATATTCTCTTGTTCTTTCGCGGATTCCTGTAATAATTGATAGTTTTCCATGAACTCTTCACTATTACTCACATAAGCATAAGAAATATACTTATGCGCAATCTTGATCTTATGTTTACTTACTGCCTTGATTGATTTAATATCTTTTACTTCAATCATTTCTGGAAGTAATGCGACATATTTCCATGTATATATCATGATAATATCGCTATATAAGTGAAGATTATAGCCAGCAAGACAGATTAATGCGATAGTGATTGTCATAATAAGAGCTAAGACAAAACGCATCTGTGAATGCCATACAACTTTGGAATAAATAGATAATGCAAGTAATGCAGGAATCATAACAATCATAAATACTGTTACTCTAAAATCTTTGAATTTTTTCATTTTTATCACCTTTTCACATTCTACATGGATTAGGGTCATTTGACAAGTTATTGAATTTGTCTTACACTCATTTCATAAAAATATTGGAGGTATTCAATGAAAATCAAGAAATTTCTATCCGAACTACTTAGTACTTTCCTACTTGTATTTCTAGGTACTACAGCTTATGCATTACTTGGATCTACAGGATTAGGTTCTACATATAGTACAGTAGCAGGTATTATCGGTATTGCAGTTGTATTTGGCCTTGCAATGACATTTGTTTATTATATGTTCTCTTCTATTTCAGGAGCACATGTCAATCCAGCAGTGTCTGTCGCAATGTATTTTAATGGAGCTATCTCTCTCGTAGAAATGATTCTTTATATTGTGGCACAGCTATTAGGTGCACTTCTTGCAAGTGGATTACTACTTGGTATTCTTAAATGTATTCCTAGTGTATCTATTACAACTTTAGGTATTGGACAGACAGGTTATAGTTCTTTAAGTATGATTTCATTAGATGTAAAGGGTGCTATTCTTATAGAAGCTGTATTAACTTTTGTATTTGTATTAGTATACTTACATGTAGTAAATGATGAAAGATTAGAAAAACTATCTGGATTATTAATTGGTGGTGCTTTAACACTTGTCACTATTTTAGGTATCCCATTTACTGGTGCTTCTATTAACCCTGCAAGATCATTTGGTCCAGCAGTTATTATGAAAATACTTGGTAAAGGCACTGCACTTAATCAGTTATGGGTATTCTTATTATCACCACTTATTGGTGCTTTAGTTGCTTATATCGTTTATAAGTTATTAAAAGGTGAAAAGATTGCATAGTTAAACTGATTTAAAAATCTAGGGGCTGTAACGAATAGACAGTATTGACTACTACCTTGAGCGTTACAGCTCTTTTTCGTATATACTCTCCTAAAAAGGTTATTCTCTTTTGCATGATGAATACTTTTTCATATTCAAGATGCACTTAAAAACATTAGATTAGAAAAGAGATAGCTTCCGCTATCTCCCAGCCCCCCGCTATAAGTATGGGACCAAATTCACCAAGATTATTATGTATATACTAGTAATTCGCTTTTTTATTATAATCTAGAATTTGAAGAAGTTTTTAATTTCATCCTTAAAGAAGTAGATAAGTAACACTGTATTTCCAACAAAAGGAGTTAAAAGACATGAGTGGAAAAATGTTGGTATTGAAACAAACTCAAATAGCGTATCTGCGATAGGGATTGCTACAATTGTGTGATCAGGATAAAAAGAAACTGCAATAAATAAAATCACATAGATAACAAAACAGAAAAGAAATTTTATTGTTTTAGTACTCATAAAATTATACCTCTATACATTAAGATTTATATTTAACATCAATATAGGATGCTAGCGTCTTTTTGGAAATATAATTATATGAATTATATAATCCACTTGAATCAAAGTAGTCTGTTCTCATATGTTTTACCAAGAAATCTCCAGATATTCCAAGACGACTATATTTTTTACTATTAGCAGGAATAGTTGTGCTCACAGAAGCTGTATGCGTTAAACTTAAAGTGAAAGAAATACCATCATAACTTGTTTTAAGAGAAGCACTACTACTCACACCTTTTGCTATTGTATATGATGATGACTTTGTCCAGCTTGGAGTTAACTTATGATATCCAATAAACTTATGCTTCAATGTTTGTCTGGATACTTCACTCGTTTTTGAATATTCCCCACAAGTCATAATATCACCGCTTACTTGTTTATGATTCAAATAAGCCTCATAGTCTTTTTCGGTAGGAAAAAACCATGTCTCTGTTTCGCTTATTTGAACAGGAATAGATAAACTAATATCTGACGCAAATACAGGTGAACATAAAGAAGAAAATAAAGTGATAGAAATTAATAAAGAAATCGTTTTTTTAAATATTTTTTTCATATTTGGATCCTCCTTAAATGTAAACGCTTTCTACACTATATATTATACTGATAAAATAATATTAGTAAATAATTTACCAATTTTTATATATAAATTATTTTCAATAATCACAATCCTAAAGTATACTCACAAAGTGTAGTTCATGCTTTTTATCACCTTAATCCTGGCTTTATCTTTGTGATAATAATTTCTTATTTTATAGAAATTCTATCATACGCATAATATAATTAATTCAAGGAGGATTTCGTTATGAAATATGTTGATAAGGTTTTAACAGAATTAAAAGAAAAGAATGCTGATCAGCCAGAATTCATCGAAGCGGCTACAAACATCTTAAAGAGTTTGGAACCAGTTATTGAAGCACACCCTGAATATGAAAATATGGCGATCCTTGAAAGATTTACTGAACCTGAAAGAGTTATTATGTTTAAAGTCCCTTGGGTTAATGATGAAGGTAAGACTATTGTGAACAGAGGTTACCGTGTACAGTTCTCTAGCGCAATCGGTCCTTACAAAGGTGGTTTAAGATTCCATCCTTCAGTAAACCTAGGTATTATTAAATTCTTAGGTCTTGAACAGATCTTAAAGAACTCTCTTACAACTTTACCTATCGGTGGTGGTAAAGGTGGTTCTGACTTTGATCCACAAGGTAAGAGCGATGCTGAAGTAATGCGTTTCTGTCAGTCATTCATGACTGAATTATACCGTCATATTGGTCCTAGCGTAGACGTACCTGCTGGTGATATCGGTGTAGGTGGAAGAGAAATCGGATACTTATTTGGACAATATAAGAGAATTAAAGATGCTTACGAAAACGGTGTTTTAACTGGTAAGGCTTTACCATTTGGTGGAAGCTTAATTCGTCCTGAAGCTACTGGTTTTGGTGCTGTTTATTATGGTAATGAAGTATTAAAACATTTCAATGACAGCTATGAAGGCAAGACTATTGCATGTTCTGGATATGGTAACGTTGCATGGGGTGTTGCTCAGAAAGCAACTGAATTTGGTGCTAAGGTTGTTACTATCTCTGGTAGAGATGGTTATGTATATGATGCAGAAGGTGTCAATACTCAGGAAAAATGGGACTTCCTTGTTGAAATCAGAACTAAGAACGATGTTAAGTTAAAAGACTATGCTGAAAAGTTCGGTGCTGAATTCCATCCAGGAGAAAAACCTTGGGGTGTTAAGTGTGATATGGCATTCCCTTGTGCAACACAGAATGAAATCGAAGAAGAAGATGCTAAGAAGTTAGTAGAAAACGGATGTAAGTATATTATCGAAGGTGCTAATATGCCTACTACTCCAGAAGCTATCGCATACTTCACAGGTCATGAAGGTACTTTAGGTCCTGCAAAGGCAGCAAATGCTGGTGGTGTTGCAGTTTCTGCACTTGAAATGAGTCAGAACTCAATGCGTTATAGCTGGACTAAAGAAGAAGTAGATGCAAAACTACATACTATCATGGTAGATATCTACAATAACTCTGTTGCAGCAGCCAAAAAGTATGGCTTAGGTTATGACTTAATCAAAGGTGCAAATATTGCAGGATTTGAAAAAGTTGTAGATGCCATGATTGCTCAGGGTAACTATTAATATTAACGAGAGTTGTAATGGAATCATTACAGCTCTTTTTTGTGCCTTAAAAAAGGTGGATTATTCAAATTTCCACCTTTTTCTTATGATTATAGATTATACTTATTATAATATAACAGACTACCACCCCAGCAATCACAAACTTACATTCTTGAGAAAGATGACCTATTCTCAAAATCAATAAAATCATAAATGTATTGATCATACAAATATTCTCTTGAAGTAATACTTTTGCGGATTTGTTTTTCTTCATACTTTCAATAAGTTCATAAATAACTACTATTGCATCAAAAATCAAAATAACTGCAGCTATTCCTAAACGATACTTTGATGGAATCACATCGAGATCATTAAATATCAGAAATAAGAATGTAATGATTGAACCAGTAAAATAATTTATAATTTTTCTCATAATAGAACCTCTCTTACATATAAGTGTATATTATTTTTTTATTAGACGCTAGGGATTGAGCCTGATTTCTTTTGTTTCTTTTTCTTTCTTCTCTCTTTAATATTATGAGTAATTGCGATTGTCTGGTAAATTATTACTGACCCTGATAATATTGCAGCAATTATTGGATGTACAATACCTAAATGCAAAGGTATAAGAACAATAAGTGAAATAAGCACAAAGATATCAGTTTGTAAAAATACTTCTTTTGATTTGTTCTCTTTCATTCTGTAGTTAAGAAGATATCTTAAAATGATTGCATCAAGCACAAAGAGTATAACTAATATAATTGATCGATTTTTTGATAATATTGTGTAAGAATTACCAAACATCAAATACCATACTGTGAACGCAATACTCAATCTAGTACATATTTTCATGATGTTTGTTTTTGTTAAAAATTTCATAATGAATCCTCCTATGAGAGTCTATTATTTTTTGATACTGATTTCATCGATTTCCAATCCTTAACAAAATTGTAGACCAAGCCTATAATTAAGTATAAAATAGCTGCAGATTTTACTTCATTACGATATTTTAATGGACCAACATTAAATACGAGAAGCATGAAAATAGTTGCTGGAACCAAAGTAGAAACAGTATTATCTAAAAACATTTTAATTGAATGATTTTTCTTTCTACTTTCAATAATTGCATATATTGCAAAGATTGCATCGAAAATCAGAATGATAGCCGCTATTCCTAGACGATATTGAGATGGAATCATATTGTTGCCATCTAAAAACTCAAACAAAAACGTAACTACTATACATATACATATATTTAAATCTAACATTTTTTCATCTTAGCACCTCCTAAATAAAATATGAGTGTTCAAATATAAAGTTTAGTGCTCATCCGCAAACTACTAGTTTTAAAACTATATGACTTTTTTGGACCGCTACCAAACTTTATTGTAAGAGTTATATAAGTTCTCCTATTATTCTTATGACATTTATATTTTAAACAGCCTTTTACTTGAGTTCCTACCGCTAACTTAAAAGCTGGCATCACCTTTTTAAGGGATGAAATAGAAGCCGCTGTAAAAGCTAAAATACTACCTGCTAGGAGTCCAGCTGTTTGATAATCAACAGTGAAATTCATTTTATAATGTGATGCATTTCTAGGATGATTTGCATAAACAACACACTTTTTATTTCTTCCATTAATTGTGAGTACACCTGTCTTTTTATCATATACTATATAATCTACATGCTTTGTTTTCTTATTAATTACATCCACATATCTTTTTTCACTATTCTCAAATAATTCATAGGAATAATAATTCAAATTGTTTTCTTCAATATGATCAGCAAAAACAGTAGTTATCGGGATATTTAAAATCATCACAAGAGATAATAGTATTATCATTAATCTCTTCATTGCTTTAAACCTTTCTCTTTTTTAATTTCCATCTAGATGTTAACTAAATATTATCCTATGATCTTCAAATTGCCTATAATTCTCACATAAGAGACACATTTTCATGCATAAAAGACATTCCACAGAAATTACATTTCAATCCAATAAAATAATATGCTAAAATATTACAGAGGTGACGTTATGAATATACTGATTTGTGATGATAATACTGCTTTCTCAATGCAGCTAGAAAAAGATATAAGTGAATACTTTCATAATCCTAATATGAATATAAATGTGGTGACTGATCATTTTGATCAAATAGAAGGTACATATGATGTTATATTCATGGATATTGAATTAAATGATAAGAATGGTATTGAAATCGCAAAATATCATAAAGATAAGCATAACTGTCTGGTTATATTCACATCAAGTCACGAGAATCTTGTATTTAATACATTCCAGGTTGAACCTTTTCAGTTCATAAGAAAGAACCATTATGATTATGATAAGAATATTGTCTTTAAGCAGTTAAAAGAGAAACTACTTACTCTTTATATCACTATTACACTTAAAGATAGTAAACGTTCGTTACAGATTCCTATTCAAGATATCCATTCAATTGTTTCTATTGGTCATGATTTAGTTGTCCATACACCTAAAGAAGATTATATGACAACTGGTACTCTTAAAGATTTCTGTAATGATTATATCAATACAACACTTGTTCAGATTCAAAAAAATATGATCATTAACCTTCAATACGTAGAAGATTACAATCGTAATACTATTCTATACAACAATGAAAATCTTTCTGTAGGACGTATTTATAAGAACAACTTTTTACACTATTACAAGGAGTATATGAAGCTATGATATTTGATTTCTTATTTTCAGTTATAAGTACTGCAATGCTTTGTTTTTGCATCAGCAGTATTTTAATACCAGAAAAAAAATATTCCTACACTATTCTTTGTGCTCCTCTTACTCTCACAGAAACGTTTATTTTTACCAATCCTACTCTCCTCAATAACTTTTTATTGATCATTCTTATATGTGTAACACATGCATGTATGCTTTATATTCATAAATATAAAGCTGTGATTTATAGTATTTCTACAACACTTCTATTCTTTACTGCTTTACTTTTTGTGAATCTTTTATTTGTTCGTTTATTAAACTTATTTAATTTAGGAGAATTTTATGGACTTCCCTTCGGAATTCTTTATTGTATGATTTCCTTAGGCTTATTAAAGATATTAAAATATAATAGAAATAATCTTTCCTTCCTCGAAGAGAATAAGACCTTTGGTCTTATTGGGATTGTATTACTTGTATTAATCTCTTTATTAATGCAAGCTCTTTCTTTTATTAGACTACCCCAATCTACAATCATCTTAATGACTGTATTGGTATTTGTATTAAGCTTATTATTTATTTTTCTATTCTTCCAATATAGACAAAATTACTTAGAGAAAGAGAAGTTAAGAATACAAAGAGAAAATAATGATCGAATTAATCATATATATAATTCTTTACTAAAGAAAGAACATCGTATGCTTTATGTATTAAGAAAGCTTGATCATGTAATTTCTGATGAAGAGACACATCAATTCATTGAAAAAGAGATAGATGATCTAATGCATAAACAATATGTATCTCATACTAATAATCCTATCTTTGATCATAAGTTAACTATTCTTATGCAGAGTTTAGAAGATTATGATATCAAGATGATAGTCATGATTCCTGTTGATTCTCGTTTGGATGATGCAAATATTATTGAACAGATGGAAATATTCATTAGAGAACATGTAACAGATCATACAGAAATAAGACTAAAGGTTAAAGATAATCAATTCATTATAAATTGTAATGACAAAACAAAATCAATCCGCTTAAAAACGCCTCATTAACGAGGCGTTTTATAGATTATAAGATACAATATACAGCTTATGACGCTGAGCTACTACAATCAATGATCTTCCTACATCACTTTTCTTATAATACTTATAATCCTGAGTGAAGTCTGGCAACTGCTTTTGTGATACTTTTGCTTCTGTGATATATTTATTGAATTCTTCTTCTGTTTCATTATTCTTCTTATTAGTCAATGTAATGGGAAGATTTTTATTTTTAACTTCCTGTACCTCATAATATATTCCATCATTAGTAAATGAAGGAGAAGGTTTTACTTGATATACAATTGTGTTTTCTGAAGGGAAGTCGATATTCCAGTTTTCAGATATATAATTCATATTCTTATAATAAAGAAGCGTAGAGACAACCACAACAACAATAAGTGTTATAAGAATGACTAATATTTTCTTGAGTTTCATCATTTCACTCCTTTCTACACTTCAACTCTATATGAGATATGATTTATTGCCTATAATTCTTGCACAAGAGACATAAATTCTAGCATAAAAGACATTGAAAAAGTGCAGCCTAAGCTGCACTCTATTATAAGTCTACACCGTAATCAGTGACTACAACCTGTCCTGTAATAGGTGCTGCATCATCACTTGCTAAGAAAAGAGTGACTCTTGCAACATCTTCTGGACTACATGGTTTAAGGGATAAATCACTATGAGCACTCATAGCACCCATCATCTTCATATCCATTGTATCAGGTGTTAAGCCTGCTGCCATATCTGTAGTAATACTACCCGGACAAATCACATTACAACGAATATTTTCTTTCGCAAAACGCATTGCAGTATGTTTAGTAACACCAATAATAGCTGCTTTTGTAGAAACATAAACTGCTCCTCCAGCGCCAAACTGACCTGCAACACTTGCAATATTCACAATAGAAGCACCACTTGTCATAACCTTTAATGCTTCAGACATACAATACATTGTACCCTTCTGGTTAATATCAATAACTCTATTTAAGTCATCATAATCAATACGATCAATCGCATTTAATCCTTTATCAAGTACACCTGCATTATTCACTAATACATCTACTTTACCAAATGCTTCTACAGTTTTAGAAACTAGGTTCTTTACATCATCAATCTTAGAAATATCAGTAGGTACACATAATACAGTACCTCCTGCTTCTTCAATTTCTTTACCTACTTCTTCTAATACTTCTTTTCTTCTTGCTGAAATAACAACCTTTGCACCTTCACTCGCAAATAATTTTGCAATAGCTTTACCAACACCTGCATTACCGCCTGTAACGATAGCGACTTTATTATCTAATTTACCCATATTTAAGCCTCCTTGTTAAAATAGTAACATAACTGTAAGCGTATTCATAGAGTGGATAATCAAATTCATCTATTTTTATATAAAAAAACACCTCAAGAATAATCTTGAAGTGTTTGAGCTATTACTGTTCTTCTGGTAATTCCTTAAGATCATCATCACCAGTTACATAGTGTAAGATAGTCTTTGCAGCAGTTCTAGGACCATCATATTCCTTACCCTTAATACCAAGTCTTGTACGAAGTACACCAACCTGTACACCCTGTTCAAACATCTTATGGAAGAATTCCTGTAATAATGGTTCTGTCTGTTCTTTTCTCTGAACTGGACCAAATGGGTTTGCGAAATAAGAGCCAACTAAACCATATTCAGTAGTAGTACCCTTAGCCATACGGTTACCAGCTCTGAATACCTTTAATGCATCTTCTTCATTGTCAAAGAATTCTAAGGCTTCACCTTCAGCTTCATAGTTATTAGCATATAAGAAGATATCTACATCATGATCAGCGATAACATCCTTATAATCAGTAATAGGAATTACGATACGTGCATTGACCTTATCTGGGTTCATGAATACTGATCTATCTAATTCCTTAAAGCTGTAACCAGCATCTAAGTCATCAAGACGAACGAAGGCACCAACTTCTGTACCTGAAGTCTTTACTTTACCGTCAACTAATGATAAGCAACCCATATCATCATAGATAGTCTTGATATCTTCAATATAAGCTTCACCATAAGCCTTAATCTGTTCAATAGTTTCTGATTTACCAGCACCAGAGTCACCCATTACAACGATATTCTTTTCAGAACCATCATGTAACTTCATCTGAATCATAGCACCATGGATAGGTAATTTATGGTGGTTGATGTTAGATACGTTGTGAAGTGTTAAACACATCTTCTTCATATATCCGAAGTAATCGAATTCATCACTTGCTGATAGTTTAGCAACCATCATATCGTTCTTGTCATCCTGGAAGAATGACTGATCCTTCTTACCGTCTTCATAACCATATACATATACTAGATCTGGTTTATTATGTCTATATTCTGATTCATCAGCAAGTTCAAATAAGTTACATAAAGTAACACCCTGTGCCATAAACTTAGTATTGAAGTAAACGAAACATAATAACTTACCAACCTTTGCAGGGTAACATAACCACTGATCAGGATTAAATGTTAAGTCAGTAACTGGATTTGTTCTACTTTCTGGGAATACACCATCTCTTTTGTTTCTCTTAGAATAAGTGATAAATGGTGGATGAATAACAACCTGTTCAATGAATGGAACATCCTTTAAACATTCATAATCATCAGGTAAACCTGTAGTTAAGTGAGTAACAGTTAAACCAGCATTCACACCAGCTGTAATCTGTCTTAATACCTTATCGTTCTTACCTACAGCTCTCTGCATTGAACGATATACTTCTAATACAAGTTTTTCAAACTCTTCCTGAGCGTCAGCGAACTGTACACTCTGATAACCTGATTTCTTTGAGTCATTGAAAACAATTGCATATCTCTGAAGTTTTCTCCAGTATAAATAAATGTCTTCAATTAACTTTACGAACATATCACGATCTTCAAAATACACTGCATATTCTGGTCTCAATGCACAAACCTGTTCTGCATCAAGTACAAGTAATAACTTGAAAATGCTTCTTAAATCTCCTAATAAGAAGAAATCATCCGCATTGCGTTCATGTAAATAAATATATAACTGTGTTTCTAATCTGCGCTGATTCTTAATGAATTTCTCCAATACTTTAGAGAAAGATTCACTTTCCACTAATTCACATCTACTCTGACAGAATTCTTCAGAGAAGTTTAAGATTGCATTACCTCTAGTAATTTCGAATTTCTTAGCCATTTTTTCATCCTTTCTAAATAGATTATGTTAGCTCCTATCTACTTTACCCCATAATAACAGAGAAATTTACAATATGCAAAGCCTAATTTTGTAATTATCATATGTAAGCGTTATTATTTATGGAATTTAGTAAATTCCTATTTTTAGCTTGCTAAGTTAGTGAAATCTAATCTGTAACATAAAAAAGACCTTAACTAGAAGGCCTTAAAGAATACTTTACCAACTATTTCTTTCCTAAAAGAAACAGCACCTATATAACGAGAATCTGTAGAATGGTTTCTATTATCCCCCATAATAAAGACATCACCTTTAGGAACTGTATAAGTCCAGTTAGTGTCTGTCATTTGTTCATTGATATATGTTTCATTGACTTTCTTACCATTACGGTAGAGTTCATGATCAATACATTCTATTGTATCACCCTGCTTGCCAATGACTCTTTTAATGATCTGTCTCTGCTGTCCTAATATATTACATTTCGCAATGACAACATCACCATATTTTACATCATCATAATGATAGAACTGCTTATTGACTAAGACAATGTTCCCTTCATGATAATTAGGTTCCATAGATTGTCCTTCTACATGAGAAATCTGGACAAAGAATAAGAAACCATATGTAAGAACTACTGTCACAAGAATAACTTTTACATATTCTAATATTGTTTGTTTCATATTTTTCATTTTAATCACCGAAACGATTATACCATAGTTTTAGGATAATTCCTTGAATAAACTAAAAATAAAGGGAATAGGAACAATGCTTGCGCATAAATCAGCTATAGGCTGAGATAAGACTAAGCCTGTAATACCCCATATGTGAGGCAATAGGATAACAAGTGGGATAAAAGCCAAGCCACTTCTTAAAGCTGCTAGGAATGTCGCTATAACGCTTCTACCAATACTTTGGAACAACATATTTGCACCAATACTAATAGCCATAAAGAATATCGCAATACATTCAAATTTCATCGCAAGCTGCGCAATAGAGAGTACCTGACTATCCTGTGTAAAGAGTAAGAGAAGCGGTTTTGTGAAGCATAAACAGATGACACTAATAATACTTAATAGAATAGTAGAAAGAGTCACAGTGAAGATAAATGCTTGTTTCAATCGATCGTATCTTTTTGCACCATAGCTAAATGCTGATACTGGCTGGAACCCCTGTCCTATTCCCACTCCTACTGAGAAGATGAGATTAGATATACGACTCACAACACTCATTGCTGCAATCGCTTCATCTCCATAGATTCCTGCCGCAAAGTTAAGAGTCATAACACTGATACTATTTAATCCCTGACGACATAATGAAGGGAATCCTACCGCAACAATACTTCCAATGACATGTTTTTCTAAACTTACATATTGCCATTTAAAACAGCTTTGTGTCTTTCCTTTGTGATACATAGAATAGAGAATGAATGCACTGATATACTGAGACAGGGCAGTAGAGAGTCCTGCACCTGTGACACCCATATGAAATATGCGCATAAAAATATAATCACCAAAGATATTAATAATAGAACCTGATGTGAGTCCAATCATTGCAAGTGATGCTTGTCCTTCATATCTTAGTATATTATTCATCACACATGATGAAGTCATAGCAGGTGCTGCAATCAAAATAAAGAAGGCATAGGCTCTTGCATAAGGTAGGATAGTTGAAGTAGAGCCCATCAAATACATAAGTGGATTTAAGAATATAAGACCTAGTATCGCAATCAAAGCACCAAAAAAGAGTGAGCCAAAAAAGCTTGTAGATGCAAATATACGTGCTTCTTCTACTCTTTTTGCCCCTAGTCTTCTTGATATATTTGCGCCTGCCCCATGTCCAAACATAAAGCCAAAGGCTTGTAATATCGCCATCAATCCAAAAACAATCCCTACTGCACCTGTAGCACTTGTCCCTACTGTAGAGACAAAGTACGTATCAGCCATGTTATATATATTAGTGACTAACATTGAGATAGTTGTTGGTAATGCGAGAGTAAGTATCAGAGAAGGGATTGGCTGCTTGATCATTCTCTCATACTGTGATTCATATTGTGTCATATAACTTTCCCCTTTTAGTTATTTATTATAAAACTACATCACACTTAAAACAATCAAGGTTCACTTTCTGAAAAAATTGTGATAATGTAAGAGATGCGAGGTATGAGAAAATGTATAAAAAAATATTAACACTAGTATTATGTGCTTTCTTTGTATTAACTGGATGTTCTTCTAAAACAGCTGTTAAATCACAAGCGAGTACATATGCAGTCCTTACTAAAAAGAAAAAGAGTGAGCTTCTTAAGATGAAGAAACACTATGATCTTATTGTAGTGAGAAGCAAAGATTTAACTACAGAAGATATGAAGGTTTTAAGAAAGAAGTCTAAACAGATTTATTTCTATATGAGTTTAAAGAAACCACATCACAAAGCTGAAACTTTAAAGGCTGATGGTATTTTTATCAGTAAGATTGATAATGCAGATGCATTAGATGCTCTTATTAAGGAAGCAAATCAGAATAAGTTAAAGGTTATTGTGAATAATGCCTATGATTATAGAGAAACTGTTTATAAGAATTCTAAGATGGTTGCAGGTGTAAACCAGACTAGTATGATGACTAAGAAACAAGGGAAGAAGTATGTAAAACAGGATACTGAAGTATCAACACGCTTAAAGAAATATTTAAGTACATGCCAGGAAAAAGGTATTGCGACTTATTTAGTAGAGTATACTAAAAATACTGACTGGAGAGCTGCAATCAATGCTTATTGTAAGAAGCATCATATTACTTACTACAATCCAACTATTAAGTAAGACACATGGAAACATGTGTTTTTTATATGTAAAAAAGACCTCCGAAGAGGTCCATTAATAGAAAACCCGAGCAAACATCGTTTGCACAATGCCGCTACTGTAAAAGAATATCTTTTTTCATCTACTGCAATGTTACACCGTCTAAAACCAACTGTCAACTACTAATCCTAGAAATTTGAAAGTTCCTTGGACTAATTTATTTGTCTTATAATAATTAGAATTTCTATCATTTCTTCTTATCAATTTCTTAAATTCCCCACTTTCGTATAATGTAACTCCTTCACTTCTTACCATTTTCTTATGCATATACAACAACGTGATGATTTGCTGAATTCTCGCATTACTCATTTTATTCTTTCGAAAGTTAGAATTCATATGTGGAATACATATCAATTCCTTTATAATCTCTTTATTTGTATGATGTTCTGCAGTATGAGGTCTTAAATTATTCAATACAATTACTATGAGCCGCCCCATTTCTATTTTTTTTACAAGTTAATAGCCTATAATAATCATCTATCATTTCTTCGTCAGAGTATCGCTTAGCACAATAGTGATAAAATCCAACTAATTCTCCAAACGATACAATTTCAATAAATACCCAAACAGGATAATTACCTTCATACTTTTCAATAATATCTCTAATGAATCAATATATTCTTTGGCAACTTGATAACCATCCTCATCATACTCATCTATTTTTCTTAATAATTGTAGCTTCGTGTGATGTTCAATATCTAAAGCCATCTCTACTATTCTATAACGAAGACGCATATCAATGATCGACATATCAACTAGATAGGCAAACTCCAACCTAATATATTTACCCTTATTTTCTCCACCTGGATGCTTATCATAATTTTTCTGAAAGAAGTCAACTTATAATAATTATTGTTGTACTTGAGATATTGTTTGGCTGATTCCTCATCCATGATATTGAAAAGTATTCCCTTGTCTTTCAAATGTTGAATCTGTTCATCTAGAGATAATCTTGGTTTATCATTTTCCATCATCAATCTGCCACTCAAAATGTGGTTAAATATACCCACATCGAGATAATGTAAGTTCTCACGAACATTACTTACTATGTCATCGTGTATG